>Ga0228535_1002591_pt1 | contig 16599 bp, 18 predicted proteins | sample SJ1metagenome_FD_168457 | JGI IMG/M metagenome (GOLD analysis project Ga0228535, IMG submission 168457) | Enriched culture of PCE-dechlorinating microbial communities from Ithaca, New York, USA - SJ1 | ecosystem: Engineered > Modeled > Simulated communities (microbial... > Unclassified | place... | reverse complement strand
CGGTGCCGTAGATCTCTTTCAGGTGTCCGGCAATCTCCCGGGTTGTCATTCCCCGGGCATACATCGACAGGATCTTATCGTCGAAACCCTTGAATTCACGCTGGTGTTTGGGGACGATCGCCGGCTCGAAGTCGCCTTCCCGATCGCGCGGAACCTCGATTTCCAGCGGCCCCTGGTCGGAACGCAAGGTCTTCTTCGTTTTGCCGTTACGCCTATTTGATGTGTCCTTTTCCGTTTGATCGTTCTTTTCGTAGCCAAGATGGTCGGTCATCTCGGCGTCCATGGCTCGCTCTATCAGGGCTTTGGTAAGCTGTTTTAACAGCCCTTCCGGACCTGTAATGTCCTCAGGCCCTTTGTAATCCTTCAGCAGTTCGTCCAGAACTTCTTTGGATATGGCCATACTCGCTCCTTAGAGTAGTATAGCCGTTTACACAAATTTTGTTACAGCCTCAGATAATAGGCTACCCAATATTCAAATATCTCTAGCCTTCATCGCCGCATGAAGTGAAAAACACATATGAATCCTTCTCATGATCAAAAACAGCAAGGCTTGTAGAACATAGAAAAGACTCATCGCTCTTTGGGATATATATGACAACCGTGTATTTTTCCTGCTCTGTCAGATAGGACATGTTAAAATTATAGATGGCCCATCTCGATGGCATTTCCTTTTCAGTAAAAACCTCGGAAAAAATCACTGGCTCATTTATCTTTTCTTCAAGCTTCTTTTTAAGATATTCTAGGGTTGGTTTGCCTTTATTTTCCATTAGTCTTCCTCATCTAAGAAGGAAGTGTCTGGAAGAATTTCAAAATCATTTTCATCATGGGGCTTGTCCTTCTTTTCAAGACGATCAAGGAGCATAGAGAAGTTTTCCTGTCGTTCAAAGTAATCCAGCATCCAGCTAGAAAAATAATCCCTGACTTTTGATGCCTGAACCTTGTTTTTGAATAGATAATCCCCTAAAACATGGGCGGGATATTGAACATACCTTTCACGATTTTTTTTAATGTATTTTCGAATATAAGGGTCCTTGAACATATACGAGTACTCTTTGATAAACTTCCAAAGAATTTTTTCTAATTCGATCTGAACGATCATGCTTTTCCTCCACTTTCGTTTTTTATAATTGGCCTCCATTCAATTTGCTCATGGCTTTAACTAGCTCAGTGAAATAGGGAGGGAATTTATTGCTCCCATGTTTTTTTATTTTTCTCTTTCCTTGGTATTTGATTTCTATACTCCACTGCGTCCCATCAAGGATGTTACTGTCAATGCTTGAGCTAGGCCATTCCAAGATGTAGAGTTTAGGTATTATTCCTTGAAGATACTTTACTTCTTCCACAGAAAGCTTTTTTGTCTGTTCAATCGGGCTATTTGTAGAATCGCTTTTGCTATTAAACGGCAATAAATGGCGATAGGTTAGGATATATGAATTAGATGCCAATGAGATATCTATAAAATGATTGTCGCGATTGAAGCCACCGACGAAGAATAATACATTTTCTATAATCCTAAAAGACTCAGAGGCCTTCCCAAAAGATTTACGGCAATCTTTACAGTATCGGCTTGGACTATCTACAGAAATTTTACGGCCACCAAGCCAAATTTTCCCCGCTTCCTCTTCCAAGAATGCTTCACAGCTCGGCATACCATATAGGATTGGTATTGTATGCCGTTTCCCACATAAGGGGCATTTTATTGAGGAATTCTTCCTATATCCATTCATTATTGATCTATCCCAAAGACAATAATATACCGGATTTGGTTTTATATTCAGTAAAGCAATTCATTTCAGGTTTATAGCCAAGCATTTTTGCAAATGCTTCATAGTCAGGATACGAATCATTATTAGAGCTAAATGTATGGACCAGCATGATCGTCTTTTTTGTGCAATACTTTTGTGCGGTTAGAATCGCTGATACTGTCCTGTGAAAAAGCTGATAGCGTAGTTTGCCAATATTTAATACAGGTAAACCTAAAGTTGTGGCAAGGTAAGCAAGCCTTGATCTTTTCCCTTCGCTAAATCCACCATCTTTCTTCCATTCAGCAATAGTTTTACCAAATGGCTCACGATGTTTACCTTCAACCATAATTGCCACTAATTCATTATCAATTCTAGCTAATACAAACAGGTCATTCTGTGATGCTTTGCTCCCTCCAGGGAGATCAACCTCGTACTCTGGTATGCCCTGGATAAACTCGATTTCCTTATCCTCTGCAACTTTACTGCTTGCTAAAGCATTTCTAACGATTCTTGGGAAATCCAATGCGTTCTGCCAGGCTTCGGCTAGTTCTTTGGCGGAATAGCCATCTTTCCATTGCTTTCGGGGTTGTGCTAAGAAAACTTTCCAATCTTCTGGTTTTGAAACGGGGATATAAAACATCGTTTCCTCCGAAAAATAAAAAAGGGATTGCTAATGAAAAATCAATATAGGCCAATCACCTTGCCGATTAATACTGCAATAGGCTGGTTGTTTCTATCCCATGTGTTCGAATTTCTTGCCCTGTATACAGGCTTCAGTTGGGTTGCTGATATTTCACAAGTATTTGAGAAATTAGCACCATATAATGATTTAATTTTCCTACCGTCAAATTCCCATGAATTAGAAGAAGTTGCGCCATACCATGGCTTTAGCTTTCTGCCATCCCATTCCCAATCCCTCGGCAACTCCACTCTGTTTGACATCTGTAGCCTCCTAAAAAAATGATTAAATTAGTGAGCCACTTGCAAAAGTCATAGGCTAAACGAATTTTAATGAAAAGCGGGGACAGAACCTGTATAATGGAGTTATCAAGACAACCAAAAACAGGAGGAAGTCCCCGCAATGAAAAGTATAACCGAAATCATGGGCGGCATGCAAATACTTTTCGGGATCAGCTTTGATATTCAAAAATGATTCGAAGAATATCATGACTCATGATCAGCAAGCATTTCTGTCGATATTGCAAGTGCTAGAAGCACACATGAACGCACCTGAAGAGACAGGGTCACATTTTGGGCGCCCTGCGTATGATCAAAAGCCCTGCCTGTCATTGCACAACAAAAGACCATGCCGCTGAAAGAAGCCCTGAAAACATTGGATATGCGCTGTTCTTGGAGCTGTAAGAAGAATTCCCGCGGGTTACCCATTTATATTCGCTCATGGACGCAGTCTATGACTCGGACGTGATTGATTCGTTTATTCGACAACGCGGCCGGGTGGCCATTGTTGATCATAACAAACGAAGGAACGACACGCGCCCTGGCTTTGATCTTGCCACACAACGCCGCTATGCGATACGGACAACGGTTGAGCGAGCGAATTCGCATTTGAAGGATTGGCTTTTATCCGTTCCATATTTTGTCAGAGGGATCGAAAAAGTAACGTTTCAAGTGATGTGCAGGGTCGTAAGTCTAGCGGCGATCAAGATCTTGCAGTGCTTTATAGCGCCATCGCTGACGAAAAGCGCATAATATTTATCTGGTAAGGGTGAGGCGCTAGGGGCAGTCTGTCCTCATAGCTACAATTCCGGGAAATTTCTTGTTTTTTGACCTATGCCCCACTAAATCTACAGTACTCGACTGCTCGTAACCGTATCCGTTTTAGAATGCGACCTATTCAGCCGTTTAATGTGCGAGACTTTTGCAAGAGGCTCTACTTAACGCATTTTCGATCCAAATGGTGGGTCTTAATCCCTTTATTCAGGTCCCATCGGAAAAATACACATGGTTGTCGAGCAATGGGAGCGTAACCCCAGGTTGTAATCCCTTTATTCAGGTCCTATCGGAAAAATCCGACGACGAGCAGCAGAAAAGGCATGACGAGCACATGGCGTTGTAATCCCTTTATTCAGGTTCTATCGGAAAAATGAAAGTGATGCCGATTGACAAGTCCGTAGCTTTTGGTACTGGTTGTAATCCCTTTATTCAGGTCCTATCGGAAAAATGAGAGAGGAAAGAATGACAAAAATAAAAGGTGTAAAAGGGGTTGTAATCCCTTTATTCAGGTCCTATCGGAAAAATTTGAGGACAATTTATTATACATGGATTTCCGGGGAGGGGTTGTAATCCCTTTATTCAGGTCCTATCGGAAAAATAAAATTTTAGTAGCATAAGTATAAACTCCGAAATAAAACTGTTGTAATCCCTTTATTCAGGTCCTATCGGAAAAATTGAGCGGGATTACTCTCGTTAATGCTGGGGTTATTGATGGTTGTAATCCCTTTATTCAGGTCCTATCGGAAAAATTCGCAGAGCAGGATGGGAATGGCGACCCGTCCTATCTCAGGTTGTAATCCCTTTATTCAGGTCCTATCGGAAAAATAAATAATTAGAGACGTAAAGTTTCTTTGTTTGACATTGTTGTAATCCCTTTATTCAGGTCCTATCGGAAAAATAGTACTTTGTCGCACAGATCGACCGCAGAATAGTCGGGTTGTAATCCCTTTATTCAGGTCCTATCGGAAAAATATAGTTATATGGGAACAAACTTTGCCTACAACGCGGACTGCGTTGTAATCCCTTTATTCAGGTCCTATCGGAAAAATAAAACGCCAATCGAAGAAATGATTGCGGCGGCGAGGTTGTAATCCCTTTATTCAGGTCCTATCGGAAAAATTCGATGGCTTTGACAAGTTTGTCCAGGAGACGCTCAGTAGTTGTAATCCCTTTATTCAGGTCCTATCGGAAAAATAAAGGAGGGAAAAATGAAAACGGTGAAAACAGTGACGGGTTGTAATCCCTTTATTCAGGTCCTATCGGAAAAATTTTATGGATGGGATAAGTAATTAGCTATTTAACTGCAGCGTTGTAATCCCTTTATTCAGGTCCTATCGGAAAAATCTGGGATCGGTATTTCTAATCACAACCGCCCCGCTTGTTGTAATCCCTTTATTCAGGTCCTATCGGAAAAATGATCGCGAAGTGGACGGATGATGTCAAGGTCGGGATCTGGGTTGTAATCCCTTTATTCAGGTCCTATCGGAAAAATTTTGACGCAGTGAAGGCTTATTGCCTAGCTCTCAAGGGTTGTAATCCCTTTATTCAGGTCCTATCGGAAAAATACGACAATCCTCTCGAGGAGTACGACCCAGAGACCGAGCGCGTTGTAATCCCTTTATTCAGGTCCTATCGGAAAAATAATGAAGACGTGGTCTGAAATTGGATTAACCGATCTTGGTTGTAATCCCTTTATTCAGGTCCTATCGGAAAAATAAGCGATGCGCCGGTAATTATGGGTATTTCCCCCTGGAAGTTGTAATCCCTTTATTCAGGTCCTATCGGAAAAATAAAGAGTTTTTTGTGGACAACGGGGTGGAAGGCCACGAGTTGTAATCCCTTTATTCAGGTCCTATCGGAAAAATCAGGGACTAGCCATAGTCAAGATAGAATCTAATGCCCTAGTTGTAATCCCTTTATTCAGGTCCTATCGGAAAAATTTTACATGTTAAACCTGTATAATTGCAACATCGATTGTATAAGTTGTAATCCCTTTATTCAGGTCCTATCGGAAAAATCAAGGAGATGAGGAAATGATAAAAATAAAGGGTGTGGGGGTTGTAATCCCTTTATTCAGGTCCTATCGGAAAAATAGAACACGAAGCAGAAGAAGCTATGAAAAAGTTTTACGTTGTAATCCCTTTATTCAGGTCCTATCGGAAAAATTTAGAGGAGTACGCAAGATAGTAGCGATCAAGTCTCTAAAGTTGTAATCCCTTTATTCAGGTCCTATCGGAAAAATACTATCGGCTTTTTGCTGTTTCTTCATAAGGAATTGCATGGGTATGGCCGCCAACCTTGGATAGTCTTCAAGATAATTAGTCCATTTGTAACTTCCTTCTACTGTTAGCAATCTGATAAATACCTCCTCAATAAAGAAATAATGTTTTGCGCGAACCAGGTGAAAAAATGCAGGTTTTTTTGCTTTGGATAGGTTCGCGCGGTTTACAGTATCTGTCTTGATTATACAAAAATGTTCTCATCTAATAGCTCTGTGTCTGGGACTCGCATAGCCGAACCCATGCGAACTGTCTTCTCATAATCTTCGACACAGAGCGGAATAAATATTACACTGTCCACATCTTCAAGTATAAATTCCAACTTGGATGTTACCAACTCAACAAGACGACCAGATCCGGCCATTTCAAACACCGACCTTTGGATTCGCATACCAAAGGATTCCATAAGTTTCGCGACCTTTGTAAGACGCTTCTTGTCAAGAATATCATAAATAACAATCCACCGGTGATTAGGTCTCATAAGAATATAACCTCATCAGGATCAATTATTTTATTTGGGCCGATCTCAACTTTAAGTTTGTTGCAGTCGTCGCATACTGAATAAATGACAAGAGAATCTTTTTTTCTATCCATCTCTATAGAAATGGCACCCAAGAGATTCTTGAATCTTTCCTTATCTGTGACATCGGCCTGAAAGCAGGATTTTTGGATCCTGATACCGTAAGATTCGCATATTTTAGCTACTTTTTTGAGACGTTTTGGGCTTGCAATGTCGTAACAAACTAATCGAAACATGTCTATCTTACAACAAAGGGCTTGTAGACTGTTTCTTCGCCCATTAATACTCTGGAAAAGTGTTTAACTTGCTCAATCATCACTTGTTGGTATGAAATCTTTTCGGCCGTCGGCGGATAAAAAATTAAAGTCGACATCTTTTCCTCAAACTGACTAGACACCTTTTTTAGACCTTCACTAGTGAGAAGTACTCCGGAAATTCGCTCTGCGCTCTCTGTAACAACTGTACTTTCTTGTACATCAACTGGAGTGTCTAGGGGTTGGTTGTCATCGTCAGCAGAAAAAACGCAGATACTGAAATCACTTTTATTCAGTACTCCAAGATTAAAAAGCGCACAACAAAGTGTATCTGCGATCGAAGTCCTATACTCCTCCATGAGGTCAAAGGTTAGTGCTCTTTTACCATAGGATAGTGTATGCAGATATCCGACGTATGGATCAAGTCCTACCATTTCAACGTATGAATCCACCCTGTACAAAAGAAGAGTATATATAAAACTGAGAACTGCGTTTACTTCATCTTTTGGGGGGTGCATTGAACGTCCAGCAAACCTTGCCCAATCTGGCGATATGTTTTGTTTCAATACTGAAAAGAAAAGGCGTGAGGCATATCCTTCATAACCTCTAAGAGATTCCATAGTATTGGCGGTATTCAGATCATCGAGGCATTTCTTAGCACCTGCAATTGCCGCATCGATTGAATTTACGTTTTTTTTTCTGCCTATACGTTGCATGAAATTGATCTGGTTCTGTATCTTCCCGTGGATGATGGAGGCCGCAAGGGTACGGCCTACGGCCTCATTATCGAGGATTTGATACTGACGTTTCCGTAGAAATACATTCCTTCCTTCCTGAAATTCAATCTTGCCATTAAACTTTCCATTTTTACTCAAGAATATGGTATCAATCTTATGCTTCATCAACATCCTGAACGCTGCGGAACTCATCTCCACCGCACCTGTGATAATTATCCTATCGGTGCGATGGAGAAAAATCCGCCTCTCCATTCCATCGTAAGATGTGAAACACAATGATTCTTCTTTCTTGCCTAGCTTGCCATAGTCGGAAAAGATGTATACTGAGCCCATTATCAAACTCCTTTTCCTTTATCCTTCCCTAATCCGTTACCCTAGACTCGTACGCCTGCAACGTACGACAGCAACGACCATGTCAAAGAACTCCATTACAGGAATAGTTTGCCTGTCTTCTCATGTCTTTTTGTGTTTTTCTAAAAGAAGGCCACAAGCTTCCTTGAACTCCGAGTGCTCAGCTAATGCAGTAAGAGTAGCTATGAATTGTTCCTTAAGGGCTTTTTCGAACCGATCTGGGCGTGGTTGTGCTAGGGTGAAACCAGCATGATTAATATTATTCCGTAAGTCTCGCAGGGCATTGAAAGCTACTCCCAGGCTTTCACAGAGTGGATCTAATTCCAAGGCTTCGATGATGTCAAAAAACTTTTCCTCCTCACGAGGGTTGATAATAGAATCGTTATTCCGAAATAAGTATCTAAAATACTTAGATACGGCTTCTCTCTGATTCCTGCCTGCAGCGTCAAGATTGTGAATGAAGAGTAGAATTGTAATGATCGACTCTTGTAAGAGCGTAATGCCCTGTTGCGTTAGCCTATAATTAATGCACATCGATATGGCGTATAGAAGGTTTGATAAGCTATCTTTTCTGAAAGAGGAAACTCGGGAGCGAATGAGATTGTAGAGCGGGCGCATAGGGGATGCAAAGCCTCCCGCTACAGTGAGTTCGTCCAACGTCCTTGTAGCGACGAGAAACGGCTCTCCATAGCAGATTTCCTCCCCACGAGCTGTTGTGAGCAATTCATAAGCTTGCCTTAGGTTTGAACAGAGGCGTCTTTCAGCTGGAAGAGATTGTCCTAGTTTAGCTTCCTTGTCGGCGTCGCGTGCTGTCTCACCCATAAGGTCTTCCAAGCCTGAGGCATCGCCACCCCTAATGAATAGCTCTACGGCTCTATTCCACCTGAACAGCCGGTCGAGCTTTGAAAGGTCCACAATAGGAACAATATCGCCTTGCTTTGCTTCTACTGCGGCATAATGGATTCCCTGAACCTTGATATGCTTCAGAGATCGTGCATAGTCAAGAATTACGGCTCCGAGTAAAGGCATGCTGCGATACCCATGCGTGATGTCGAGTATAACTTCAGCATTTTTAGGGATAATCTCGAACATCTTATCAAATATTTTCCAGAGCTGTTCTTCGTTTTTTAGCTCAGGGATAATCACTTCTTCGATGGATGCAGTTGGTAGAATTCCTCTCAAGGCTTGGGCTAGCCCTCCTTCTATATCCCAATGCTTTATCTTTGCCTGTTCAGTCATGAGGATAGACACCGATGCCCCGGGTTTGGACAACTCAGCGAAATTGAATTGGGCAAGCGCGACTTGGATGTAGGGAGTAAAATCTGAAAGTACATCACCATATGAATATTGTACTGGTAGGTAATTTGAAACACCTAAGAAGGAAATAAGGTTGATTGCCATTGATCAATCCTCTTTCTCTAGGCGGAATGCGCACCAGCCCATAGGAAGATAAGCCCCTTCATATTCAAGCAAGGTTCTTGTTTTACCATAGCCTCGCCGCCCAAAAGGGCGCCTGAAAGGATCCTCAAGCGTTACTGACTCCACATGGCTCCACCTACCAATACGTACAAGATGCTCGTTCGAGGATTTCAAGGAATCTACGAGATCAGCCAGATTCTGCGCTGACCTATAAAGCGAGTCATCTGGAGCATTAAGAAAGAATTTGTTGAATTCATCATCGAAAGCCTTGCCATAAAAGCTGTCGCACGAATCCAAAAGCTCTTGGGAGGATATTGGTGTGTCGAGTATTTTTCGATGGGCTTTAAACTTGAGCGCTCCATATTCTAGCGCCCTAAAATTTTCGAGTTCCTCTACGATAAGAAAATCAGTCACACCTTGGGCACTGCCACCGGAAAGCTCTCCAGCTATGACTTCTGCATGGATGGAGATAGAATCGAAGGACCCCACACCTTGTCTATTAGGCTTATATTGTAGCATCCTGCCGATAAGTTGGTTGTCCTGGGGCGGAAAAGGACAATCGCCTATCGATATAGCTCTAAAGGGGTCATCATTTGGAACCCTGAAGTCAAGACCCCATCTTTGCAGATCCGTATCATAGCGAGAGCGAGGATCAAGTGAAAATTCGCCTCCCTTTATTCTTTTTTTCTTAATTCTTTGATTAAGGATAGCGGTTCTGAATGCACCTTTTATCGAAGAACCAGGGAGAACAGGAAACTTTTGTCCTGCCGGACGGTATTCAGCCTCAATTTCCAGGCTATTCGCTTCCGATTCACTTCGCACAGCAAATTCTTTTAGAAATTCAGATGTAACTCGTGCTGTATATAGAATTGAATCGTAACTAAGGTTTTCAGCAAGGAATTTCCGCAGTGCTAGGATATCCTTTCCAGCTGCTAAGGATGAAAAAAGTGCTTTTTTCTCTTTATTCAGTCCTTGTACTAACGTCTCAGGGCGGAATCGAACGAAAATATCTTCCCCCTGTTTATTTTTCCTAAAAGTATATTCAAGAGGCGTCAAAGACTCTCCGCAACCAATGTGCACCGCTGTCAATGGTCGTATCGCAAGTCTGTACCGTGTCATCAAACACTCCTCGAGATAGGAGGCGCGCCGCCGTCTTCAAGCCAAAGGATAGGCGCAAGACCATGTTGTCGTATGCGGCGATCCCTATGGATATCTTTTACCATAGAACCGATGAAACACTTTTCATGCTTAGGTACAAAGGTTGAGCCTTCATCAAAAAACAGGATCGGCTTTTTGAAGGGATTCATGTAGGCGCCGAACTCCTGTGCGAGCATGCCATGCCTGACAAAGATATCAGCTTTGAGATTATCAACCTCTGCTGGATTTTCTAACACAAAGGGAGCAAGGGCCATCGCTCGATTTCCTTTGTTCGGCAAGGAGAATGCTTCAATTCCCTGTAGTTCGACCCAGCCGGCCCCTGATGAGCTTTTCGCTCCAAAACCTGACTCAAATGCCCATTGTATCAAGGTATCAATGCGTTCAACATTCATGTCTGATGCAATATAAATATCCAGAAAAGCAGGTCTTTTTATACCTTCCCGTGGATCAATCCTATACAGCCAAGTGTCCCTTGTTTGAAATAGTCCGACTTCTTCCAGTGTGCCTCCTCGGAGACGATCCACTGTATTGTGAAGGGTCTGTACGCGAGTCTCTTCATAGAGGAGAGAAGATGCTGCTTCTACTACTACATCGTGGTTGATTGGATTTCCGTTATTGATGGTTGATATAGGTATGTAACGTAGACGCTTGCTTTTCTTAAGTCGGCTGTATGCGTTTGGATCAGAAGGGTTAGCTAGATCATTGTATAGCTGTGGTACAGGAATGCACCCTGCAGGGAATGCAGAAGACATCACAAGAGGAGGAAAAGTTGCGAATGAATCAAGGAATGCCTCCAGCGATTCAGCTCCTTCATGTCGTGCAATGCCCCATGCAACATGGCCGAATATGGTGTCCGCCCGTAGCGGAGTAAGCAGCCGGCCATTAATTTTTATTCTGGCCTTATAGGTGTTCATACCTCGAGTACCACCTCTGGGTCCGGCAACAATACCTCGGCGCCAGTCTCGTCCTTTAAGCCTACGAATACAATTCTGCCGCTTCCTCTGCTGCCACCGCCTCCAAGGTAATCTTTTTGCAGGAGTGCAAGACCACCAAGCACAGTACTCTTAAAGAAAGACTCATCCGTTTTCCCATCATCATTCTTTATATCGAAAACGCGATAGGCGATCTCAAAATCGAATGAAACCCCTGGAACAACGCGTTCTACCGGTCTAGGTGTGGCTTCTGCGGTAATTCTGTTGAGGTTGTTTTCATTTTTTTCCTCAACGATCGCTGACTTAAATTTATGTTTGCTTTCCTCTGAGATCATAGCATCGCGTACGATTATCCTCGTTGGACCGCGTTCCATCGCTTCATCATCCTTTCTTTTATCTATTGCCGTGCCAAAGACCCTGCATACAGGACAATGCGGATTCCCGCAAGAACAAGGCTTCCCTTGGTTGACGGCTACCTTATCGTAGGCTATTTCAAGAAGGCTGCGCATTTTCCCTTTGATTGATGAACCTGGAATATATGGCATATTATCGGCTGGATTCCGAATGATAGGGTTGTCAATACCGCCAATTTCAATCCTGTCATTGCCAGCACCAATATGAAGCCCTGTTTTCACCACAATGCTTCCATGAATTACATGTATCGCTTTAAGCTTAAAAGTTCCCATCTAGAACCTCCTAATATTTCAAATTCTCTTTTGTCCTGGCGTAATGATAGGCGTAGACCGCTTCCATCATCATACTGAATGCACGATATTCCTTTTCAGTCTTTACCGAATTGAGAGCTTCATCCATGAATTTCATGAAATTATCCCAATCCATCTCCCTATCTCGTCCCCCGTTTTTCCTTCCTCGGCGCATGGTATAAACCAGTTGGGCTTTCTGGAGCCTAACGAGTGGTTCGACATCCTGCCAACTATCGCCAGAGTCGATACGCTTAACTAGTTGCTTGATCTGATCAAATATCCTGCGCATCTGTGTAGGGCTGACTCTTAAGATGCTGTCCGCTACCTTGAGCGCTTCCTTGTCGAGGAGATCCGGCCTAACCCGGGATTCCGAATCCAGGAATTGAATCATCTAAAACCTCCTATTCGTGTAGAATAAAGTGCGATGCTTGCAGGTATCCTCGCTTGGATCATCTTGGCGGGGTCTACGGAATACTTTTTCAATAGCATTTTCGCGTTTTCTGAGGCCTTTGAGCGACGAAGAGCATACTCAAAATGACTTTTCCAGAGTGCGTTATGCGGTCCGATATCCCCTTTCATGAAAGATTCAGCGCGATGGGAATCTTCGAGGAGCGTGTACACGGCGCTGTGGGAAACGCCCCCTTCTTCTAGTTCCTTTAACAAGGTTTTCCCATCTGCAATCAAGCCTTCGAAATGATTCCATTGCGATGGAATGCCAAATAAAGAAATAGCGTTCTTTTTGGGTTTTTTACGTTCAGGATAATTCTTTGCTTTTTCTAGTTCTGCCTCGGCTTCTTCAGCCATTCTACCCACGGGAAGGCCTTTACCGACAATAGATATTCCCCCGGATACAGAAAGCCAAGGATTAGAACCAGTAAACAATTCGAACCTTTGGTGGAATTCAATAGAGAAATCTATAATTGCGTTCCAAGGACCAATGACGCAAAGATCATCCCCGCCTGAAAACACGGTATATATATCTTTGAATCGGTGATCTGACTCGATGTAATGCCTAACCATGACAGTGAAGAAGTAATCAAGAGTCCTGCTCAAAGATGCATAGCGGGATGCGGAGAGTTGTTTGCCTAAACCCCTACTAAACACATATCCAAGGTTGTCCAGGTCGGCTTTGAACATGGCAAGGTGGGGAACACCTCTAGACTCCTGGGCTAATTTCTCAAATTCCTTGACTTGTCCGTCCTCCATGGGGACTGTGTAGGGGAGCCGAACATAGGCTTTGCCAGGTTCAAAGCTATCGATGCGCGCAATAACCTTATTATTGCCAAATACCTGCTCGGAATTTGCAATTTGCAAATACTCATTATCGAGAAGAGAAAGCCCTTGTTTTTTCGCTTGTGCCTTAAATACCCCAAGATACTTAGATTTTGGGAGTAGAGTACCTGCTTCAATTAATTCATCGCAGCCCTCACAAAGGGAGCTGTCATGGACTGAAGCCCTTGCGCCACAAATCGCGCAGATGCTGCCTTCCGATTGTAACGCCGCTTCAATCTGCTCGTAGTGCCTGTGGATAACCTGCCCGGTCTCTGCCAATCCTTTTTGGAGTTTTTTCTGCTTTGCATTATATGTTGCATCCATTATCGAAGAAAAAAGCTTAGTAAAACCTTCCTCGCCCTGGTGCAGGGATGCGCGGGATGCAAGTACGGGTTCAGAGAGATTGAGAGCTATAATTCCGTCAAAGCGGTGAATAAATTCCAGTTCGATTAACTTACGGATACGATCCACCCTTGCGCTGATGTCGGGAAGAGCAGGCAATATCAAGGTAAACCGTCCTCCAGCCACGCTCAAGCAGGAGAATGATGTAAGTTTAAATTCTCTGCATATCATGCGGATCGCAGATTCCGACAAAGAACGAAGAAGAAAGCTTCGCGATCTAAGTATCTTTGCATTGTACTTGGTGGACTTGAGATCAAAGATGTACTTCTGGATTCCCGACAAGTCGCCTGTGAGAAGCGCAAAACACGGTACGGCATCAGATTTGATTGCTTGGACATTTTCGAGGCTGCCCTGCGCCTCATGGTAACGGTAAAGTGCGCTTGTAAAGGCAACTGTTGTTCGCATGTGATCATACAAGCTAATGTCCGGTTGCTCGATAGTCGTAGAGGGAATGCTCCATGTCCATCTTTCCAGTGCGGAATCGGCAATGGCAAGATAGGCTTCAAAATCGCTTGTATGGATTGAATCAAGATCCTTCACGAGACCGTTCCAAATATCATTATAGGACTGTCGTGAGTTCCTGAAGGTAGGTTTTGGATATCCTCGATCAGGTTCAAGTGGGCCGAGTTCAAGAAAGGTTTCTGGAACAGATTTTTGATCACCGAGGCGGACCGAAGAAAAGATCGACAGGCATGCTTGCTCTATATATGAACCCTTGTGCTCAGTTTCAATTTCACGAAGAGTTCTGTCTGCGCCACTCGATATCCTATCTCCTTCAGTAATAAGCTGTTCCGCAGCGTTTGATGGATTATGATGCGCTGCTGCAATTCGAGCGATCGTTTCCGCATTGAATCCTTCGGGGAGGCTGGATTTCAACTTAAGTATAGCGCCGTGGGTATACCAGGCATGCTTGTGCGAATACCAACTTCCAGGAGCTAAGGGTAACAGCTGGCCGTCCATTTTGGGCGTTAAGCAGTCTTCCGCGCCAGCTCGCTGTGCAATCTTTCCTAAATCATGGAAGAGCGAAGCGAGGACCTGCTCCTCAAAACGAATTTCTTCCATACGCAATCACTCCTGTTTTTAAGTATTTTTAATACTGATATTTCCGAATCCAAAACTGCAGTTTTTCCCAGCGCCTAATGTAGTCGATAGCTCTATCGCTTGCCATGATAAATTTGACGCTTCACCTTCGAGGCGGAAGTGACCCATTACTCCCCCAAGTTGCATACTGTCCTTTTGTCGTCCTGAATAATGAGAGAACTCAACCCATCGCAAGTATCTCTCAGGTATGATTGGATAAGTTGACTCCTTACCTAATCTTAAGGCCTGAAGAAGCGACTCCTGAGCATTTAAATCGAGATGACCATATTGCTCAAACATGGTAAAAGTCCTTCGGAGACAGGATCTGACGAAAGCAGGTCCTGAGAAATCCACTGAATAATGGCCATCAGTCTTAAACCGGAGAGGGGTAAGACAGTTGATGACAAGAATTTTCTCAAGGCTATCTTTTTTATCTACATCGAGTTCAATTTTTTGGGGGGGAAGATCATGAAGAAGAAGTCGGTCGCCACGCAAAATCTCCTGCCCTTCTATCATCACCGATGAAAGGACTGCGGGGGTGCGCGCTTTAAAAAGGCCTGTTGCTGCAGCTTCTCTAAAAGCGTATACCACATGAGGTAAGTAATCTCTTGCTCGTCCGAAAAGTGTAATATGTAATTCAAGGCTTTTTATAATGCTTCCAGGTATCGCGTCAGTCCAAATACGAAATGGATGGCTAGCTCTGTCACGCCCTTGAAGGCTAGCAGTTGTCTTTGGGATGATTGATTCGAATATAAAAGCATAGGCACAGGTGGAAGAAAAAGGACAATTTTCACAGGGTGAATCCCTCATTACGCAGTGCATGCGCTTCAACTGCCAGCCGAGTACGCTTCTAAGAACAAATCCCGGGTAGGTATCTATACGGACCGCGTGGGTAAAGTCCAGTTTTAGATCAATGATTAAATAGTCAATAATTCCTTTTAGCATTAGCGTATAGCTCCTGCCAACGTGGAAACGACTGATGTTAATTCATTTTTTCAATCATTTCCAAATATTTATATCTATTAGCTTACCACGGAATTTTATATATCGGAATAGAAATTATTGTGTTTCCTATATTTAATGCTAAACATTAACTAGAAACATCGAAAAATCATTCCTTATAAATTGGATCTGGTAGTTGCATCCACATTTTGCGGCAATTTTTTTTATAAAATAAATGATACAGAATGATGGCCTTCTTATTCATTTAAGACTCTCCCTCTGAGACTGATACTAGAAATCAAAGATCTATCTCACATCCTTGTTTATCAAACTCTTTTACTGAACACTACTCTTCTTTATTTATAGTATGAGTTAGTCATGGAGTTTATTGAAACTAGTGACTTGGCTTTTAAAAGTGCGTCGGATCTTTTTGAGTTCTGGATAATTTCGGGGTTAATTCATACAGCCTAACACCCCCCTTGTCCCCCACCGAGCCCTCTTTGTTAGTGGCTTGACTAAACGATTGAATGTCTTGTATCTGTTATCTCAACAGCATATAAATAGATAAATTTTAATGGAAATTTAGGCGCTGTATGGGCAGTATAATACAGTGAGTCTTTAAAATATTATTCAATAATAATTTATTATGCTATGGAGATTCGAGCCCTGCCCCTGCTAAAAGAAAATCAGGCTCCCAATCGGGAGCCTTTTTTGTTGCATTTTATCCTTATTTACGGGGCATAATCGCTATTTCCCATAAAACGCAAATATCAGTAATGGTAAGCGTGCTAAACCACTTACCATTGAACAACTGGTCTGAGACAAAATCCATGGCCCATACCTCGTTAGCCCGACTCTCCTTGACGGGTTCAACGCGCGGCCTTGAAACCTGCTTTCTTCTTGTTTTGAGCCGCACATTGAGATTTTCAAGCCTGTACAGCCGGTATATCCGTTTCTTGTTCACCTTCAGCCCCTCCCTCTGGAGAAGCACACGGATCCTTCGATACCCGTACTTCACCCGGAAGGTGGCATAGTCCCTGATCTTCATGCGGAGCGCCTTTTGCCATTAT
>Ga0228535_1002590_pt1 | contig 16602 bp, 13 predicted proteins | sample SJ1metagenome_FD_168457 | JGI IMG/M metagenome (GOLD analysis project Ga0228535, IMG submission 168457) | Enriched culture of PCE-dechlorinating microbial communities from Ithaca, New York, USA - SJ1 | ecosystem: Engineered > Modeled > Simulated communities (microbial... > Unclassified | place... | reverse complement strand
TTATCCAATTTAAAGTTGTTTTAGTCAATTCTTGAATTTCTTCAAATCTATTATTAATAATCCATTCTTCTTTAAATAAATCCGATCCTAAGCCAACAGCTTCAACCCCTGCTGAAAACCAGTTATTAAGGCTCTCAAAATTGGTCTTCACACCACCAGTAGGAATAAAACGTACCCAAGGCATTGGAGCAAGAACAGATCTAACGAATTCTTGACCATTCATTGAAGCACCCGGAAAATATTTTACAAACTCACAACCATATTCTTCTGCCAAACTAATCTCGGATGGAGTAAGACAGCCTGGTATATATAGAATGTGTAATTTGTTACACAATTTTGCAATTTCTGAATTAAAAATTGGACTAATAATAAAATTAGCACCTTCAGAAATATAAATTCCAGCAGTGTAAGGATCCATGATAGAACCTACACCTATGATGATATCCTTACATTTATTATGATAATGTTCTTGAATTATTCGGAAGTTATTAATTGCACATTCACCTCGATTTGTAAATTCAAATAATCTCGAACCACCTTTGTAAATTGAATTTATTGATTTTAATAGAATATCTGCATCATCATGAGTAAATAAAACAATTAAACCAGTTTCAATAATTCGATTAGCAATTTGAATTCTTTGAAAAGCAGCCATTTCTTCCTCTAAATTTGTTTGAAATATCTTAATGAATCTCCAAATTTATCAATATTTTCTTTTGGTGAATTACCATACCATAAGTGGAGCATATATCCATTGGCTCCACCATTTTTTGCCATTCTGATTGCGTTAAATATATCCTCGCCTGTGGTTGGTGGATCTCCACAAATGCCTACAATAAGTCTATGTTTCTTTCCAACTTCTAACTTGGCTTTTCGAGTTTCATAGTAGATACTTTCAACGTTCAATCCTTCTTCTTCGAATCTCTTTAATGTGTTCGGACCTTTAAAACCCTTTAATAGATAATATTGATCAAGCAATTCTTCCTCTCTAATTTGAGGAATAAAATTTTGTAACTTTCGTAATGGTTTACTCTCAAAAGAGCCTATTCTTTTATGATAAATCATTAGTTTTGTAATATCTGTGATATCAGTTTGTTGTGAATAGATCTGTCCTAATTGCCAAGAAAAACTGGGGGAAACCAAATCATTTGATATTAAAATATTAGGGTTGATACCCTTTACTAGATTTTTTATATCACTTACAAATGACTCAATTATTTCACTTCGAAATTTAATCCAATTAATCAAATTTGGTCTATCAACAAAGAAACGGATAGCATCAAATACACATCGATAACTATCATGAAGATTTCTAAAATTGTTATATGTTAATGATTTTGCCTGTTGATTTATTGATAATATTTCATTTACAACTTTGTCAATATCCAATCCAGATTTTCTGGCTCTTTCAATACAACTATCGCAAAAGCAATTATTTATTGCGAACTGTCTTAAAGGGTATAATTCAGGAATTATCCAATCTGGAACAACTTGAGGATCATAAAAATCTAAGCCAATGACATCTAATTCAACTTCATTTATTTCCTCATAATTCATTAAAATATCTTTAATCCTCCCTAAAAAATATGCTCGAACGTCTTTATTTGAAGGACACATCCAATGTTTGCTTTTCCTCCCATTGATATCTTTAACAGCGACATTCGGATACATTTCAATGATTGGTTCACTAACACCTGGAGTAATATTTAATCCAATACTTAATCGATTCTTTTTCGCTAGCGTTTGGATTTTCCGATAATCTGAATTGATTAAATTTTTTTTAGTTCCAAAAATGTCACCCCGCGTTCTTTCATACTCAATTTCTATATATGGATCAATGCATGTATTTTTAAAGAATTTTTTATGAACATCGAAAGTATGAGCTATACCACCATACATAATATGTTTTATTCCCGCATCAACATATCTTTTAAAAGCAATCTCCAAACCCTCTAGAAAATCCTCATCATAAATTGCCCATACACCTATATATTTTTTTGTCATGATAAACTCATCAACTATTTACATTTATTCTATATTTCAATACTAAAATATTTTAATTTCTGCTCATCAACTTCAATACCTAATCCTGGGCCACTGGGAACTTGGTAATGGCCATTCTGTATTTTAATTTTTTCGAAAAGCAAATCATCACTATGCCCCATATACGTGCTATCCATTGCATACCTAAAAATTTCCTTTGCAGAACATACATGAAGTATTGCCGCAAGTTTTATACCCATATCAAAACCACAGTGATGCACTAGGGGAATGTTAGCGCTCTCAGCAATATTAGCAATTTTTATCAATCCTGAAATTCCTCCTACAGGGTCTAAATCAACAACAGCCAAATCTAAAGCACCCATTTTTGAAAATATATACAAGTTATTATCAATATACGCATCTTCATTAATTGCAATAGGTGTTCTAGAACGATTTCTCAAAGAAATTAGTTGTTCAGGATTATTAATTGCAATTGGCTGTTCAACATATTGAAGATTTAATCCATCCACTCCATTCAAATAATGAAGAGCCTCAACGAAATCATATGCTTGATTCATATCAACTCTGATATCAAAATCTTCACCCAATGTGTTTCGCATTATTTTTGCTCGTTCGATATCAAATATTACATTTTCTCCTCCTTTTGTTTTTATCGCTTTATAACCTTCCTCTTTTATTTCTCGAATCTTTTGTATTGTGGTTTTATGATCCATCAAACCCAAACAGTAAGCAATTTTTACCTCATTTCTAATTCTTCCTCCTAGGAGTAAATTAATAGGTAAATTTGATACCTTCCCTAAAATATCCCAACAGGCAATATCCAAAGCAACAAGAAAACCCCTTGTATCAATTGGTGGTTCACATAACAATCTGAAATCATGAAATATTTTGTTTAATTCCAATGGATTCTTACCAATGACTAAAGGATTTACAAAATCGGTTATTATCGTTTTTAGAACGCTGGGATTTATCCGAGCATTCATCTCACCCCATCCAACAACACCTTCATCTGTAATTACTTCTAATATACAACTTTCAGCATCAGTTAGCCCATAATCTAGGTCATAACCACGGTACGGGCTAATCCCTCCTTTTTCTAAAGGCACCAATGGAATTCTTGCGAAATAAAATTTTATATCTTTAATTTTCATGCGATATGTCCTTTTTGTATGAAATTGATTAATTGTTCGAGACTTAATTTTGCTGCATTAAATAACTCTTCTCCTATTTGAAAGGAGGCATTGGTAGGAAATCCTGTTGAACCTGATTTAGAAAAAAGTTCTACTCTTTTAGAAATTTGTGTATTACCAAAGAAAATTCCCCATTGTTTACTGCCATTCAATTCAGAATTCACAATTTGATTAGTTTTCACCAATTCTGGCATTAAGAATAATATTAGCGATGTTTCTACTTCATCAGCATGGAGCGGAGGTAAATATCCAAATATTTTAATAATTTCTTTTTCGATTGCTCTAAACCAGGTCCATTGTACTAATTCATTATCAAATGAATTATTTACATTCATACATAATTCGTTTATAGGTTCTATATTTCCTCCATGACCATTAACAATAATTATTCTTTGTAATCCATTTGAAAATAGTGAATTGACAATATCATTTATATAATTTCGAAGTGTATCAGGAGAAACCCAAAGTGTTCCTGGAAAATCATTATGATATATGGATACGCCAATTGGTATTGATGGCAACAATAATATATCTCTTTTATCTTCGAATTCTTCTGCTATAGCAGTCGCAATGATTAGGTCAGTTCCAATTGGAGCATGCAATCCATGTTGTTCTATACTTCCAATAGGTAAAAGTCCAATAGTATTTTTAGATATTGCATTGTCAAAAGTACTCCATGTATGTTTAATTATTTTAGTCATTATTAGCATTACACCTTGATCTATAAAAGTTGAATAAAAATATTTTTCAAATACTAGGAATCGTAATTGTCAATACTCAATACTCAATAGTTAGAAAAAATAAATATTCAAATATCAATTCATCTATTATCATTTATAAATCATACTATTTCAAAATGTTCTTGTCAAGAACTATTTATTCATATTATGAATTTTTATATTATAATATTATTTGTAGAAATAGAGTGATCACGATGGAACAAGTAATAAATATCAAAAATGGTTATTACGTTGGTATTGATATAGGTGGTTCATATATCAAAATGGGATTAATTGATTACAAACATAATTTTATATTGTCGCGAACTAATTATGAAACACCGAAAAACAGTCTTAACGAATTTATAAATAAATTAGAGAAAAATGTTAGGAATATTTGTTCAAAAGAAAGATTAACCCTCCAGGAAATTAATGGGATAGGAATTGGAATTCCTGGTTTTGTAAGCAAATATGAAATTAGCAAAATCTGGCCGTTTTTGTCTTTCCTAGAGGGAAATATTTTTATGGACCGAATTCATGGGATATTTAGTTGCCCGATTATTTTCGAGAATGATGCGCGAATTATTGCACTAGGTGAATATTACTTCGGTTATAAACAAAAAATTAAACGACTATTATCTATTACATTAGGTACTGGAGTTGGAGTAGCATTCGTGAATAATGGCCGTTTTTCAGATCAAACCTCATATTCACATCTTGCAGGGCATATTTCCATTAAATATGGTGAGCCAGAATGCTACTGCGGGATAAGCGGGTGTTTAGAATCGTTAGTCTCTGCAGATTCTATCATTAATAATTTTTATAAATTAAATCATCAAGAAAATAAATCGAAAATCGATGTAGAAGATATTTATAAAAAAGCTCTTAGAAATGATTGTCAAGCAAAAAAAGTGATTAACAACGTTGTTGGTTATATTTCTGCTGGATTGAATTCTTACATAAACATCTATTCACCCGATGTAATTGTAATTGGTGGTGGACAAGCTAAAGGATTAGAAAAATATATGAAAATAATTAGAAAAAATATTATTAGTCAACCTTTCAGGAGATATTCTGTAAAAATTGAAACATCAAAGTTAGGCTCAGATGCTGGTATATATGGCACATGTGGTCTATTCCTAGCATAATATTTTTTATAAGGATAATAATGTTAATGGATAATAATGACTTTTTAGAGACAATTCTTGAGCAACCCAGAGTTTTTCGGAAATCAATCACTAATTTCATTGATAATTATGATCAAATCAAAGACGTTACGAAAGACATTAAGCAAAAAGAAATATCGAAAATTATCCTATCCGGAATGGGGAGTTCTCTTTTTGCATGCTATCCTTTTTTTCTTAGAATGACCAACAATTCGAATATCCCTATCATCTATGCAGATGCATCAGAATTAATCCATTTTTATCCGAATGTTCTAGATAAATCCTGTTTGTTAATTTTAGTTTCACAATCAGGTGAAAGCTTTGAAACATGTAAGATTTTGGAAATGCATCATAAACCAAAATTTTCTATTAGTATAACTAATGGAAATCATAATTACATTTCCAATAATACAGATTTCAATATCAATACATTTGCCGGATTCGAATCAGATGTATCCACAAAAACGTATACGAGTTCACTTGTCATCCTGGACCTATTATCGACAATTTTCTTGAGGGAAGAAATGTCGGCAAGAAAAGATAGGATTGAATCCTTGATTTACTCTATTGAAAATTTATTTGAATATTGGCAGATTCGTTGTGGTCAAATTGCAAGCAATATATCAACAAATGAAAATTTTGTATTTGTTGGTCGAGGATATAGCTTAGCAAGTGCAAGAATGGGTGCATTAATATTTAATGAGGTTTTTAAAAAACATACAGCTGTTTATTCAGGCGGGCAATTTAATCATGGTCCTATAGAAATTATTAACAATAACCTTATTGCTGTTGTTTTTTCTGGAAATCCAAGACTAGATAACCAAAATAATAAATTGTTATCTAACATTGTGGATTTGGGCGGTGGAATAATTAATATATGCACTAATGAAAATCAGCTAAATTCTAACATAATTAATTCTATCAAAATAATTAACACTGACGAATGCCTATTACCAATAATTGAAATTATTCCAATTCAGTTATTAACTATTCCATTTGCAAGAAAAAACAATCTTACTCCAGGAAAACTATTATTTGCATCAAAAATTACAAAAGAGGAATGAATATATTTCTTCACCATGAAATCACTTCTTTCTTTAATATAAAAACCATTCAAACCATTAGATTTGAGACTTACATTAGCAAATTATTTTATCAATTAGTAATATCGTTTCTCCAATTCTGCATATATGAAACCATTGTTTCAAATCGTGGCATAGGTTCATCCCATTGATGTTTCATTTTTTTATTATTAGAAATTATTTCTAATATAATTTTTGCGATAATTTCCTCCTCGCCTACCTTTAAAAGACCAGGATCTACACACAAATATCCATTAGAAGCTCGATGAGCATCAAGTGCTATCCTAGGATTTGCCTTTAAAAGCAAATCATTAATTTCCCATGCTGGTATACCAGTTTTTTCGGGATCAATATTAATTTTTAGAAATACAGATGATGGAGATTCCTCCAAGTCATAAATTATTTCTAGAGAAAGTCCATTAGTATTTTCAAGTAAAGCTAATAAATTATCTATGATTTGTTTCTCCTCATTTTTTTTCTTGGGGTTATTCCGAGATGAATATGTCTCAAGAGCACCAATCATACCTGCAATTCCTTCTTTACCAACTTTCATAGGTCTTCCAATACCAAATTCTCCGTTTAAAAAGCAGGCATTCACCAGTTCGGATCTACCAGCAATTAAACCTGCGGTTGGTCCTCCTAACCACTTTTGAACGCTTGCGACCACAAGATCTGCACCACAATTAACAAAATATTTGATATTTACATCTCCAGCTGCGTCTATTAGAACTGGAATATTATGTTCATGGCAAATATTTATGAATGTTTTAATTTGAATTGTTCCTGGAGTATTACTTCGCCCACCCATCACAAAAATTGCCCCCGCAATTTCATTGTCTAGCGCTGCATGCAATTGAAATAATGCACAATCAGCAGATTCACCAATCTCAATTATATCAGCACCACTAATTCGAATAAGTTGTTCAATAGAACAGCCACCACCACTTATCATATGTGCTTTTTGAATTACAATATTTCGAGGACCCTTAATAGTTTTGGGTAATTGTGTGATTTTTGCCATATCGCTCTTTGTTAAAAATGAAGCGACACCGATAGCAATTCCTGCAGCTGTACAACCAGTAACACAACCAGCTTCTGCTCCCGAATATTTACTTATTACATGGTTAGCTAAATTTTGCATCTGTCTCATATCAACAGATTCTTTTAAAATACTAGAAATGTAATCAATAACATTTTCAGCAACTTTGCTTGCACCGACAATTGTTGCAGGACCACGTCCATTTATTACACTAGATAAGCCGTATTGTTTAAATATATCCATTGATACCTCATATAAAATATTTTTTAATAATTACTCTATAAGATAATATCTTTTTGAAATGTTAGAATTCATTAAATATCTATCTTCGAATTCGTAGAATCATCTCGATCTCGATTGGTTGATTTCCCGGAAGATTTGATGTGCCTATCGCAGAACGAGCATGTTTACCACGCTCACCAAAGATCTCTATCATTAAGTCAGAAAATCCATTTGCAACTTTTGGTTGATTATGGAAATCATCTGCGCTATTGACAAATGCTAAAACTTTAATAATCCGTTCGACTCTATCTAAGCTCCCAAGGTAATCATGAATTGCTCTTAACAATTGAATACCTGTTTCTCTTGCTGCTTTGTATCCCTCATCAAGTGTAAGGTCAAGTCCAATTTTCCCTTCATATAGAAGTTTCCCATTATTATCTTCAGGTCCATGACCTGAAACATATAATAGGTCATTATCTTCAACGCAAGGAACAAGTCCTTGCCCTTTTAGTAATTTGGTTGAAAGATTTATTCCCATACTTTCTACTCTTTGATCAATTGTTGTCATTATAACCTCCGGATTAATATTCCTTCAAAGAATTTATTTTTCCAATCTAATTATGATAATATTTTACATTTACCCTTTTACAGCTCCTTGCGCTAAACCACTTACCAAATATCTTTGTGCGTAATAAAATAGAATAATAACAGGTAGAGAGATAATCACTGATGCAGCCATTGTAGCACCCCAATCAACACGGAACTGTAAAGCAAATGAAGTTAACCCAATGGGTAAAGTTCTTGATCGTGTTGATTCAGTTAAGACAGACGCAAGGGTAAATTCATTCCAGGATTGAATAAATGCATATAAACCTGATGCGGCAATTCCGGGGGCTGAAATTGGTAAAATAATTTTTGTGAGTACTTGAAACCTATTGCATCCATCTATGAGCGCCGCCTCTTCAAGATCAATAGGTATTGACTGAAAATACCCTTTGCATAACCAGGTTACTAAAGGTAGAGTGATAAATAGATGAACAAGAGCTAATCCCAATAATGTATCATAAAGCTTCATATAGGAGATTAACATATACATTGGTATTAAAATTAGGATTTCGGGTAGCATTTGACTGCCTAAAATAAAAATGGAAATGGATGTGGTTGTCTTGGTTTTATGCCTTGCTAAACCATATCCGGTGAGACTTCCAAAAATAATTGCAATAGTTGCAGTGATGAAACTTACTATCATGCTATTGAGAAAATTTTTTGGTATTGTAGAATCTGTAAATACTCTGTAATAATTATAAAGAGTGGGTTTATTGGGAATCCACACAGGAGGTATTTTCATTACATCTGTTTCTGGTTTTATCGAAGTGCTAACTATCCATAATATTGGAAATAATACGAAAATAACCATGATTGCAAGTAAAATACTTACAAAAAATTTTTTTAATATTCTTATACTTCGATTTTTTATATCAAGTGATTTCAATATGTTTTTTCCTTTCTAGTATTATTAAGATATAAGACAACAAAAATCATGCTAATTGATAATTGAATTATTGAAGTAGCCGATGCCTTATTTAAATCATACATAAGAAATTTATTATAAACATCTAAAGCTAAAACAGTTGTACTTCCAGCTGGTCCACCCTGAGTAACTATCCAAATTGGCAAGAATGTATTAATTGACCAAATTGTGGTCAATAATAAAGCAATAAATATTACATCTTTGATTAGAGGGATGACAATGCTATAAATATATCTAAGGTAACTAGCACCTTCAATAAGTGATACTTCACGGTATTCGCTATTGATTGATTGCATACCAGCACTTGTAATTAGCATAACATATGGGAACATTCCCCAAACTTGAACTATAACTACACTGATAAATGCAAGATCGGTATTAAGTAACCATGAAAGGGGGTCTTTCATAATATTTAATTCAATAAGCATATGATTTAACATTCCGAAATCTGTGCTTAACAACCATCTCCAAGCATATGCACGAACTACGCCAGATAAAATCCAAGGTAGTAATAAAACAGATCGTAAAATTTCTTTTTGTTTAATAAATTCCTGTTCTATCAAAATTGCTGTGCCAAATCCCAAAATGAATGCTGCGGAAACACAAGAAATTACCCATCGAATTGTATTTTTAAACAATGTTAAAAAATTTCCAGCAGTTATCACTTTATAATAATTCTCAAATGTAAAATTAATTTCACTACCTTCACTCGAAAAACTTGTGTATAAAGTAAAAAATAGCGGATAAAAAACCATCAATGCAATCAACAAAGTTCCTGGGAGTATGAATGAGTAATAGCCAGATTTTTTTGTATTTTTTGTTTTTATTCTTTGCAGATTCAATTTCATTACTCCTCTATTGTGACATTACTACATCTAATATTTTTTACTCGTACCATATAAAATCGCAAAATATTATGATCAGCACACAGACCTGATCCTATTGAAGTGTTATTCTTTCATTTGTTTAAATCTAATTTTAAAGAATATTTCCATAATAAAATTTTTATTCAAAAAGGCTAAAGCAGGGGACTCACATTCCTTTTTTGAAATGTGAGTCTCTCCATTATTATTTTATGGGATCCAATTTATTCGGCGAGCGCCACATCGATTTGGCTACACATATCTACCAATGCTTGATTGATATCCTTGCCATTATATAGAACTAATTGAAGTTCGGTAAACATGATTTTTTGTACTGCAGGCCATTGAACAAACGTCGGATCAGAAGTACCGTATTCCATTTGTTGTAAGAATGGTTGCAGGAGTGGATCGCTGAATTTGTCCATTGTCATGGCACTTTTTCTTGCCGGGAATGTTGTAGTTAATCGACCACTATTTTCTGCGCGTCCAAGAAATTCAACTAATTTCCATGCAGCATCTTTATTCGATGAATTTTGTGGAATATATAGATTGAATCCGTTAACCATTGTTTGACCCGGTTCCCCTTCAACCAAACCTGGTACCATCGCTGTACCAAGATCAATATCCGATGCACCTTCCTGGATGGGTTCAAGGTCATATGCACCATTCAGTTGCATTGCAACTACCTTGTTAATCATTAGGTTAGTAATACCGGTGTTATCAGTCTCTAATGCACTTTGTGGTACAACTTTGTCAGTAACATTATTATACAGGTACTCTATTGCTTTATAACCAGCATCGGAATTTAATGCACATTCTGTTACCTCTGGGTTTGTAAGTTCACCACCGAAAGTATATAGTAGTTGAAGTACACGAGCTATCGCATTTCCTTCATTCCCAAGGGGCCAACCCATTCCATATTGAACAATATTGTTTTCATCAAAATCGGTGGATAATGCGTTATTACCATTCGCATCAATGGTCAATTGTTTCATTACAACCTCTAATTCTTCCCAAGTTGTTGGGAAGGCTTCGGGATCTAGACCAGCAGCACGGAACATATCTTTATTGTAAATGAATGAATGTCCATCATGTCTAAATGGCATACCATACATACTGCCATTGGACTGCTGCAACGGAATAGAAGATGCGACAAAATCGTCTAGATTAATTCCGCTACTTTCATAATAGGAATCGAGGTTGGTTAATAACCCTTGTTGTGCATAACCAGGAGTTCTGGATTCGAGATCAGTAATAACATCAGGTGGATTGGTTCCATTTAATGCAGTTATTATTTGCCCTTGCATAGTATCCCAAGTAGTAATAACCATTTCTACTTTTATGTTAGGATTTTCTTCTTCAAATTCGGCAACTAGAGTTTTTCCAATTTCTTCATCCCAGTTCGGACACCACCATTTTATTGTAGTAATTTGATCAGTCGATACTTCTTCTTTGTTTTCATCGGTTGATGCAATTTCTGTTGTTTGTCCAGCACAACCTATCAATGTACCCACTATTGTGAGTATTAAAATCATCTTTATCACTTTCACTGGTTTTGTCATTTCTCTCCCTTTCCTTTGTTTATTTTTTAATTTTCAGAAAAGCGATTTATATTTATATATAACGATACCTCACCTCCATAATTAGTTTTATGCTTATTAAATTAGCTTTATTTTTCAATTATTAATTTTCATACATTCTTTTTTTTGAAAAAAAATGAAAGTAATTATGTACACCATGCTATTTTCTTATAGGACACTATCATAAAATAATTTTCATTTCTTTAATATTTAGTTGAGTGGATTATTTAATTTATTATACAAATAATATTATTTCTTGTCAAGAATAATTTATTCGTATTTCGAATTGTTATTCCTATAACGTATAATAGAAAACAAAACCATATTATCGTTTATCGCAATCTTAACTTTTCCGTTTAGAAAATTGCCAAAAAAAATATAATCTTTTAGAGTTTTTCGCGGAGAACGAAGCTGAATAGGAACAGCTACAATTTACTATTTGTGAAAGTAATGAAATAAAGGATTTTTTAAAAAGTATGAGGGGGGGGGTTTAATTGCTCATTAGCCTGCTGATAATTTTATTAATGATTGATTCCTACCGCTTTTAATCCATTTGTGGAAAGATTACCAATTTATTCCAATCGTCATTCTCAATTTTTTATAAATTTGATAAATTGAATTTTTCCAGAATACTAATTGTGTATTTTAAGAGTTTAAGGGATTTAATCTTAGGAGTATCAAAATGTTAAGTTCCAATTACTTCTCCAAAGATTCTTCTGGCAGACACTTCAAAAATAATAATTATTTCAACCACATGGTTACCAATTTCTTCTTCTATTTCTCAATAATTTTTTCAAAGTAATTATCTATAGCATTCACTAATTACTTAGCTTCTAATTGTATATTTACGTATTCTATTGAAACTTTAGAGGAGAATTTAAGTCACATAACTCTGCCAAAATCGTGAAACAACATTTATTTCTGAAGATCGAAGAACTTAATAATTATTGCAACAATAGAGACTACAATTGAAATAATTCATTCAATTTTAGGACCTGCCCCATTTTTTATAAGTATCCATAAAGTTTTCTCCATTAAACAAATCTTTACGCATTCCATTTTCTCTATTTTCAATATCCTCAGCAATTGTTAATACTTCATTCGCAATTTTTTGTGGAACAACGATCACCCCATCATCTCCGCCGATTATCCAATCACCTGGATATATCGGGACTTGACTTGTTAATGTCCCTGATATTGTTATTGGTATATTAACTGAATCTACATGCCACCGTTTATTTGATTCAATTGGCGAAGTTCCTTTAGCACAAACACAAAAATCATCAATTGCATCCAAGCCTAATCGATCTCGTATATAACCATCAATTACAACTCCTTTTGCTCCTGCTTGTTTAAAACTCCAACAAGTCATTTCACCCATCTTTCCTGCGGTTTTCTCATCTCCACCATCAATAACCAATACTGAACCCGGGTAAATAAAATCTAACAAATTTGGTGAGCCTTTAAAAAGAACGTCTTTAAATTTTTCATTTCCATCATAATCCATCGGATCGCGAACACCTCTAACAGTTATTGCCATGCCAGCCAAATGTTTTGATGGAATAAAAGGTCTTATGCTTAGATCTAGACATTGATTACTAAAACCCATATTCTCCAAAGCATCATATATATTTGCTATACGAATATTATTCCATCGTATTTGGAGTGAAAGAATATCTTTGTTATCTTTAGTATTTGATTCGAACAACACAATCACCTCTTTCAAGTAAAATGGATTACCATACAAATCAGATCATTTATATATATTTTAAAAAATCATTATATATTTCGAATTCAATAAGCCAAAAAAATAAAATAATAAAATATCAGACAATTTTTCAACCTACTATTTAAGTTAATAAAATCTCAATAGGTTATTCTATCACTTTCCCTTTAGGTTTATAAAATTTTGATATTTTTAACATAATTAATATCAAACAGAAAATCAACTCAGCTTTACTTTTCGATTTTCATTTCAAATCGTTTTCATTTTGATATTTCAACTTTGTATTTGTCAAGAAATCTTCATTAAAGAATTTTTATGCTCATATTGAATCAAGGAATTTTTAATACTTTGCTTTCAAGTGGAAAATGCTCATTTTTATCAAGTCGCTTTTCCTGTTTTGGATGCAATGCAGGTGCAACGTCAGTGATACGGGATGGAAACAGTGCTCAAAATAGACGAAATATGCTTGTTTTCATACACAATATAGGCGCAATGCACCCAATCCACGCTGTGGACATCCTTGCATGCTGACTTCGAATCAGTCGGTTGTGCATTCGAGTCGCGCCAGGAGCGCCTTTTACGACATTTACATTGCTTTCCCATTCCCAGGCAGCCTGGGGAGGTAAGATAGATCTTTGATTGTAATGTTTCTGCAACAACTATATGTTCGGTGAATTCCTTGTCATTATCACAGGTAAATAGTGCGAGTTTGACTCATAAAGGGAGATAGTATAGTAGATCAATGATTGCTTTTCTGACCGTTTCAGTTGTACGATTATCCACCTTTCTCATGGGAACCAATCTGTTCTTTCTTTCCACTAAAGTTACAATGGCTGTTTGCTTGCCCTGGCGAATGATAGTATCCGCTTCCCAATCTCCTAACTGCTTGCAGCTCTCCACAATCTGTGGATATTCATTAATCCATATTCTTTCTGGGATTTAACCGCGTTTTTCATAGTTGCCATAGCGTTCTGACATCTCAAATGCTTCCACAATATCCCGCCATCTCGTTTATCCTGATAAATATGCTGGCAGATCCATTCATGACTGACCCGGAGCTTCCCTTCTTTCTGGAGATATCCACTGACCTGTTCCGGGCTCCAGTCTACCGCTATCAATTTCTCGATCTCCTCCCAGTTGCCAGCATCAATCCTGTACTTGCTTTTGTCTCTTCTTTCTATCGCAAAACGATGTGCCTGCTTGGGGCGATATCCTATATCCTCTCCTCCCCGTATTGCGATGAATCTCTCGGCTGATAGTTGATTTGTGTACTCCGAGTGTTTCGGCTATCTCTGTTTGTAAAAGCCCTATTTTCAAGAATGTGTATATCTGGTATCTTTGTATACAGGTAAGCTGTGTGTATCTTTGCATGAGTGCTCCTTTGACTTGGTCGTTGGAGAAGTATTCATCTTACCGCAACTTACCTCTCTTTGACCTTCAAAGTTGTACTTACTAATTGAATTCAAGCTTTAAATTAATTGATGAATTTTTTTAAATTCATCAATTATATTTTTTGCTGTTTCGTTCAATTCATTCACTAATGTAGCTTTTTGATATGTTTGAAATCTAATTGAAGGAATGGAGATACTAATAGCACCTTTGACTTTAATTGTCGGTTGATCAATAATGATTGGAGATGCAATACATATGACTCCAATTTCGTTTTCTTCAATATCCATTGAACAGCCTTGATCTTTTATATGTTTTATTTCTATAAGAAAAGCTCGTTTTGTTGTTATAGTATTTGGGGTAAATTTGGGAATTTTTTCCTCAAAGTATTTGTCGATAAATTCCTTAGCTGAATAAGCCAGAATAGATTTACCCATAGCTGTAGAATGAAGATAACCCATACTTCCAATTTCGGCTTTCATTATTAAATTGTGCTGTGACTCAATAATATCTATGTATCTAATCCTATTATCTTCAAGAATCCCTAAATTTATGGTTTCATTTATTTTCTTACCCAGATCAATTAAAAAAGGATGCGCTACATTTCTAATTGAATATAAATCAAGTGCAGCATCCCATAAATTATAAATCGAAGGACCTAAATAATATCTATCGTTTTCATCTTTACGAATAAAATCTAAACTCTCAAAAGTGTATAAATATCTATATAATGTTGTCTGGTTTATTTTGTATCTATTTTTAATCTCAGACAGAGATAATGGTTTTCTACTTTTTCCAAAAGCAATTAAAAATTCCAATGCTTTTATTAGGGTTTTTATTTGATATTTTTCTGAATTGCTCATAATTTTAGTAGTACTTTGTAAGTGCTGTTAGTGTTATCTTTCAATTCTACCAGATATATTACCAGCTATAACTTTATTAACCTCAGAAATATCAACCCGATTATAGTCACCAGAAATTGAATGTTTAAGACTGGAAGCAGCAGTAGCAAAATCTAATGTTTTTTGTTTGTTCATTTTGCTTATTAATCCAAAAATTAAACCCGCTGAAAAAGCATCCCCTGTCCCGACACGATCAACAATATTTTTAATTTCATGAGTTGCGCTTGTAAAGAAATTATTTCCATCAAACAAGCAAGCTGACCAGTTGGTATGGTTCGCACTTTTGTTCTGATGCAGAGTAATCGCTTGCAGTTTAATATTCGGGAACAATCTGATAACCTCTTCGGATAAATAACGAAAATAATCAAGATCCTTTTCCCCATTTTTTAAAAATATTTCTTTCTTTTCTCCATCCATAATTCCTAGGCATTTCTGACAATCTTCTTCATTTGCTATACCTATATCAATCAATTGTACAATATCACGCATTACTTCATGAGGTGCTTTACCATATTGCCAAAGATTTTGTCGAAAATTATAGTCGCAGGAAATAGTCACTCCAGAAGTTTTAGCAATTTTTACTACTTCCAACAAAACTTCACCCAATTCTTGATTTAATCCCGGTATTATCCCTGAAAAATGAAACCAACTTGTGTTTTTAAAAATCGCTTTCCAATCAAATGAGGATAATTTAATTTCCGAGAATGCTGAATGTTTTCTATCATAAATGACAATAGGGGGTCTATTATTAAAACCAGGTTCGAGAAAATATATTCCCATCCTTTCACCAAAATATTTTATTTTAGAAACATCAACTCCAAATCCTCGTAATTCACCTACGCATTGTTTTGACAAATGATTAGAAGGTAAAGCTGTAACAAAATCTGTATTTATACCAAAATTCGCTAAAGATACTGCAACGTTAGCTTCACTTCCTCCAAAAGTGATTTCAAAAAATTTATTTTGTAGAAGTCTATAAGAATCTATCGGCTTTATTCGCATTAATACTTCACCAAAAGTCACAACTTTTTTCATTTATCCCTCGATATTTTATTTCTTATTTCTTTTATCCAATTTAAAGTTGTTTTAGTCAATTCTTGAATTTCTTCAAATCTATTATTAATAATCCATTCTTCTTTAAATAAATCCGATCCTAAGCCAACAGCTTCAACCCCTGCTGAAAACCAGT
>Ga0228535_1002588_pt1 | contig 16606 bp, 8 predicted proteins | sample SJ1metagenome_FD_168457 | JGI IMG/M metagenome (GOLD analysis project Ga0228535, IMG submission 168457) | Enriched culture of PCE-dechlorinating microbial communities from Ithaca, New York, USA - SJ1 | ecosystem: Engineered > Modeled > Simulated communities (microbial... > Unclassified | place... | reverse complement strand
TCAAAAAATCACCGCCATGCCCGCCCGGAAAATAGGACTCCATCACAGAGGATTGCTTAAGGAAGGCTTTAAGGCGGATGTCGTGGTCTTTGATCCGGCGAACGTGAAGGACCTTGCCAGCTACGAAACGCCCAAACAGTATCCGGAGGGGATCCGCTGGGTTTTCGTGAACGGCACGTGCGTCATGGAAAATACGGTTCCGAACGAGAAGCGGACCGGGAGAGTGTTGCGAAAGGCAGGAAGGGCTTGAGCGAGAAATGTCGCCCCACACGCGATGTTATCGCTGCTTCGACAAAAAATACGACATTCCGGCTGTACGTCGAACCGTGCCACGACATTGGCCGGACTGTGCAGATCATACGCAATATCCATCCACACATCGAAGCACGAGAAGCGCCGCGCCAGCCGCGCACTCATTCGAAGCCCGGGAACGCGGACATTCCTTCGCCACAAGGGGAACGACATACTTCCGGAATATCGGGAACGCCGGAACAATGTTTCGCGGAGAACCTCACACCGCTTGCCGAGGCACCGAAAAAGCATTGTTGACATTCGGCACGGAGAAGCTCACACAACAGCGTTTTCCCCGTCCGAAAACGTTTTTCAATCATGCATTCCATCATCAAGGAGGCGTACCGTGCATGGAAACTCTACCTCAGATCGAACGGAACACCTGTGCACACCCCACCCGCATGGAAGTCTCCCTCTCCGGCCTGAGACGAAACTACGCGACCGTCCGCGGACTTCTGTCTCCGCAATGCGACATCATGGCCGTGGTGAAGGGCGACGGCTACGGACTGGGCATGCGTCCCGCGGCGGAGGCCTTTTTTCGCGAGGGGTGCCGTCGCTTCGCCGTGGCCACGATCGACGAGGGGCTTTCGCTCCGGGCGGCGTTGCAAGACGCGGAGATTCTCCTCCTGGGAATCCCTCCCGTTTCCGCCACCGAGGCGGTGGTGCGGCAGAACCTGTGCGCCACCTGCGGCGACATGGCCTTCGCCTCGGCGCTGCGCGACGCGGCAAAGGCGGTGGGCAGGCGGGGACGAATCCACCTGAAGGTGGACACCGGCCTCGGGCGGATCGGTTTTTTTCCGGACGAACTCGTCGAGGCGGCCCGAACCATCCTCTCCTGGGGCGACCTGGAAATCGCCGGAATCTATACCCACTTCGCCACCGCCGATGAGGAAAACCTGGACTACACGCGGGCGCAGTACCGGCGTTTTGCGGAGAGCATCGAGGACCTGGAGCGCAACGGCATCTCCCTTCCGCTGCGGCACGCCTGCAACAGCGCGGGGCTCATCAACGTCCCCGAGGCACATCTCGACGCGGTGCGCGCGGGGCTTCTCCTCTACGGCTACCGGAGTGGCTTCGAAAACCGCGTCGTTCCCAAGGCACCCGCCGTCACGGTGAAGAGCGCCCTCGCGTCCGTCCGGACCCTTCCGCCGGGGCATCCCGTGGGATACGGCCTGCGCTACGTCACCAGGGGGACCCAGCGGCTCGGCATCATCCCCATGGGCTTCCACGACGGCCTGGTGCGCTCCATGAAGAACGCCCAGTTTCTCCTCCGGGGACACCGGGTCACGGCGGTGGGCGCCATCTGCATGGACTCCGTCACGGTGGACCTCACCGCCCTTCCGGACGTCGCCGTGGGAGACGAGGTGGTCTTCATCGGTCGCCAGGGGGACGAGGAGATCACCGCCCAGGAAGTGGCGGACCGTCTGGACACCATCGTCGCTCAGGTTTTTTCCTTCTTTTCTCCCCGGGTGAAGCGCATCTACCTCGACTGAGGCTCCCCACGGGCGCCTTTGCTCCGGTACACCCGCGCCACCGGCATCCGTGACGAGGCGGGCGCTTTCTTCGGAAAACGAGCCCGCCTCTCCCTTCCGGCAACGCGCCCCCGCCCGATGCGTCCTCATTGCCATCGCCATGTCGCACCCTTTGCGAGCATAAGCGCCGATGCGCAATGAGCCCTCGTTTCCTTCCGGGGCTCCGTCCTCCGACACCGGACTTCCCCCGGCAGATGCCTGTTCACGCACCAAGAACCGCCGCGATTCCTCCATCGTCATGAAGATTTATGAAGACGTCGCCCCTGTTCGTCATGGGTGCCCTTTTCTCGTCCCGCTCAGGGGCAATAAGATCAGTGCCCTGTTACACCAAGGCACACATTCCTAGTCTCCGCCATGTGCTCCTTTGCTATAATCGAAGCCACCTCTACGTGAAAGCCATAGATGAAACGAAACGTGACGTACAAGGAGTTTTCCCAGAAAGGCAGGAAGCTCTTCGGGCACATCACCCGAAGGTCGTGAAACGCGAGGGAACGTGAAAGGAGTTTTTCCAGAGCCTGCGCGTCGTTCTGCCCCTGCGGCGGGGCCCAAAGGGATGCGCGCCGGACGCACCTGCTGCGCCTCGGCATGGAGGAGGAATTTTTCTGTCCCTGACCATTTCCACCTACTACAGCCTTGCGGAACTGCGGAAAGGGCTCGCCCGGCACGAGGCGGCGCACACGAGCGCACCGCCGGTCTTTCTGGTGCCCTCCTCGGAGGACCGGGCGCTGCTCCGGGCGCTGCTTCCCGAACCCGCGACGCTTTCCCGGGAGCGGCCGCGGATCCGGCTCTGGAACGATCTCTACCGCGAGGCAGCGGACCTGCTCGCCCCGGAGGAGATCCTGCGGCGGCAGATCGACCCTCCGGACCACCACCTCATCCTCCTCCGATTGGTGGCGGAGGAACGCCGCACTGCGGCGGGAGCGTTGCCCCCGCCGCTGCGACACCGCGGTTTCGTGACGATCCTGGGCGAACAGATCCGGGAGCTGCTGCGGGAGGACGTCTCCCCCCGGGACCTGGCGCTCTCCCTGGGGTGCGGAGATGCCTGCGGCACCTTCACCTCCGCGGCGGAAGCGCCCTCTCCGCCTCCCTGTCCGAAGGACGACCCGGCGGCGGCACTCCTCTGCCGTCTCTACCACCGTTACCTGGACTATCTGGAGCACCAGGGACTCGCGGACAGCGCCGCCGTGCCCTCCCTGACGCGGGACATTCTGGCGCGCCTCCGCACCGCGCCCGCTTCAATGCAGTCCTTTCCAGCGGAAGAAGGCCGGGCGATCCCCCGCCCCCAGGGCATCCGCGCCCTTCCTTCCGAGCTGGTGCTCGTGGGCTTTCTCTCCTTCACCTCCGCCCAGTTGAACCTGGTCCGGGAGCTCGCGGCGCTCCTTCCGGTGACGCTCTTCCAGCCCGATCCCCGCCTCGACGGCGTCTACGACGCCCGGGAACAGCTTCGGGCCGCAGGCGGGGCCGGCGCGGCCACGCCCGGCATCGAAAACGCTTCCGACGCCTCCGGCGGCGCAGACACCGCGTCCCAGCGGTGCCTCGAACTCACTGTTCCCGACGTCTCCCGCCAGGCGGACCTGCTGGCCCGGGAACTGCTGCTCTGGCGTGAGGGAACGGGGCGCCTCGCCGCGCTGGGAACCTTTCCGGGCTGGGGAGCACTGGCCCTCCTGGCGACGGAACGCGCCGCGCCGCTCTTCACCTGGGCCTTCCGGCGTTACCGCATTCCCCTTGTCCGCGCCGCAGGCGAATCCGCCGCGATGTCACCCCTGGGGCATCTCCCCCAGGCGGTCTACGGAGCCTTTCGGGAAAACTGGCCCCCCGCAAAGACGGCGCACCTTCTGGCCTCTCCCTGCCTGCTCGGAGAACTGCACGCCCGGGAGTTTCTCCTCCGTGCCGCGAGCGGCCCGGGAGAGCGGGGAGAGAAGCTGGTGCGGCACAGCCTGGGGCGCCTTGCCCACCGGCACGAAGACGGCGAGGCACTCTTCGAGGCCCTCCTGGCCTTCTGCCGCCGCATCGACGAGGGGGACACCCCCCGAGGCATTCTGGAAGCGCTGCGCCTTCTCGCCGCGGGACCTCCCTCGTGGCTCTCCCGCCTCGCCGCCTTCGCCGAGGACGACCCCGGCCTGGACGGATCGGTGCGCCTGCTCGCGGGAGCCCTCGCGGAACTGGAGCGGAAGTGTCTCTTCCTGGACGAACTCACCCCCTCCCTCGGAGAGGCCGGGGACGTGCGGCTCCGCGGCGGAGACGCCCTGGCCTTTCTCGCCGAATGGGCGGAGAACGCCACCACCTCGCCTCCTCTCGGCACTGCGGAGAGCCTGCGGCTGTACGACCGGCAGCCCCCGGTCCTCGCGGGAGCGCCGGTGTGGATTCTCGCGGACGTCACGGCGGCCACCTGGCCCGGGGCGCTCCGGCAGGCTCCCCTGGCGGGGGAGAGGCTCCGAGAGCGGGTGAACGAGACCCCCCACACCAGAGGCGGGGCAATGCATCTTCCGCTGCTTGCAGAGCGCCGGTTGGCGCGGCAGGCTCTCTTCAGCCGCATGACCGCTCTCGGAGAAAGCGCGACGATCTTTCTGCGCCCCCTGGCGGACGACAAGGGACGTCCCCTCGCACCGTCGCCCTTCGTGCAGCACCTCCGGGAGGACCCCCGGTGGCGTTTCGTCGATCCCGCCCCGCAGTGCAAGGCACCTTGCGACCGCGACGAACCACACGACGCACGCCTCCGCGAGACGAAGGGACTCCCGCCGGGAGGGTTTCTTCCGGCGGAGACGGAAACGCGCTTCTTCCCTGCGGAGATCGGCCGGGACGACCCGCCCCTGTCCCGGAAACCCTTTCCACGGGCGGCAACCCTGCAAGTGACTCCGGCGGCGGAACAGACCCCCTGCGCCACCGCCTCCCTGAGCGATCTGGACACCTTCGTCTCCTGCCCCTTCCGCTACTGGTGCACCCGGGTGCTGCGCCTGGAGGAGCCGTCCCGGGGGCTCTTCGACAGCGCCACGGCGGGACAGGCCCTCCACACGCTCTGGCAGCGGGTGTGGCAGCGCCTCGTCGAGGAGGAGCGCTTCGCCGAGGCGGGAAATCCCCTGTTCTTCCGGGCCCTCGCGGAGGAAGAGTGGCACCGCCTCTTTCCGGAAGAGGGCGAAGGAATTCCGTCTCCGGAGGCGCTCTATCCCCAGCTCGTGCGTGATCCCCGCCTCGCCGCCCACGCGGTGCGCCTGCACCGCCAGGTGCTCGCTCTGGCGGACGCCCAGGCCGCCACGGAGGCACGCCTCGTCGAGGCGAAGATCCGCCGCCGGGACGTGCGCCTGGAGGTGCCCTGCCCGGACTTGACGATTCAGGGCGTCCTCTTCCGGGGGCGGTGCGACCGCATGGATGTTCTCGACGCGGGAACAGTGATCCTGGATTACAAGCTCGGACGGGCTGCGCGCCTGCGCTCGCGTCTCCAGACCGCCGCCTACGCCGTGGCCTTCGGCCTCGATTCCTGCTGCGGCTTCGGCTTTCTGGGACACGGCGACGGCACGACGGCGGGAGTCTTCGCGCCGGAGGTGAAGCAGAGCTACACGGGCAAGAGGGCGACGAAGCGGGACGCCACGCCCGAGGCGCGCATGGAGGAGGCGCGCCATGCACTCGAGCGCATGGCAACGAACCTGAAGGAAGGGCGCTTCGAGGCGGACTACGAGAGCGACCTCTGTCCAACCTGCTCTTTCCGGGGACTCTGTCGGAGGAGCGAGTACCGGGGCGAGGGGCACGGCGAGGAACCGGACGGACCGGAGGACTTCCCCGGAGACGGAGCGGACGATGCATAAACGACAGAAGTCTCTTTCCGAAGGACTGGCGCCCCTCCTCGCGGGAGCGCGCCCGGAACAGCGGGAGGCCGTGACGGCACCGGAGCCGCTGGTGGTGGTGAGCGCCGGAGCCGGCACGGGCAAGACCTTCACCCTGGCGGCGCGCTTCGCCTGGCTCCTCGCGTCGGACCCCTCTTGCCGGATCGAGGAGATCCTCACCCTCACCTTCACCGACAAAGCCGCGGGAGAGATGCGGGAGCGCATCCGCACCACCCTCCGGAACCTGTACGAAGGGGCTCCCGAGGCTCTCCCCCATCTTCGGGACGCCCTGGCACGGCTGGACGACGCCTACATCGCCACCATCCACGCCTTCGCCTCCCGGGTGCTCCGGGAGGCCGCCCTGAACCTGGACATGGACCCCCGGGCCACTCTGGCCGCTCCCCCCTGGGAGGAGCAGTTCTGGGAGGACGCCGAGGAAGCGCTCTCACAGTTCGACCCGGAGTGGTTCGCCTCCCGCCTTGCTCCGCCCTGGCGCGAGCGGGCGAGAACCCTCTTCGCCCGGGAGGATGTGCTCGCCCTGGCGGGAGGTTTTTCCGCTGCGGACCTGGCGACTCTCGCCCGAACCTGCGCGAGTGTCGTCGGCGGCGCGGGAAAGACGCCGGAGACGCTCTGGAACTGGGACGAGGAGGCGGACCGCGCCGCCGCGGCACCGCTGCTTCCGGTGCTGCGGCAACGGTGGAACCAGGCATGGGAACTCTGGCACGAGATGCTTTTCCCCGAACTGGAGGCGGTTCTCTCCGGGGAGAAGAGTGCCTTCTCCGGGGCTCTCGGGGAATTCTGGAAGGCCTGGAAGCACGAGAGAGCCGACGCGCCGGGCACGGAATCGGCGGCGCCGGGCGCGGCGCGCTTCCTCGGCGCCCTTCTGGAGGGACCGCTGGCGAAACTTCCGCCGAAGAGCGGCGCAAAGAGCCGCATCGAGGAGATGCTGGGGCGCCCTCTCAAGGAGTGGCGCGACGAGGCCCGCGAGGACTGGCAGGTTGCGGCGATTCTCCTGGCGACCCCCTTTCTGGGAGAACCGGAACGTTCCCTGCGCACGCTCCTCTTCCGTCTCGCCGCCCTGGTGTGGCAGACCTGGAACGAAACCAGGACCTCCGCGGGAGTGCTCACCTTCGACGACCTCATACGCTTCGCCGGAGAGGCCCTCGCGCCGGGCGGGCGAGGCGGGGCGGAGGCGACGTCCCCGGGAACACGTCTCCGCTTCCGGCACATTCTCGTGGACGAGTTCCAGGACACGGACCCGCTGCAGGACCGGCTCCTCCGGCGACTCTGGCACCCCGGGGAGAACACGCTCTTCCTCGTGGGCGACCTCAAGCAATCCATCTATCGCTTCCGCCACGCGGACCTGCGCCTTTTCGCGGCATACATCCGCGCCGCCCGAAGCGGTACCTGCGCGTCCCTTCTGGAAGACGGCGCCCCGGAGGCGGTTTCCGCCGCCCGCTATGTGTCCCTCGCCACCTCCTTCCGGAGCGCTCCGGGCGTGCTGGAGGCGGTGAACACCCTCTTCGGATCCCTCTGGCGGGAAGGGCTCTCCGGTGCCGCGGAGGTGCCGCTTCCCTACGAGCCGCTCCGCTCCTCCGAGGGAGAGAACGAAGCGGCTCCTTCCGGAAATCCCGACAATCCCGAAGACTCCGAAACCGCCGGAAAAGAAGGCGTCACTCCCCTGGGGAACCCCGGGAAGGCCTCCTCTGGGCGGGCGAACACCGCCGTCCCCCGCGGAGGCGATGCGGCATCTCCGGATACCCGCCTCCGGGACGGCGACACACCGCCCCCCCTGACACTGCTGGTGGCGGTGCGCGGAAAGGGGTCCGGGGAAAACGACGCCTTCTCCGGCTCTTCCGATGGGGGGCGCGGCAACGATGGGGGAAACACCCCTTCCGGCGAAACGGAATCCACCGCCCCAGCCCCCGGTGACGCACTCCGGAAGGGACGCGACAGCGGCGAGGAGGAAAAGCTTGCCTCGGCGCGAAACCGTCTCGCGGAGGAGCTGGCGACGCTCCTTCTCGCCTGGCGGCGCGAGGGACGCACGGTCCGGGAGAGAGAAGGGATCACCGTCGTGCACCGCCCCCTCCGCTGGGAGGACGTGGCGGTGCTCACTCCCGCGCGGAGCTTCTACGGCGTTCTGGAGCAGGCCTTCGAGCGGGCGGACATTCCCGCCCGCTTCGAGAAGAACCGCTCCTTTTTCACCCGGGGCGAGGTCTCGGACCTGACGAACTGTCTCGGCGCCCTGGCCGATCCCGAGGACGATCTGCTCCTGGCGGGATGGCTGGCCTCTCCCTTCTCGCTCGTTCCTCCCGGAGAGGCCCAGGGGATGCTGGACGAGGCGGGAACACTGCGACATTCCGGCACGAGGGGCAAAAAACCCGCGCCGGGACGGGGAATGCTCTACCCCCTCTTCGCGGAGCGACACCCCCTCGGGGCGGAGCGCTTCGAGGCGCTGCGGCGGCGTGCGCTCTGCGAAGGCCCCGCGGCGGCCCTCGCCTCCCTGGCTGAGGACCTGCGCTGGCTCCGGAGCTACCCCACCGCAACCCGGTCCAGGGTGGCGGCGAACCTGCAGCGCACTGTGGAGCTGGCCAGGGAATACGAGAGCACTTTCGGCCCCTCCCTCGCGGGCTGCGCCGCTTACCTCGAGCGGGCGCTCCGGCGGGAACGGGACGTGGAGGAGCCCGGCGGTGACGAAGGCGCCGACCAGGTGCGCATCCTCACGGTGCACGCCGCGAAGGGTCTCGAATTTCCCGTGACGGTGCTCTTCGGCCTTGAGCGAACCCCCTCGGGGGGACATCGGGAGGGGACGCTCCGGACCTCCCGCGCCCTGGGCGTCGTGGCGGTCCGCACACCCGACGGGGAGGGCGATCCCGCAACCCTTCCGGCGAAACGCCTCGCCAAGGCTCTGGAGGAGCAGGAGGAGCGGGAGGAGCAGGCCCGCCTCTTCTACGTGGCGGCCACCCGGGCCAGGGATGCCCTGGTGCTCTGCGGCGTGACGAAGAGGAAGGAACGGGACGGAGCGGAGAACCTTTTTCCGCCGGAGCATTCCTGGCTCGCCTGGACCCGGGATGCCCTGGGAGACCTGGAGCGGCACCCGGCGTCCCGTCTGCTGGAGGTGGAGGAAACGCTTGCGGAGGAAGGTGATTTTTCCGAGAGCACCCCGGAAGCGGGCGTCCCCGGCATCGCCGGAGCCGGAGAAGCACCGGAGCCGGAGGGGCGGGGCGTTGTGGTGCACCTTGCCTCCCGGGAGGCAAGGCCGCGTTCTCTGGAGCGTCTGAGCGCCACCTCCTTCGCCCTGTGGGAGTACTGCCCGAGGGCGTGGCGCAGGCAGTACCGGCAGGGAAGGGATCTCGAGTGGGAGCGCCTCCGCGAGGAGGGGGAGAGCGAAGGAGGGGCCGATCTCGGAAGCCTGGCCCACGAACTTCTCAAGGGGTGGGATTTCCGCCCCGACTCCCTGGACAAGTTGCTGCCCGCCTCTCCCGATGTGGCGCGGCAGCTTCTGGCGAAACGCCTTCCGCCGGCCCTGCGGGGTGTGCTCAGAAACCGAAGCGCGCTCTCCTCCCTCCGGAGCTGGCTTTCCGCCTTCGCGGCAACGGCGGAGGGACGACGCCTCGCCGGCCTCGTGGCGGAGGAAAGCGTCCCGCTCTTCCGGGAATGGCCCTTCCACATCTCCCTGGAAACACTCGTGCTGGAGGGCGCCATCGACCTCTTCTGGATCGACGGCGAAGGGCTCCATCTCCGGGATTACAAGACCGGCCCTCGGGGAAGCGCGCCGGAAACACTCCATGAAGACCAGCTCCGGTTCTACGCCGTGGCGGCCCTGCGGCGCATCGAAGAGGGGCGCTCCTCTTTCGGGGAAACGCCCCGGGCCACATCACAGACACTTCCGCTTCCGGCGGACCTTCGGATTCTCTACCTCCGCCCCCCCCTCCAGGCGGTTTCCGTGACGTTTCCGGAAACCGCCCAGGGCTTACGCAAGCTGGAGCAGCGCATCCTCCACGCCGGGAAAAACGCCGCAGACGGCCCCTGGCCCCGGGGACGCGGGTGCGCACGCTGCCCCTGGAGACAGACCTGCGGCGACGCGTCGTAGATCCGCCCCGCATCCTTCGGAAGCGGAGGCCCGCATCGCCGCAAGGTCTTCGGGTTCATTTCGCCGGCGCGAAGAGCAACGTCCGGGGATTCTCTTCCGGAACGAATTCCGCCTCCCGCGGAGACGGGACATCGCCTCCGGCGCTCTCGGGCACGTCCGGGGAGGGTGCACCCGCGGGATGCTCTCCCTCGCGGAGGAGTGCCTCGGGAAGAATCTCCGCCACCTTGCGCCAGATCCGCTCCGCATCCAGCGCCAGGTCGGGGAGGTGACGCCGTACCAGGGCCAGCCCTGCGGCGAGGCTTCGCACCTCGCTCTCGGAAAGCCCCAGATTCAGCAGGTATTGCCCCGTTCCCCGCAGCACGTAGAATTTTTTCGACCGGTCAAAGCCGACCTCCACCTGGAATTCGTTCCGCAGATATTCCAGGTCCCGCTGCAGCGCCCGAACCGCCCCGCGTCTCGTGTTCGTCCCGTTGCGGTAGCCGAGCTCGTCGAGTATTCTGTCCGTCGTTCCCCGTCGGTTCGTGAAAAAGAACTGCATCAACCGATTGAGTCTCGAAATGCGGATGGAACTGAGATCCTTGCCCATGCACCATTCCTCCTTCCAGAACATGCCGCGTCCTTGCGGCTTTGGCGAAAATTCCCTCGCGTGCCCCGTGCACGCCTCCGGAGAATCCGAATTCTCCCGGTGATACACAGAGAGCATACCGATGCGAGGCGACAAGATAGGCGATACGGAGCAAAACGGACACCTCATCTGCGATGGCAACACGCGTAAAAAGGAATCCTTCTGATTTGTATTTTTTATCGAAACAGGAGTCGTTCTTCAAAAAACACGCTCGCGACGGAACGGAGCGCACGCCGGAACCACCGGCAACGGAATACGCCCTTCCGCTGCGAGCGTTCACATACTGTCTCCCCCGGCACACCTCTACCGATGCGTGCCGGGGGTCGGAAACAGGACGGACGCCGCTTCCGGAACTGCGACGGCGCCGGAGAGACCCCGAAAACGCCCAAGACAGCAAACGAACGTACGGAAGAAACCGGGCCAGGACACGCGAACAGAAGAGGGAAGGAATACGGCGGAGGTGGTCGTGGGATCACCAGATGGCGGCATTTCCGAGGCAGGGAAAGGTCCCCCCGGAGAGAGACACTACACAAACAGCGCGGGGAGTTCCCGAAACGCAAGGAACTCCCCGCGGACAAGCAGCGACGGCCGAAAGCGTCTCCGTGAAACAGCTCCTTTCCCCGCTACGTCTCCGATCGGGGTCTTTTCTTCGTCATTTTTTCCTCGTACATGCTCTGGTCCGCCTCGTCCATCAGTTCCGCAAGCGTGCAGGGCGCCTCGGGAAGACGCATGGACACACCGAGGCTCAGGGCAAGGCGGACGGAGGGGTTCTCGTTTCGTGCGTTGGACCGCTCCAGGGTGTGGCGCAAACGCCCCATGACCGCGCCGATTCCCTCCGGGCCGTCCTGAACCAGAAGAACCGCGAACTCGTCGCCGCCGATGCGGCCAAGGACGTCCGCGGCACGGAAGGTGCGCCGCAACACATCCGCGGTCTCCCGGAGAACCCGGTCTCCCTCCTCGTGGCCGAAGGTGTCGTTCACGGCTTTGAAGCCGTCCAGGTCGGCGAAGAGACAGACCACGGAGAAGCCGAGGCGGTCCGCCAGGGCAAGACGCTCCTCCCCGAGAGTGAGAAAACCCCGGCGATTGTAGAGGCCCGTGAGAGGATCCGTGATGGCCTCTTCCTTCAGACGCTCCCGAAGGAGCGCCATCTCGGTGATATCCCGGATCGTCACGAGGCGGACCACCTCGCCGTCCCAACTGGAATTCACCACCCGCATGTCCCCCACGAGAATGTCGCCGTTCGGGCTGGTGATATTGATCTCCCGTTTTCCTTCCTCCTCCAGGGGGAAGAGAAACGGCGTCCCCGTGAGCTCCTCCGCCCGGACATCGAAAAGCAGCTCCGCCGCGGGATTCACGTAGCGCACCGTCCCCTGGGCATCCACCACCAGCACCGCATCCCCCGTGGTCTCCATGAGGGTCCGGAAGTTGGCCTGAGCCTGCTTGACCTCTTCCAGGGCATGGCGGTAGTCCCCGTTCAGTTTCTGGAGCTGGGTGCTCTGGAGGACCGCCGCTTCGAAGGTGGAGAGCAGCAGGTCGATGATCTGAATGCGGTCCGCGGTGAGGCGGTGATGCTGCCCGGCGAAGAAGACCTCCACGGTCATCTGGGCATGCCCCTCCCTGCGGAGATCGAGATTCACCAGAATGTGGTGGAGCCGCCGCAGGAGATGGGCATCCTCGTAGGGTTTTGTCAGAAAGTTGTCCGCGCCGCACTGAAGCCCCCGGATCACGTCCCTGGGATCCGAGAGGGACGTGAGAAGAACCACCGGCACATCCCGGAGCATCTCGTCACCCTTGATCCGGCGACAGAGTTCGTATCCGTCCATCTCGGGCATCATCACGTCCGTGATGACCACCGTTGGTTTTTTTTCCTGAGCGAAGGCCAGCCCCTGAAGGCCGTCCCGGGCGATCCGGACGCCGTACCCGTGTTCCTTCAGAAGCCGTTCGAGTCGCTTCGCCTGAGTGAGGCTGTCCTCCACTACCAAAATTTCCGAGGCATTCCGCAAAGCCGCTGTCCGATCTTCCATCGCCAGTCCATCTCCCATACTCATCACCACGATTTCTTCACTTTTTGCACCTATTTCTTTACTTTCTCCGAACGATCCCCGCCAGCACCTGGGCGATGCGATGCGGCGGCAGCACGTGTTCCGCTCCGCCGCAACGGACCGCAGCGCCTGGCATCCCCCAGGCGACGGAACTCTCTTCATCCTGGGCGAAGGTGAGGCCCCCGCTCTTCCGGATGCGTCTCAATTCCGCCGCGCCGTCGTACCCCATTCCCGAGAGGAGCACCCCCGCGACGGCACCGCCGAAGGATTCCAGGGCGGAACGGAAGAGCCGCGACGCGGAAGGTCGGACACCGTGCTCGGGCGGCGCATCGGTGAGATGCACCACACCTCCGGAAAGGACTTCCGTGTGGCGTCCGTCCGGCGCGACATAGACCCTTCCGGAGGAAATCCTCGTGCCTTCGGCGGCGAGTTCCACCGGAAGAGATGAGCTTCCCTTGAGCCATGCCACGAACCCCGGGGTGAACCCGGGACTCATGTGCTGCACCAGAAGAATAGGCAGGGAAAACTCCCGGGGCAGTTCCGAAAGGAACGTGCGAACCGCCACGGGACCTCCCGTCGAGGCGCCTCCCACCACGATCCGAAGCGCCCTGTCGGAAACGGGAACAACCGGCGCGGAGAAATGCACGGCCGCACCCGTGGGTTGGGCAATCCGGGAACGCACCTGCGTCGCCGCCGCCTCCCGCACGGTTTTCACGAGTTCGGCGGCACGCTCTCCCGACAGGGAGTCCGGCTTGGGAAGAATCGCCACGGCTCCCGCCGCCATGGCCTGGAAAGTCTTCTCCACCTCCAGGGGTTCCCAGCCGGCACTGATCACCACGATGGGCACGGGGCGCAGGGCCATGATGCGCCGGGTGGCCTCGAAACCGTCCATGCCGTCCATGTGGATGTCCATGGTCACCACATGAACGGTGTTCTCCTCAAGGAAGTCCAGGGCCTCCTCGCCGCTCCCCGCCTGCCCCACCACGCGAATGTCCGGCTCGCGCTGGAGGAGGTGCTCCAGGTACTTCCGGAGTACCGCCGAATCGTCAACAACGAGAACGTCGATCATTCTTCGCCCCACCTCCGGGGGAAACGCCTCACACGAGGCGGCGCACCACTTCGAGCAGGTGTTCCTGGTCGAAGCTGCTTTTCACGATATAGGCGTCAGCACCGGCGGAAACGCCCCGTTCCCGGTCCTCTCTCGATTCCAGCGAGGTGACGAGCACCACGGGGAGATGGGCAAACCGCGGTTCCGAGCGAATGCGTGCGGTCAGATCGAAACCGCCCAGCCGGGGCATCTCCACGTCGGAGACCACCACGTCGAAGGATTCTTCCTCAAGGGCATTCCAGGCCTCCTGGCCGTCCACCACGGCCCGGACCTCGAACCCCGAGGCGGTGAGGACGTTTCGGAGCAGCGTCCGGGACGTGATGGAATCCTCCGCAAGAAGAACCCGTCTCACCGTCGTCCTTCCGTCGGAACGTGTATCCCGGGACATTCCGGAAAGGGAGGCACCACTCCCCTGGGCGGAACGGATCAGGTCGGAGGCGTTCAGGACGAGCGCGATTTCGCCGGAGCCGAGCACGGTAGCGCCCGCCACGTTGCGGACCCGTCGAAGCTGCGGGCCGAGGTTCTTGAAAAGGATCTCCTGCTCGCCGAGAATCCGTTCCACCTCGAAGGCCACGGCATGCTCTCCCCCCCGGGACGCCGAGGTGTCGCACCGCACCACCAGGAGCGTGACCTTCCGCTCCCGGGAGGTTTCTCTCCGCGCCCCCTCCGGGGCGGAGAATCGCCGCTCCGGCTTCGCCCCGGAAGGAGCCGGCCCCGCTTTGAGCACCTCTCCGAGACGGCTGAACACCAGGGGGCGTCCGTCCAAAAAGACCGTGTCTCTGTTCCCAACGGTCTTGATTTTCCCCGCGGGAATGCGGGCCACCCGCTCGACATTCGCCGTGGGCACGACGAAGAGTCGTCCCACCTCCTCCGCCAGCAGACCCCGAAAGGTGGCGAGCGTCAGGGGAAGGGAAAGGCGGAAGGTCGTCCCCGCGCCGGGCGTGGATTCCACGGCGACGCTGCCTCCGAGCTTTTCAACTCCTTCCTGGACAATGGCCATGCCAAGCCCTCTTCCGGAGATGCCCGTAATGATCCGGCTCGTGGAAAACCCGGAGCGGAAGATGAGGAGAAGGGCCGCCCGATCGTCCAGATTTCCCGCCTCTTCGGCGGAGACGACACCCGTCCGCACCGCCTTCTCCCGGACTTTTTCAGGATCAATGCCGCTTCCGTCGTCGGTGACGCACACCTCCACACGCCCCCCGGAGACGCGGGAGACCGTGATGGCGAGCGTTCCCCGGGGAGGTTTTCCCGCGGCGGTTCGGGCCTCGGGGGCCTCCATACCGTGGTCGACGGCATTGCGCACCAGATGGATGAGCGGGTCCTTGATGCCCTCGAGAATGCGCTTGTCCACCTCCACTTCGCTGCCGCGGATCTCCGTTTCCACGTCCTTTCCCAGTTCCCTGGAAAGATCGCGCACGATTTTGGGAAACCCCTGGAGGACTGCACCGAAGGGAAGCATGAGCACCGTCTTCGCTCCCTCCAGCAGATTCCGCACCAGCGTGCCCGCCCCGGTCTGATCGGCCCGGAGGGATCTCCTGAGTCGGCGGAGGCGCTCCTCCAGGTCGGCGAGGCGGGCCCGGTTGCCCGCGAAAGCATCCCGGAACGGAGCGGACGCCTCGGTCGAGAGCGTGTTCCACAGGCGAAGCGAGGCCTTTTCCCATTCCTCCCTCCAGAGAACCACTCCGGAGAGCAGCTCCTCCAGATCCGCGAGGCGCTGCTGCAACGAGAGCTTCACCGAGATGAGCTCCTCCGCCTGGAGAAAGAGCGCGTCCAGCTTCGCCGCGGCGATGCGGATCGTCTCCTGGGCGGCGAGCTTCGGCAGCGGTGTCTCCTCGCTGGCCCTGCTCTCCCGGGCGGGCGCTCCTTCGGCACGACGGGGGAGCTCGGGAGGACGGGGGGCATCCCGTTTTTCCGGCACGGAGGTCGCAGCGGCGTTTCGGGGCTGCACCGCCTCGCCTCCGCGAGGCCGCTGCTCCGTTCCGGGGAGAGAACCCTTCGTCGAGGCCCTCGTCGGAAACGGAGGCGAGGTGGGGTCTGCGGCGACTCTGCCGGAACGGGCCGGAGGCGCCTCGGGCCGTTCCGGTGTCCTCGGACGCTCCCCCCTGGAAAGCGGACGCGGCGGCATCCTCTCTTCCGGGGCGACGTCCCGGGATGCGGGAAGGATGTTTCCGAGGCGGGGGAGCTCCGTTCCCGGAAGTTTCCGTCCCGCCGCAAGACGTTCCAGCTCCTTGATGCAGTCCTCCGCCTCCGCGCTCTCTTGTCCCGCCACGAGAGTGGCCACGGCGTCGATACTGCGCTGGAGCAGGTCGAAATCCCCTCTCTCAAGAGAGAAGAAGCCGGACTTCAGGCCGGAGAAGACGCTCTCCATGGGCTGGCACAGGGCGGCCACGGCGGGAAGCTGCACCGCATGGGCCGCTCCCTTCAGGCTGTGCGCGGCCCGATACACCGCCTCGACGACGGTGCTTCCGGGATTCTCCTCCAGCTCGATCAAGCCGGACACGATGGTCTGGAGGTGCTCCTCCGCCTCGAGGACGAAGTCCCTGCGCAGCTCTTCCAGAAAGGCCTGTTCCGAGAGATCGGGCATTCCGCTCATGCACCCGCACCGCTCCTACAGTCTGTAGCGTCCCAACAGATCCGTCAGTCGCCGCCCCATGTCCTTCAGGTTCTCCGCGGCGCCCTCCAGATCCTTCATGCCCGCCACGTTCTGCTGTCCCGCTTCCTTCACGTTTTCCATGGCCTGAGTCACCTGGTCCACGCCGAGGAGAAGCTCCTCCGTCGCCGCGGCGATCTGGGCCGCCGCCTGAGCGTTTTCACCGAAACGCTTCATCATGGCCTGAATGGATTCCTTCGAGGGAACCGCGTCCCGGGCTCCCTGCTCCACCGCCTTCGATCCCTGTTCCGTGGCCATCACGGCGGCTCCCGTGGCCTTCTGGATATCCCGGAGGATGCGCTGCACCTGCTTGGCCGCCTGTCGAGACTCCTCAGCGAGGCTCTTGATCTCCTGGGCCACCACAGCGAATCCCCGCCCCTGTTCGCCGGCCTTTGCGGCTTCGACGGCGGCGTTCACCGCCAGAAGATTGGACTGTTCCGCCAGATC
>Ga0228535_1002587_pt1 | contig 16617 bp, 17 predicted proteins | sample SJ1metagenome_FD_168457 | JGI IMG/M metagenome (GOLD analysis project Ga0228535, IMG submission 168457) | Enriched culture of PCE-dechlorinating microbial communities from Ithaca, New York, USA - SJ1 | ecosystem: Engineered > Modeled > Simulated communities (microbial... > Unclassified | place... | reverse complement strand
AGCTCTCTGCCGTACGATGACAGAGCTTTGGGCCCGTAGCTCAGCTGGATAGAGCGTCTCCCTCCGGAGGAGAAGGTCGTGAGTTCGAACCCCGCCGGGCTCAATAAATCAGGAAGTCATGAAATTCATGGCTTCCTTTTCTTATAGTCCACCACAACCCTGCATCGGATATCCCTGCTGCTGGAACCAATTCGCAATTCGTACTGCCCCTCATCACTGACAAACTTCCATGCATCGAGATCCCAGTGCTCGAAAGCCGTTTCGTCCACTGCAAAATGGACCTCTTTTCTCTCCCGGCTCTGAAGGAACACTTTGCAAAAGCCTTTCAACTCTTGGGTGGGACGGAATACCACAGGATCCAAAGGATGGACATAGAGTTGGACAACCTCAGCAGCAGGACAGCGGCCTGTATTGGTAATCGTTACCGCAAGGTCCCACCGCCCTTCTTCCAACTCCTTCACACCCGCCAAGTCATAGGAGAAGGAACTATAGCTCAAACCGTGGCCGAAACAATACAAGGGTTCGGGCCCTTCTGTATCGAACTGGCGATACCCTGTCATCAAGGCTTCCGTATAGCAGAGCTTCTGCACCTCCCGAACCTTAGGATTGCCCTGCCCCTTCTTGATCCGATCGATGGTTACGGTATCAAAATTCTTGGGATAGGATCGCATTGCACGATACTCATGCAAATATCGAGCCTGGGTAAACGGAAGTTTCCCGCTCGGGCTTACCTGGCCGAACAGCAAGGCCTTGAGGGCTTGGGCTGTTGAAGATCCCAGAAACGAAGTGTACAAAATAGCCGCCACACCATCCTGCCAGCTCTCCATCTCGACAGCAGAGCCGCTCTGTACGACTACAATGGTCCGCTTGTTCAGCCGAACGGCAGTTTTGATGGCCTTCAAATCAACTGCATTCAACGCCCACGGCCGGTCGTATGCCTCACTCTCTTCAATGTGGTCAAATCCCACCACCAACACCACGGCATTGCTGCTGCGAACTCGTTGCTTGAGATGCGAATGCTTGAACCAACGCCCTGGAAGCAAGAAGGATCCCTCCTTCTGCATCAGCTCTGCAAATGTCAGGGGTGCGGTTTCCAATTGGACCATCGATGATCCACCGCCTTGGGCGACCGTATATGCATTGGTCCCTCCAATGCAAATTCTCGATGAAGGCGAAAGCGGGAGGGCTTGCTCTTCGTTCTTCAAGAGCACCGGGGCACCCAGTGCGGCGTTCAGCGCAACAGCCCGGCTCTCCTGGGTACCGGCTCGGCATGCCGGATCGGCCATCGGAGCGGAGAACAGGCCTGCTTTCTCGTAGGAGGTGAGCAGATGCAGAACTTTCGCATCGATATCCTCTTGGGTGGCGGCCCTCCTTGCCAAGGCATCCAGAACCAGTTCACGGGTAAAGTATCTGCCTTTCGGCATCTCCAAGTCCACCCCGTTTTTCAATGTTCCATCAGTGCTGTACAGCGAATTCCAATCGCTGACAACCAAACCATCGAACCCCCATTCCCCTCTCAAAATCGACCCGATCAAATAGGGGTGTTCGCTGCTATAGATGCCGTTCACTTGATTGTAGCTCGTCATAATGCCCAGGCTGCCCGCTTCGAAAGCCTTTTTGAAGGCAGGCAGATAAAGCTCCCTGAGGCTGCGCTCATCAACTTCAGAGTTGGATTTATGACGGTCATATTCGCTATTATTGCAGGCAAAATGCTTTACAGTGGTAATCACCGGATAGGTACGGACCCCTCTGATATAGCTTGCGGCCATCTCCCCGGCCAGGTACGGGTCTTCGCCAAAGTACTCGAAGTTCCTTCCACAGACAGGAACGCGGGCGATGTTCACACCCGGGCCGAGCAACACTCCGACTCCGAGGGCACGGCACTCATGACCCATTACCCGCCCTACTTGGTACAGCAAGTCATTGTCAAACGTGGATGCAAGGGCAATGGCGGCGGGAAAGTCCGTTACCGGAGTCTTCCACCCCCTGAGTCCGATGGTGGCGTCGCTGGTCCAAACCGGCTTAAGACCCAACCGTTCGATACCCGGAATACAGAACTCATCACGACCGGACAGAAGAGAAATCTTCTCCTCAAGCGTCATCTCTGAGAGAAGCCGCTTTGCCATCGATGCTTCCTCTCCGTCAGGCACAACCAATTGCATTGGCTGATGGTCCAATGTAAAGGACCTGTTTTCCAACAGCCGCATCATCCGCTTTTGTATAACTCTCTTGAATGCCTTCTGGAACCAACGTACCGACACAGCCGCCCCCTTGGGGTAATTGTAGCACGACAAGCCTTGCCTTCCCATGGAAAAACTCGGTACTGTAAGGGTATGAGCATACGAGTACTCTTTTTAGGCGAAATTGTCGGCAAAGCGGGCATCAAGACTGTCAAGGATGCACTACGACCTTTGCGGTTGGAACGCGAGATTGATTTGGTAATCGCCAACGGCGAAGGAGCCACCAACGGGTTCGGCCTGGGCCGCGCCCACAGCATGCAGCTTCTCAAACTGGGAATAGATGTGATCACCGGTGGAGAAAAAATATACTACAAGATGGACATGGTGGAATTCATCGATAAGAACCCCTCCATTTTGCGACCTGCCAACTACCCGCAGCAGAATCCAGGACGCGGAGTCCGCTATCTGACGGTCAATGACCGGAAGGTCTGCGTAATCAATATATTGGGAAATGCAGATTTCCCCAGAACCCACCTCTCCAACGCGTTTAGTCTCGCCCAGATTCTGGTGGACAAGGCGAAGGAAGACCAAGCCTTGGCATTGGTTCAGTTCCATGCATCCCCGACAGCCGAAAAACTGACGATGGGCTTCATGCTCGATGGCAAGGCAAGTGCCGTCATCGGTACGCATACCAAGGTTCTCAGCGCCGACGCTGCCATCCTCAAAGGGGGGACCGCCTATATTTCCGACAATGGCCGCTGCGGCAGCCAACTGAGTGTCGGAGGGTTTGACAGCAAGGTGGAGATCGAGAAACATATCACCCAGGTTCCCACTCGAAGCCAGGAGTGCTGGGACGACCTTGCCCTTGTCGGCGTTCTGGTGGATATTGCTGATGACGGCAAAGCAACCGCCATTGAAACCATTCGAGTTGCCGTTGAAAGCAAGGAGGAACAAACATGTATGAAATAGTCACCGTTACAAAAATTCTCTCACCTGAAATGCTGGAGGTCTCTTGTACCAGTTCGGCCTGCAATGGTTGTAAAGGTGAAGCCTTCTGCAATACCAAAGGCAAGCGGTTTGAAGCATGGAATAAAACCCGTCTGGCAGTCCAGGCCGGTCAGGCGGTCCGGATTTACCTCAAGCCGTCCAGAACCATAGCGGGGACGCTTATAACGCTCATTTTCCCCTTGGCCCTCTTCCCTGTCGGCTACTATCTCTCGCAGTTGGCGGGCTTTTCCGAAGGCGGCTCCTTTTTGGTGGCACTCGCCTCCATCGGATTGGGATTTCTCTTTGTCTGGTCCTATTTTCGGACTTCACAGAAACGCTACCTCCCGATTGTGGAGCAAATCCTCTCAGAAGAGAGCCAAGATTGAGATTGCCCAAAGGCTTGGGCGCCGGTATACTCAAGGCATGAGCAGAAAGTATCGTCTTGGCATGATTCTTGCATCTTTTTTCTTTGTTGCCTGTTCCCTCTCCCCTGAACAGGCGGCGATGGTGCGTTCGGTTGAACTGCCGGATCTTGCCTTGACCAACGCAACCTATGTGCTGAACAGAGGTGAAGACCATCCCATTTCCATCCTTGCCGGTCATATTGCTCTCTATGACACGTCACACAAGGCGGAGGCTGCCTCGATTACCTTCACCCAGAACGATGCTCAAGGCAATGTGGTTCTGAGAGGCTCTGCCTCTGCGGCAAACGTTGACCTGCAATCCTACGACGCACAGTTGCATGGCTCTGTCACGATTGAGAAAATCAAGGAACAATTGTTCATCGAAGCTGATCGACTGCAATGGCTGCATGAGGAGGAAATACTGATAAGCGAGGACCAGACGGAAGTAGTGATCACCTATGAAGGGAACAAAAAAGTACGGGGTACCGGTCTCAAAGTTGAGCTTGCAACTTCCCAAGTTTCATTCGATGAGGTGATCGAAGGAGTGGTACTCCCATGAAGCGATGGTTTGCCCTAGCCTGCATTCTTCTCGTTACGGTCACCCTGTCGGCAGAGGAAATCACCTTTTCCGGTGGAAGCACCCGTATGAGCATGCAGCAAGGAAACCAAACCATCACACTCGGCGGGGGAGCCCGGATTACCAGTGGATCGGTCCAGCTGTATGCCGACCAGATAACTCTTTCGGGCAACAATTTTCGGTATGTTGCATGTACAAAATCCGTCCGGCTCGTCGATGCCGAGCGGGGTATAAAGGTCCTTGCCCAAAACCTCTTTTTTGACCGCGACGAGCAGATGATTCTCATCGATGGGTTTGTCGAGTTGGATGATTCTGTCAATGAGGTGCATGCTACTGCTTTCATGCTGCAGTTCTCGCTTCAAGAGGGCGAAGTGCTGCTTCAGGTCGATGTCCGCCTCTTCAAGCATACCGAAAGCGGGCCGATGGCTTGTACAGCCGATGTGATGAGGTTTGACCGTACAAACCAGGACCTTGAACTGAAGGGAAAGGCAACCATCGACTGGGCGGGCGACCGCTATGAAGCCGAAAGGATCACCGTCGATCTCGAAACCGAGGAAATTGCCATGGATGGCTCCATAAAGGGGGTGGTCAATGGCTGACAACTTCACCAGCGTCCTTGAAGTGCGGAATCTTGCAAAGGCCTATGGCAAAAAAGAAGTGGTCAAGGATATTTCCTTCTCCATGCAATCGGGGCAGATAATCGGCCTGCTCGGTCCCAATGGTGCAGGAAAGACTACGACATTCTACATGATCGTGGGATTCCTGAAGGCAAAGACGGGAACCATCCTCCTCAATGGGGAGGACATTACCGAACTGCCGATGTACCAGCGCTCCAAGCGGGGTCTCTCATATCTGCCCCAGGAACCCTCGATTTTCCGCAAGCTCAGTGTCGAAGACAATATCCGTCTTGTTGCCCAAACCAGGCGGGACCTTACAAAAAGCCAGCAGGAAGATCGTGTTGAGGAGCTGCTGGTCGAATTCGGCATCGAGAATGTACGCAAGCAAAAAGGCTACACCCTCAGCGGAGGGGAACGGAGAAGGACCGAAATTGCCCGCGCTTTGGCATCCAATCCACAATTTCTGCTGCTCGACGAACCCTTTGCCGGCATCGACCCGAAGGCGGTGTATGAGATCAAGGTCCTTATCCGCATCCTTGCAGGCAGGGGAATCGGGGTATTGCTGACCGATCACAATGTTCGCGATACGCTATCCATCACAAGCTGCAGTTACATCATCAATGCAGGCACCATTCTTGTCTCTGGAGGCAGGGACGAGTTGCTCTCCAATCAAATTGCACGAGACATCTACTTCGGCCAAGAATTCGGGGAGGAATCCTGATGGAACTTTCACCAAATCTTTCACTCTCCCAGAAACAGCAACTTAAACTCAGCCCCCAACTGCTCCAGTCCTTCGAGCTGATGGCGCTGCCCTTGGCTGAGCTGCAACAAAAAATCAAGAGTGAGATTGAATCGAATCCTGCACTCGAATTGCCGTCAAGCTGGGAAGTCTCCTATGAGCGGTATGCCCAGCAAAGCCAGCAGAAGGAATCAGGTAGAATCGATGACACCTACTCCGATTCCTCCAGCTACGGCAGCGACTTCGCAGGGTATGACTATGAGGCGAGCGACCGTCAGCAGAAGTTCATGGAAAACGCCCTCTCCGAGGAGGAAACGCTGCAAGAGCACCTGCTCAGTCAGCTGGGTTGCGAAACGCTCAGTGAAGAGGAGTATGTCGTCGGACAAATCCTGATCACCAACATCGATGCCAACGGTTTCTTTCTTGAGGACCCCCGGGATATCCTGACTTCACAGCAGGCAACGCACCTTGAAAAGCTTCTGAAGATCATTCATCAGTTTGATCCAGCCGGAGTCGGGGTGAAGGATTGGAAGGAATCCCTGATTCTCCAAGCCACGCTCAAAGGACTCAAGGATGGAGACTTGCTGCATTTCAAAGCTCTGGTCAATGACAACCTTGAACTGATGCGGGCAAACAAACAGAGTCAGGTGGCGAAGAACCTGGGAATTGATGAACAGGAACTCGATGCCCTGTACTCCTTTCTCAAAACGCTCACCCCGTTTCCAGGCCAGGGGTTTGCCAGCGGACCACAGCAGTATGTCATCCCCGACGTCAGCATCAAAGCAGAGGACGGGGAGCTGGTGCTGCGCATGAACAACTCTTCGCTCCCGGACCTCAGGGTCAGTACTGAATTCGAATCCCTGGCAGAGGAACTTGTCAATACCGAAGAGGCGAAAAAGGCCCAGCAGTACATCCAGAATCAACTCAAGAGTGCAAATTCCCTGATTTTCCAGATTCAGGTAAGAAACCAAACCTTGTACCGTCTGGCCCAGGTTTTATTGGTCCACCAACGGGATTTCTTCCTCTTCGGTCCCCAGTACATCAAGCCGTTGACCCAAAAAGAGGTTGCGGCTGAAATCGGGGTGCATGAAACGACGGTGAGCAGAATATCAACTGCAAAATGGATAGACACCGATTGGGGCATCATTCCGGTCAAGAAGCTCTTCAGCAATGCTGTAGGCGAAGAAGGATCCGAGCTTTCCAAACAGGCGGTAAAAGAGACAATCCGACAGATTCTTGAAGAGCATCAGGGACAAAAAGCTCTGTCAGACCAAAAGATTTCCGATATCCTCAAGGAGCGCGGCATTTCAGTGGCGCGTCGTACGGTGGCGAAGTACCGTAATGAACTGAATATCGATCCCTCTTTCATACGAGGGACCAACTAACATGAAAGGAGCGCTTTCGCGCTCCTCTCCTATACATAGTTCGTCAAGTCAATCTAGTGTTCCTTGATTTTGCTTTTCTCCTTTCGAGCTGTGGCTTCGATTTTGTCAGTCAATAATTCGATGCCTTCATACAGCTCATAGCAGTCATAGCTGACCATCTTGATGGTACCCCAAGAGAAATGGAGTTTTGCGTCCAAATGGAACCCCTGACCTTCGGTTTCTCGTGTCATCACGATATCCAGGTCATGGAGATACCCTTCGGCAAATTGCAGCTTCTGGAGCTTCTTGTCCAAAAACTCACGGGTTTCATCACTTGGGTTGTAACGGATGCCTCTGACAGTCAAATTCATAAGCCCTCCTTTGACTATGGTCATACTCCAAGGATAAGGCTTGGGAGGCCAATCGTCAATGGACAAATGAAAATAACGAATTTCCTCTACCAATGGAATTTTTTATCTATTTTTATTATAAGTATTTAAATATTTCCTTGAGAACTATTTAAATCCTAGCGTTTTACTGGTATCAAGAATTTGTACTTGCGAAAGAGCATCAACAATTGTATAGTAAAAAAGTACTTGCACGAAGCACTGAAGAGGAGTACGACATGCCTGATTTTACTGTTCTGGACCTATTGGACTTGGACCTGAAAGAACATAACCACCTACGATTGAGTTGCATGGCAGGAAGAACCGGCCTTTCAAAAAAAATAACCACGAGCAAAATCAGTCGTCCAGGTCTTCCTCTCTCCGGATTTTTTGAAGAATTCAGCAACAATTCCATCCAGGTGCTTGGCCGGGGGGAACAGGTATACTTGGAAAAATTGGAGCGTGAGCTCAACTTTGCAAGCATAGAAAAACTCTTCAGCTACGATATCCCTTGCTTTGTATTCTGTGATGACGGACATCCAAGTGCAAAACTCATAGAACTTGCAGAAGAAACAGGTACTGCAATCTTGAAGACCATCCTGGTCTCCTCCGACTTCTCAAGACGTCTCTACCAAACCCTTGACGAGGTTTTCGCCCCCACCCAAACCATCCATGGGGTGTTCGTGGAGGTCTACGGCATCGGTGTCCTGATCACCGGTGAGAGCGGGGTCGGCAAGAGCGAAACCGCCTTGGAGCTCATCGAACGCGGGCATCGCTTGATCAGCGACGATACGGTGAAGCTGAGAAACATCAGTGACAACTACCTCATCGGCATGGGGGAGAATCCCCTGCTGGCCCACCATATGGAAATCAGGGGCCTGGGCATCATCAATTTGGCAAACCTTTACGGTGTCGGAGCAATCCGTGACCGAAAGCAGGTGCAGCTGGCGATTCATCTTGAGCCATGGGATGCAAAGAAGAACTACGACCGGGTCGGGGAGTCCACCTTGGAGGATACATACCTCGGCATCTCCATTCCCAAGGTAATTATTCCTGTGAAGCCGGGAAGGAACATCCCGGTCATCATCGAAACTGCTGCACGAAACGAGCGTCTTAAGAAGCTCGGATATTACTCTGCCAAGGAGTTCGATCAAAGTGTTCTCAAATGGCTCGAGAGTGAATCAGCACGGAAGATGTACTATATCAACGAGGAGACATTTTGATGGTCACCAGGGAACTGAAAGTTTTCAACAGGGCGGGTATTCATGCCAGGCCGGCTGCTTCGATTGTCAAATTGGCAAACAAGTATGAGAGCGAGCTCTACCTGGAGAAGGAAAACATGAAAATCAATGGAAAGTCCATTATGGGCATCATCACCTTGGGGGCAACCCATCAAAGCACCATTGTCATGACCTGTATAGGTCCGGACGAACAGCAAATGGCCGATGCCATACAAACGTTGTTCGAGAACAGGTTCGAGGAGTAAGAAATGCGCGAGCTAACCCAAAGGCAGAAGGATGTCGCATCATTCATAAGCGCCTTCATCAAGCAAAACAACTATGCCCCCTCGGTCAGGGATATTGCCGATAACTTCAAATTCTCAGTCAAGGCGGCACACGACCATCTGAAGGCACTCGAAGCCAAGCAGGTCATCAAGACGACCGGGGGGATTTCTCGGTCGATCGAGGTGATCGGGCAGGAATTCTTCCCCCGCGAGGAGTTGATCCAGATACCTGTCATCGGCTCCATCGCCGCCGGAAAACCTCTGATGAGCGAAGAGAATACCGAGTATATGCTCAACCTGCCTGCAACCATGCTCAGAAACGTCCGCAACACCTATTTTGCATTGAAGATCCGTGGGGATAGCATGATCGAGGAAGGAATCTACGACGGCGACATAGCCATCATCAAGAAGTGCGAGGTTGCTGATACCGGAGAAATCGTAGCGGCCACCGTTGGCGAGGACGGGGGTGGGATAACATTGAAGGCATACTACCCTTCCAGCGAGTATATCGAGTTACGGCCTGCCAACTCCTCCATGGGACCGATCATCACCCGGTCCTGCAAGATCCACGGCAAGCTCCACTTGTTGATCCGTACCTACGCATGAGTGAACGAGCCTATCTGCTCCTCGGCCCTGAAGCCGGGGCGAAAGAACAAGAGCTGAAGGATATCCGTGCCCGCCTTCGCAACGAATACGGCAACGAGATCGAACTCGCACGATTCTATCCGTTTGAGACCGAGAACGGGGAGATGTTCACGGTCCTGAACAATAATTCCCTGTTCAGCGACTACCGCCTCGTCATACTCGGCCAAGCGGAGAGTGCCAGCGCCTCCCTGGTCCAAGCCATCACCGACTATCTGACCCACCCGGTCGATACCGCTACGTTGGTCATCATCTCCAGTGAACTGTCGGTTTCGCAGAAAATCATGAAACTGATACCCAAGCAGAACACCAAAATCTTCTACGACCTCTTGGAAACCCAGAAGGCGGATTGGATTCGAAATCATTTCAGACGGATGGGGCTCTCCATAACAAGTGATGCCGTGGACTTGCTGATGGACCTGACCGAGGACAACACCCAGGAGCTGAGGACCATCTGCAACCAGTTGGGACTCTTTTGGCAGATTGGTGCGAAAGGAAGGCCGATCGGCGAGGAGGATGTACAAACCTACATCCACCACAGCCGGCAGGAGGATGCCTTCACCCTGTTCCCCCTGATCGCCCGCTGCGACTTGAAACAGAGCCTGAAATCCCTCTCGGCGATGCTTGGGAGTGGAGACAGCCAAACCCCGATCCTGTTGGTCAGCGGCCTGCTTTGGCAATTCAGGCGCCTGCTCTCGATTGCAGAAGAGATGAACTTGGGGAGTTCGGAGTCTGAAGCCTTCGCAAAGGCAACGGTGCAAGGCAAGCCTTCCGCCATCCGTAAGCCAAAAGACAAGTCAACCTACCATGATGCTGTTCAAGCCTACGACATCGCCTCAGTGCGACGCATTATCACCGCCTTGGCCGAAGCGGACATACAAGTCAAGGAAGCCAGTACGGAGTTGACTCCCTTGATTTTGGAACGCCTGCTCTACCGCATCATCAAGGGCAAGGGACAAGCACTCCACCAAGCTTCATTTGCCTCATTCTAGAGCCCACATTCCTCACCCTAAAAACAGCTTTTGACGGGTAATTATTTTCAGGGTTTTTTCGACTGTGAATCTTCAGTTTCATCTTCATGCAAAAGCAGTGAAGCGGCTTCGAAGGCGTCCTGAGAGACCATCTTCATCTGTTCGATGATCGATTCAAGCTCAATGCGGTTCGCAATCCATTGCTGCAAGAGCCTTGCATCGGTTCCGGAGACAGACTTGGAGACTGTCTTTCCCCCGACCTTTGAGCTCCAGTACAGATATGGGCCGTGACGGGCAGCAGGATCCTTGTGGCAGGCACAGTTGGCCTTGCCGCATTTGAGGTAGCGGCTGACAAGAGAGCCCGGCCACACAAATCCAACATCCTTCAGTTGCATGGCTAGCTCCCTGTGCCTTCTTTGGCACTCGTCGAGAATCTGCCGTGCCTTGGTTGTGTCCATGGGGTGACTCCTTGACCGTTCCTGAATCTTACAGTATCATACAGTAGGATTCCAAGACTGTCAATGCCCGTCCCAAAGGAGGAACCGCCATGGCCGCTGATCCGTTCGCCGATACCCGTTTCTTCACCCATGCATCCCTGCCGGTCGCTGCCGCCTACTGCCGCACCCTTGATGTGATGGGTGTGGTAAACCGCATCACGCCCTCCTCCATGAGGCTCTCCCCTGGTTTGGCGGTCCAGGCGATGGTGCTGGATGTACTCAGCGGCAGGTCTCCGCTGTACCGGGAAGAGGAGTTCTGGGAGCGGCAGGACAGGCTTTTGCTGCTGGGAAAGGATGTGGACAGCCATATCTTCAACGACACCAACCTCGGAAGGGCCCTGGATGCCCTCTTCGAGGCTGGCCCGACAAGGATCATCACCGAATTGGGCCTGGAAGCAGCAAGGAAGTTCGACCTTGACGTAAGCGTTGTCAGCTACGACACCACCAGCACCACCGTATGGGGGGAATACCGGTGTTCGGAGGATGACCCTCCCGCCGAGGGGCCACGCATCGTGCGTGGACACTCCAAGGACGGGCGTCCGGATCTCAAGCAGTTCATGACCGAGCTCCTCTGTGTGGAAAGGGGCGTACCGATATGCTCATCCACCCTTGACGGCAACAGCTCTGACAAAATCTCGAACAACAGGATGCTCAGCCGCATAAGCTCACTGATGGCACGCCACGGCCTTGGGGCCGGCGCTTTCACCTATGTGGCGGATTCCTCGGTGGTGACCTCGGGGAACCTGTCACTCTTGCCCGGGATTCCCTTTGTCAGCAGGTTGCCAAGGAACTTCTCCGCCTGTGGACAGGCGGTTGACCGTGCTGTGGCTAGCGGGCGGTGGACGCATATAGGCAGGCTGGCTGAACTGGAGTCCACTCGCAATGCCGCTGAATACAAGAGCCATGAGACCACTGTAGAACTTGAGGGGACAACCTGGAGGGCCGTGGTGGTTCATTCCAATGCCCAAGACAAGAGAAGGCAGAAGTCGATTGAGTATGAGCTGGGGGTGTCACTGAAGAAGATGTCGGACATGACCAAGGGCGTGCAGAAGAGGTATTTCTGTGAAAAGGATGCCGGGGCTGCTGCACTGGCCATGTCCCAGATGGAGACTTCCTTGCATACGGTGAAGGCTTCGTACCGGGAAACGGTGGTGAACAGGCGAGGGAGGCCACCGAAAGAGGGGCCGCGACCGACAAACACCTATTACGACCTGGTCTGGGAAATCCTCATAAGGGAAGACCGGCTGCAACTGCTTCGCGAACAGGCAGGATGCTTTGTCCTGCTGAGCAATGTGCCTGCCAGTGGGGAGAATTCGCTGGATGCCAAGGCCCTTTTGCGCACATACAAGGGCCAGTACGGCGTGGAATCCGATTTCGTATTCCTCAAGGACCCGCTGGTGGTCAACGACCTGTTCCTGAAGACTCCTTCTCGCATCGATGCCCTTGGCATGATCCTGGTCATCGCACTGCTCATCTGGCGGCTGATGGAACGCCAGATGAGGATGTATCTCGCCCATGGGGGTAAAAAGTTACCAGGGTGGGACAACAAGCCGACCGACCGCCCCACATCATTCATGATGAGCACAGTCTTCTACGGCATCCAGGTTGCACGCCCCAAACGTGGGGGACCGATACTTCTCAGTCCGTTGAGTGGCCGCCAGATGCAGTTTCTCGATGCTCTGGGCCTCAATGAGCGCGTATTCCTGGACAAGGACATCAAGTGCATGCTGCAATGCAGGGGGAAGCCTGATGATTGAACTCATAAATGGCATCGCCATTGCAGGAAAGGGCCCCCCGCGCTCCGAGGCTGAAGCCTCGGAGGATGGCCGTGTCCCCATGATGATAGTCAGGATTTGAGGGTATGGGATTGAGTCCCAGAGCAAGTCCAAAGATGGGGGATGCGTTGATTCGCTCCCCTATGAAGGCACCCCGAGCCCAGAAAAATTGGGGGCAATATAATTCATACGGGAAATGGACCTAAAGGGTGAGGAATGTGGGCTAGAGCGTCAGCTGTTTGAGCAACCGCTGGGCAACGGCCAGGGGAAGGGAAGCTTCAGCTGCCAGTTCTTCGGCTGTCTTTGTCAGCAAAACCTCAAGGCTCCCGTACTGCTTCATCAGCTGCTCGCTGCGCTTCTTTCCTATTCCCTGAACCGATTCAAGAACCCGGAAGGAAGCTTCCTTGCTGCGGGCGGCTTGGTTGGCACTGGTTGCAAACCGGTGGCACTCATCCCGCACCGCCATCACCAAACGCAAGGCCTCATGATCCTCGGGAAGTTGGAGATCCTGTCGGTCGTCATCAAATACGATGGTCTCATACTCCTCGGCAAGTCCGATGATGGGAATTTCAAACATTCCCAAGTCATCCAATACCTGCCGGGCTGCATTGACCTGCCCCTTGCCTCCATCGATGATCAGAAGGTCGGGTCGTACAAGGTTTTCATTGAGGATTTTTGTATACCTTCGGGCAACCGCCTCCCGGATGGATTCGTAGTCATCAATCTTCCCTTCCAGGCTCTTGATGTTGTACCTGCGATAGTTGGGCTTGTCAGGGTTTCCATCCCGAAATGAGATAAGGGATGCTACAGTGTACTTTCCTGAGAGGTGGGCGATGTCAAAACCTTCAATCAATGAAGGCGGGGCATTGAGACCAAGCACTTCGGCAAGGTCATCGAGGGCTTTTGTATTGTCCCTGCTCTTCAGCCGCTTTTCCACATCCCTGACAGCGTTCTCCCTTGCCATACGCAAAATGCGGAAGTGCTTTCCATCCAGTGGAAGAGAGACTTCCAGCCTGCCTCCCAGCTGCTCGCTGAAGTAGCGCCTGATGAGGTTCACATCGATTTCATGGGAGACATAGAGAAACTGCGGCAGTTTCAAGCCATCGGCATAGTATTGCACCAAGAAGTTGAGCAACGTCTCCGTCTCATCACCGAATGTCTCGGCACGGTAGAGTGCGCGGCCGATCAGCTGGCCGCTGCGCATCTGCATGAGACTGATGGTACACAAGGGACCACGCATCTCGATTGCTGCATAATCGCGGCTCTCCTGGGTGAAGTCCTGTACCTGCTGGCCGGTCTCCACCGCCTTGATGGCGGCTATCTGATCGCGCTTGACGGCCGCTTCCTCAAAATTCAACGCTTTGCTGGCACGTTGCATCTCCTCTTCCAGGCTTGCAAGGAGCGCTTCGGTTTTCCCTTCCAACAGGTTTTTCACTGCGGCGATGGATTTGTTGTACTCCTCTACGGAAACAAGACCTGCACAGGGACCGAGACATAAACCGATATGGTAGTACAGGCATGGCTTGTCGCGCTTTTTCAGCGGGGTGCCACAGCGTCGGAGTGGAAAAAGTTTAGCAATGAGATCGAGGTAAAGGTCAAGCTTGCCGGCATCGGGATACGGACCGTAGTAGGAAGAGCCGTCATCGATGAACCTTCTGGTCTTGAAAACCTTGGGGAAAGGCTCATTGGTGATGCGGATGATCGGATAGCTCTTGCCGTCCTTCAGCGAGATATTGTATCGGGGCGAGTACTTCTTGATCAGGTTGTTTTCCAGCACCAATGCCTCATACTCATTTCCGGTTATGATGTGCTCGATGCAGGCGATTTTCGAAACCAAGGCAGCCGTTTTGGGGCTCCTGTTGGCAAGGAAGTAGCTGGTAACCCGCTTGCGCAGGTCCTTGGCCTTGCCCACATAGATGATGGTCTCCTTGCTGTCCCGCATCAGGTAGACGCCGCTGCTATGAGGTAGTTCCTTGGCCTGCTGGGAGGGTTCCAAAGACTCGGCGACACTACTTCCGAAGCTCTCGATCTCGCTCTCCGTCTGATACACGGCCTGCTCTTTGGGTTTCTTCTTCATACAGGTAAGAGCATAGCCGGCTCCCCTTGTTTTGACAATCCACACCCGATACAATACCGGCCATGGAACACCCCCTCTTTGCATCCCTGCCATACTCCGAGCAAACCTATCTTGCCGACCTCGACAGCCGTTACCACTTTTCATTCCAGCAGCAGCGACAGCTGATAGAGTCCTGTGCAGACCTGGCCATGTGGAAACTCGGACCGATGAGAGGATGGATCGATGAGCAAGCCGTACAGCACCTGGATGGCAAGCAACGATCACAGGCTTTGCTGGCCGATCACCACAAGCGCATGCAAGCTGAACGGACAAAACCGACTTCCTACAGCGATTTCCACCCAACAGGGCGCCTGCCGGACAAATACCGGAGCCTTTTTGTCTCCTCAAACACCCTGATGGGACGGTGTCCCTGTCCTGTGGAAGGGGAAAAGACCCGCTGCTGCAACCTCAAGACCCTCGATGTGGTACAACAATGTGCCTTCGGCTGCAGTTACTGCTCCATCCAATCCTTCTACAACAGTCATGAGATCAAGGTGGTCCAGAACCTGAAGCAAAGGCTTGGGGAGTTGGTTCTCCAGGATGATTGCTGGCATATCGGAACAGGACAGAGCAGCGACTCCCTGCTTTGGGGGAATGACTATGGAACACTCGAGGCGCTGGCCCTTCTCGCAGAGCGCCATCCCTCACTCATCATCGAGTTGAAAACCAAGAGTCATCGCAGTGACTATTTGCAACTCAAGCTGCCTCTGAACCTCATCTCCACCTGGTCGCTCAATGCTCCGACCATCATAGAGAAGGAGGAGCATCTCACCGCGACGCTCCAGCAGAGGCTCGATGCGGCCAAGCGTGCCCGTGATGCGGGGAGAATCATCGGCTTTCATCTCCACCCCATGGTCTATTTCGAAGGGTGGCAGGAGGAGTACGGGGCCTTGATTGAACAAGTAACCACCTCCTTCCGTCCCGGGGAGCTGATGATGGTCTCCTTGGGAACCCTTACTTTTACCAAAGCGGTCCTGCGCACACTGCGCTCAGCTCTGCATGAGACGCGGGTGACTGATATGGAGCTCACCCTCAGCGCCGGAAAGTACACGTACCCGTTGGAGGTGAAAGAGCAGATGTTCAGCTTTGCCTACAGCCAATTTCCTGCCTCTTGGAAGCAAGGCTCCCCGTTTTTCTATCTGTGCATGGAGGACCCAGGCCTGTGGGAGCCTGTATTCGGGTACAGCTATGAGGACGACAAGGCTTTTGAAGAGGCGATGAAAACCTCCTATCGGGCATGCCTGGGGCGCCACAGGACCTAGTTCAATTTCTGCTCAAACAACTCCAAAGCCCTTCCCTTCAGGGGGTTCTCCTCTCCCTTGAGCATTGCCTTCAGGGCATCGAGCTCGCTCTTGCTGAAGGTTTTCCCTCCGAGCTTATACTCTTCAAAGGCTTCGGTTGCCATGGGGCAGACCAAGCGAACCATGTCAAGGATGGTCTGCGCATAGACCCGGATCTCGTACTGGGCATGGCTGTCGAGCCTGAGCTGCAGGAAGTGGAACAGATTGTGCAGATCCATCTGCCAATACCATTCGGTGTAGAGACTCAGCGGCAGGTCCACGCGGGCAAGTTCGCGGGCGATGCCCAGATCAAGCAGCCTCTGATACGTTTCATAACTGCGCTTCTGGTCCTCCCTGAGCAAGGCAAGCACTTCATCGGCCAGCTCGGCAGGAACGGATTCATCAGTGCGGCCCTGTTTGTTGTCCTCGCTTTGGAAGTTGATGTGCGCCTTGTCGGGCAGATAGCACTCATCGCTCATGACGCTGTAACGGCCGCTGATCTCATTCACCCTGCCGGTGCGGTGGCGGATCCACTGCCGGGCTACGAAAATCGGCATCTTCACATGGAACGTGAAATT
>Ga0228535_1002586_pt1 | contig 16625 bp, 14 predicted proteins | sample SJ1metagenome_FD_168457 | JGI IMG/M metagenome (GOLD analysis project Ga0228535, IMG submission 168457) | Enriched culture of PCE-dechlorinating microbial communities from Ithaca, New York, USA - SJ1 | ecosystem: Engineered > Modeled > Simulated communities (microbial... > Unclassified | place... | reverse complement strand
TTTGCCTGTTCCTCTGAATCGAACACTTTGGCAGGCCCGGAAAACTGCATCATGGCTGAGTCGATGGCTGCTGGCTTTGTTACCGCTGATTCAGGAGCCAAATTCCCCCAGAGTATTGCTGTACCACCTTTGGTTGCATAGGGATTATCCAAATTGCGTATAACCGTAGAGTCAACTGTCTTATCGACACTTTGATATATTTCACCAATAGTTTTCCCTATTATAGTCATGGCGCTTTTATGGAGCAATGGCAATAGATGATTCATAACAGCTGAAACACCCCCTGCAGCATCAAAATCATAAATGTTCTTGTTACTTGCCGGATACATCCTTGCTAGAATGGGGGTTTCCTGAGAAAGTCGATCTATGTCATCAATGGTCAAGGGAATTGATCCAGCATAAGCTATCGCCAATGTGTGTAACACCAGATTTGTTGATCCTCCAATGGCAAGACTCAACCTAAATGCATTTTCAAGACTCTGCTTGGTAATTATCTGTTTTACATGCATAGCATTCCTGACCATTTCCATGACGGCCTTTCCCGTATCATGTGCGATTCTAAAGCGATGGGCATGCACAGCAGGAATCAAAGCACTTCCAGGCAAAGACATACCCAGCGCTTCAGTAAAGCAGGCCATTGAGTTGGCAGTACCCAGAAATGAGCAAGAGCCAACACTTGGGCAACTCTGGTCCTCAAGCTCATAGTATTCCTTTTCTCCAATCAGTTTATTTTCAAACATCGAGTATGCTTCAGCAACAGAGGAATTATCACTTTTCCTTCCATCAAAAAGGGTTCCACTCAACATCGGACCACCTGTAACCATGGCAACAGGTATACTCAACCGAGCAGCAGCCATAAGCATCCCAGGAACAATTTTATCGCACCCCCCAATGACGACCAAGCCATCCAAATGATTGCCTTCTACCATACATTCAATACTGTCAGCAATTATCTCCCTGCTGGGTAACATGTATTTCATTCCTGCATGTCCATTTGCGATACCATCACATGCTCCAATCACTCCAAATTCCAGAGGATACCCTCCATCTTGAAGGATGCCATATTTCACTTGTTCACAGAGAGCTCGTAAATGTTTATGTCCGGGAACCAAATCGCTAAAAGCATTAGCGATTCCAATCATGGGAAGATCAATATCGTAGTCTGTCATACCCATAGACTTGTATAGGCTTCTGATAACCGACCATGCCGGCTTTGATACTATTTCTTGACTGCGGTGCATATTCCCACTCCTTGAAAGTGATTGCCTAGAATGGAAAATCAGGAAGATTTCCATCCTTATCAAAAGTGAATTCCCACATATTTTCCTTCTGGTCATTGGGAACCACCTCAGGTGAATTTGTGAGTATATATCGTAATTCACTAGTATTCCGTATCCATACAACACTCGGACAATCGGAATCAGACGAGCCGATTAGTCGCAAGATTGCTGCCCATGCTTCCTTGTCCGAATCATACGTTATTGGAATCTTCACAGAATTTGGAGACAGGGATGTCTCAGCATTAATATAGGAGACAGGGAAATCTACTTCCCGAAGCAGCTTTCTATGAATGATATCGGCAAGCCCCATCCCTACTGCATTCCCACCACTGCCTGCAGCCATCCGTCGGGCATAGATAATTTTTGCATGAAACGAAAAGATATCTTGCTTCAACCCAATTATGTTTGTGTCCATCCCACTTCCACTCACCCCTTTCCCAATCTCATCAACAATCAGAACATCTGAACCAGAAATTGGTATAGAGGGCATACACTCTATTGCTTTTTCCAACAACCCTGGCTCTTCAGCAATGAACTGATTCGGCTTGAGTACCGAGATGTGTGTTATATTACCCTCTCCATTTTCAATAAGGGCAATCCCTGCAAGTATGGGAATATTTGCGATTATCTCTTCCAGAAGCGGTGGTATTGCTTTAGAAAATCCGATGCTATCGAATAATCTGTGATATGCAAAAGCCCCCTTTGCCTTACCCAAACCAATACAACACATTTTACATAGACCACTTTGAATCGGACCAGAAAATGAAGTATGTGGCTTAATGCGATTTATCAAAACAATTCCATCTGCACGTAATGCATATCTATCGACAAAGATTGAGGACAAACCATGTGCTAGCAAAACCGTATTCTGAACCGGAATACTTGCTGGTTCCAGTTCAGACAGAACAGGAACACCCAAAGCCTCTTCTGTTATGCCATAAGATGCAAGAATGTCACGTTGTCCTTTAGCATTTGCACCCCCATGGCTCCCCATTGTAGGAATAATAAAGGGAACCCCTCCAAATGCCTGTATTGCATGAATAGTGTGAGAAAGAATCTTGGCCTGCTGCTTGATGTGCCTACTCCCGACACAAAGACAAATTCGTTTCCCCTGCAATTCAAAAGCCGAAAATGCCTTTTTCATCAAGGAAGGTACTTCGCCATCGATATCCACCGTATTTGTATTCAGTGCCGAATTCTGCAGAAGGAATAGTGGGGGAAGGGATTTCATCATGGAGTCAGCCCTATTGTATTGCATACTTATTAATCACACTTGCGGGACATCTTCCAAGTGCACCTTCTATTGCAATTTCTGTAGCCTTCCTCCGGACCTCCTTTTCTGATGTCAAAGAACACCAGGCACAATGAGGAGTTATCAATACATCCGTTCTTTGAAGGAAATATTTGGCTATACTCGATTTGAAATCGGGAGGTTCTGGCCAGAATGTATCAGCTCCATAAAACAAAAGATTACCTTGATCCAAACCACTTACAACGCCATTGGGATCAACCACATCGGCACGGGAAGTATTTACGAGAATCGCTCCCCTAAGTTTTGAAATTAAGGAAGTATCAATAATATGCCTCGTTCCTGCTGTAAGCGGAGTATGTACAGAAATTACTGTACAACAGGAAAAGAGCTCCTCTAGAGTTTCGATTTTCGTCACATTGCAGTCATAGGATTGATCAACATAGGGGTCAAAGAAGTACACCTCCTTGAAAAGTGGTTCAGCATATTTTGCAAGTGTTTTTGCTATCCGTCCAAAGCTAACCAATCCAAGCGAGATTTCTGAAGGTCGATAGAGAATCTTATCATTGGGCTTGCTTACCCAAACCCCCTCATGAAATTTCCGATCAAAAAACTGGGCTTGCTTGAGCCCATTCATGATAAGCATAAGAGCGTGACTCGCCACTTCTTCCAAACAATAGTCGGGAACATTTGCAACCATCACCCGGCAATCACTGGCAGCCTGAACATCAATATTATCAACTCCAATGCCATACTTAACCACAATTTTCAGTTTAGGTAGGGACTCAAGAACCTTTCTGGTAATTCTTGAATACGAAACAAGCAACGCATCTGCATCCATTCCATACCTAATCAGGTCATCCTCGGTATGGCAGAATGTTGTATCCAATTCACATCCATATCTTCGGCATACAGCTCGTTCTTGCTCCGCTGAAACATGGAGCATGTCTGTAATCAATATTTTCATGTGCTCTATCCTTTTACTGATCCCATCGTCAGTCCGGTGACAATATGTTTTGAAGCAAATATATACACAATCATAATCGGCAAAGCACAAATCACTGCTCCAGCAGATAGAGAACCCCATGGGATGATATCAGCTACAAGCATCGAAGAAAGTGCTACCGTAATTGTTCTCTGGAACTTGTCGTTGATTACAACAAGAGCATAAATATATTCTGACCAACAAAGTGTGAATGAGAAGATGAGTGTTGAAACCAGAGATGGTTTGGCTATCGGAAAAATGATTTTCCAAATTATTTGTCTTCGCGTTGCACCATCAACTTCAGCGGCTTCCTCCAATTCTTTTGGGGTTCCTTGGAAGTATGTGATCAACACCCATGTAGCATATGGAATGGTTATGGTTGGGTAGACCAGCATTAATCCCCAGATTGAATTCAGGAGTCCTAGCCGCGCCAATAACAGATAAATCGGAATGAAGAGTATTGTTCTTGGAATCAAATATGCCATAAGAAATAATTGAGGCATAATTTTCTTGCCAGGAAACTTCATTCGTGATACGGCATATGCACAATAGAGCGATATCACTATTGTCGATACGGCTACAATCGAAGAAACAATAATACTGTTGATCAAGGCAGAGCCGAAACTATATCGAGTGAATAATTCAACATAATTTGACCAAAGAAGTCGTTCTGGGATGAGCTTCGGAATTAGATTATAGACTTCCTGAAATGACTTGAATGAAGTGATTAACATCCAATAAATCGGGAACATCGTTCCGAGCAAGAAGATTGCAATAATGAATTTCCATACAGTGTTTCGGTTTTTTTTCATAGCAATCCCCTATTTCTTGAAAATCTGCTTCATGATCACTACAAGAAGTACAATCGAGAATGGAAGTATGCTCATGGATATTGCAACACCTCGAGCCAACTGTAGGTTTTGGAAAGCCGTAATATAGCTCAATGTTGAAAATACATGTGTTGAATTTGCAGGACCTCCACGAGTCATCAACCAAATGACTGAGAAATCTCCAAGTGTCCAGATTGTTGAAATGAGAGTAACCAACAGCACAACTCCCATAGTTTGGGGAAGTGTGATAAAACGAAATTTCTGGAAACTGTTTGCTCCTTCAATATCACCAACCTCATACAATTCAATAGGAATTGCTTGGAGGGCAGCTAAAATACTTATCCCAAAAAAAGGAGTTCCTCGCCATACGTTAACCATTATCACAGACCATTTGGCCAAATTCAGATCGCCCAACCAACCAACTGGTGAATCGATTATATTGCTTAGCATGAGAAGATGGTTGATGATACCCCCCACATCACCAAGCATCCATCTCCATGAAAGCACCGATGTCAATGTCGGCAACGCCCAGGGTAAAAACAACAGGGCTCTGATAACAGATCGTCCTCGAATAGGTTTGTTAAGTGCTATCGCCATTACAAATCCAAGAATAAGCTTGATGGCAACAGTAAAGAGTGCATAGATGGCGGTGAACCACATGGCACCCCGATACGTGCCATTCCCTAGCAACCGGATGTAATTTCCCAATCCAATAAACTTCGAGCTACCACCTATCGTTTTGTTTGTAGTAGAAATCCCCAAAGACCATATTGTAGTAATACCTTGAAAAACAATGAGATACAATGTAGTCAACAAAAGAACAATAAGGGGGATGTTTTCCCAGGAAAAGAAGCGTACTTTTGTGTGAGATTTCTTGATTCCATTCATAGTTACTCCAGGTGATTTGTTGTTAATCAGCTACAAGCCAAGAAAATGCAGCGGGAGGAGAGCCCCTCCCGCAAGTAATGGTCTTTGCCTACTCAATCAACTGTTTTGCTTCTTCGACGAATGTCTTGATTGCCTGATCAAGAGGTACATTTGCTGCAATGATTGATTCAAACATGGTGTTGATCAACCTCATGTTATAAATCTTTCCAGCATTAGGAGTATAATCACCCTTGTATCCGAGATACTTGAATGTCTTCATTGAATCCATGAATGGCCTAAAGTATTCATTATCCCAGATTGAAGAACTCGCAAGCGCTTCATAAACCGGCAATCCAAGAGGGGCACCTGCCTCAATCCACTTGGCATACCAAGTAGGTTCGTAGAGGTATTCCATCAATGCAATCGCAAGATCCTTATTTGTAGCATTTTTAAAAATACCCATATTGTTGGCAATACCAACGGTATACTGGCCAGCAGGACCTCCGGGCAATAAAGCTACTCCTGTTTTAGCCTTCAAATCAGGATTCGATCCCAATGCATTGACAATACTTCCCGTATTGAATGTCATCGCCACCTGTCCGCTAATGTATGCTGAGTTATTCCCACCATCATTCCAACCAATCGCAGTAGGAGGAGTAAGCCCTTCTCGGAACAAGCTGATGATATAATTGAATGCAGCCCTATTCTCTGGAGTATCGAATGCAAGATTCTTATTTGCATCGAATATCGAACCACCAAAAGCAAACATCATCGAACGGGTTAGAAACTCTGCATCAGAGTTTCCAGCACCATATCCCAAACCTGCTCCGTAGACGCCCTTGGACGAGTTGGTCACAGCTTTTGCAATTTCCTTGAATTCCGCCCAAGTCTTCGGAGGCGCCTGATATCCAGCTGCACTCAATAAATCCTTTCTGTAATACAGGCCAGTACCTTCACCCCAAACCGGGAAAGCATAGGTCTTCCCATCAAATGTTACTGCATCCTTGGAACTCTGATAGATTTTCCCGTATTTACCTTCAACTTTTTTCAGAACATCAGTTACATCCATCAGCAATCCCTGCTGATAGAATTGGCCAACCTCCTGATATCCGAAATAACATAAATCCGGCAATACATTGGATTGAATCGCAGCAGTCCACTTCGGGAAGAAATCCTCATACGCAATCAATTCAACAACAACATCAACATCATTGTTTTTGGCGAATTCACGAACTCGTTTCTCAAACTCAACATTCTGATTTTCAACGAATTGCTTCTTCATCCAAACCGTTAGCACTGGTTTCTTTGCACTCTCTGCCTGTCCCTGAGCGGAGAGAATCCCCGCGCCGAGCGTCACAAACATCAAGAGAGCCACGATAAACACTCTGCTCTTTTTCATGTACTACCTCCTTTGTAGTTGCATGTGATACTTAACCCTGCTGTAACAGGGGATAATCCCGGTACAATCGTTCTGACCACTGTTTCAAGGTATCAAGGAATGCATGTTTTTCATTGGAAGTCAGGTTTCTCAAAGGAGGCTTAACAATACTTTCAGGAAGCCCCTGCAATTCAAGAGCTGCCTTGAACATTGAAAGATTGCCACCATGGCACATAATGCATCCTAATTCGTATGCATATTTCTCCAGCCTTATTGCTTCTTGAATACTTCCTTCCTTGAACAATCTGAATATTTTTGCAAAGAGTTTGGGATACACCGATGATAATCCTGAGACAGTACCCACAGCACCCACAATCATTGATTCAACCATTTGGACATCTGCTCCTACAAGGACCTCAATGCCTTCTAGTGCAACATACTCCTTCAAGCGATTGAAATCGCTAAAGCTATACTTAACACCCAAAAGGTTAGAGTATTTCGTTTTCAAATCTTTGATTGTGTGAGGCTTTAGATCATTTCCACTTAGTTGAGGAATATTATAGACATACAAGGGAAATGTTGATGGAACCTGGGAAAAAACCCTGTCATAGTACTCAAACATCGCCAAATCATCGAGTTTATAGTACCAGGGAGTCACCACTCCTGCTCCATCGGCACCAATAGCATGTGCATGTTGAATCAGCTCTATTGTATCATCAATTCTCGCTGCTCCTGCATGAATATAAACAATGGCATCAGACTTAACATCGTTTCTCGTTTTCACGATAGTTTCCGCAATAAGTTTTCTTTCATCCATAGAGAGATACAACATCTCACCAGTTGTTCCACAGGGATAAAGCCCATCGACCTTACCTGCAAGGATGAATTTAGTCAGCAACTCCATCCAATCCTTCCTTACAGTGAAACTCGAGTCAATCATTGTGGGGACTGCAGTAACAATCCCTGCCAGTTTCTTCATACAGTTCTCCTCCCTTGTCTATGTAGGCAGTGTATAATGACATATCACATATGTCAACTATTTTATTAAGTCTTGACACGTGCCATGCATTGAGAGCATTATTTGTCCATGTTGGAACAAGTAACCCCCGTAGATAGATTGAGCCGCACAGACCATATTACTCGTGAATTAGAGCGAATTGTACTCAGTGATTCAATGAATGATGGAGACCGTCTTCCATCTCAGAATGAACTTGCAGAGCAATTCAATGTGGGCACCCGAACAGTTAGAGAGGCTCTAAAGAATCTAGAGACAAAAGGATTGGTTTCAATCCAGCAAGGGCGTGGTATCTTTGCTAAAAAGCAAGGCCTCGATTTCTATTTTGAGTCCATTGCAAATACATTCAGTTTGGAACTCTCATGCAACAAATCCATTCTCCTTGATCTCACTAAAACAAGAGAGCTAATTGAACTTAACGCAATATCCCAATATATTGCGAACCCAAGACCTGAAATTGTCGATGAGTTGGAGAGCATTATTTCGGAAATGGAAGCGGCAAGATTAGCAAAATCTTTGGATCAATATAGAAAACTTGACATCAAATTCCATCAGACTCTGGTGTCAGCGATGGATAATACAGTAATTACATATCTCTATAAACATTTGACCAAGCTCATGTTATTTAGTGTTGCCAAAACGGAGAAGCTTTACAATTTCCAAGGTTTTTCTGAACACAAAGAATTGATAGCTGCTATGAAGGCTCTAGATGGTACTCGCGCAACCCAATTGATTAGGTTGCATCTTGAACATACATATCAGACAATCGAAAGGCTGAAACAATAAGGCACATTCTCTTCTTATTAGCACATGAACAATCACCCTACACAAATCAGGGTCATTGATTGTTGTACTCTTAACCTCCTGTTGGGTTTCTATGATATACACCTTAATCGTTTTGTTGTTGGAAGCGCTTAGAACAAATCAACACCCTCTCGTTCCATATGGGTCAACAGATCGGAATCATCAAGATCCTGCCTGTGTAATCAGCTGCACGAACTTGCGTACATGCTCTACGATGGTCGCAGCCTGCTTGTGATGAAGGTAATGACCAGTAGATAAATGTACGAACTGGATGGCATCGTGGGGCTGCAAATCTCCGGTTATTGCTTCTTTCCATCCAGGAATTACTTGTTCTTGTTCCTCGGAAATGAAGCAAAGGATGGGGATGTGAATATCGACGTTCTGCCGAGCCATCATCTCGGCATTGGCGGGTAGATGAGCCAGTTCCCTTCTCATGGGAACGGTCCACGTACTTCGCAAGGAGATGGCTAGATAGGCCTCCCGCTCCTCCGGCGTGAAATCTTCGGAATGTATCAGGGGGAAATAGTGCGTGCGTTCCTCCGCTCCCAGATAGCGCGCCAGACCTGTGCTGGCTGTCAGTCGCATGATCATATCCTGTACAACCGATACCTTGGGCAGTAGAGGAACAGTCGAGGGCGTGCAAGGGTCCAAAGCGATGATCGCCCGTACTTCTTCGGGGTACATATGGATCCAGCGGAGGGCGATCAATCCGGAGAACGAGTGAAGCACCAGTATATATTCACCGCCGAGGCCGCGCTGTTGCAACGCCTCGCGTGTTTCAGCAAGGAGATTGTCGAGCGTGCGTTCATCAGATGTGCCTGAACTCCAGCCGTATCCCGGTCGCTCGACTACCACGATGCGACCGATATCGGCAAGACGACTCCATAACGGTTTGAAATCGAGAACGGGGCACCCTGTTCCATGTCCGGAGAGGAAAACGAAGGTCAATTCTCCTTCACCTTCCTGATACAGGTGGATTCTTGCGCTTCCAACGTCGACCAATATTCCCGGAGCCGGATGCTTTATGTTCTCCTCTCCGATTCGAGACCGATGCACCAGCATCAGTGCGATGAGGCCACCGACAAGTACGATTACGATAACAGCTGGAAGCAGGATTCTCATGGTCTTCTCCGTCGATTCAGGTTGCAGCGGAACCAATGGTCGCTTCATGGACAGGCAGTTGCTTATCCCGATTGATGATATCTGGTCCAATACTCCTTCCATCATACCGCATATCAGAGAGCATGGGAGAAAAAAGGTATTACTTCTGCGATTCCATGACTCCTAACGAATCCGTATATAAAACAAGAGAGAATCTCTTTTATAGCAACTTTGCACAAAAGTTCCACTCAAACGTCATTAGAGCCGTCTGGAATGCTGATAATAGCGAAATCGTAGTGCATCCAGTCTCCTATATGAGTTTAACGGTTACACTCAATTAAGATGCACGATTCTCGATATTTTCAATGAAGGAAAGTGAGAAAATCATTATGATTCAAAGTTTTATCTAGGATGTAATGATCAATCTAGTATTTTGAGTGGAAAAAACTTGAGAAGTTCACATTTTATATTCGTTTAGTTCTGGAATAGCTCCACCTACTCATACGCCTCATAGGTCTTCTTGATGGTCTGGATGTACTCATCCGGCTTGTTCTTGATAATCCGGGAGAACAACATGTCGATGAGCACCAGTTGGCTGATCCTCGACGAGCTTGCCCCCTGGCGCTTCAGAGGCTCGGAAAGAGGGGCAAGCAGCACCAAGTCGCTGAGCATCGCCACATCACCCAGCCTGTTGCCGAGGGTGGTCGGGGGTCTCCCCATGTCCAAGCACAACTATATGAAATTGAATGGATGTGATGATAGAGTGTATTTGGTTTGATGCTCACGGAGCTGACGAAAAATGCCGCTTCCAGCTTACTCCTTGCATACCGATATCGACTCTCGGTACTCCCTTGGAGTCATACCGGTGACAGTTCGAAATTTTCTGCTGAAATACTTGCTGTCCTCGAAGCCTACCAGCGTACCAACTTCATGTATCTTGACCGAGGGATTCTGAAGCAACTCCTTTGCTCTCTCAATCTTCATTCTGTTGACAAATTGGTTGTAGTTTTCTCCTATTTCCTTCTTGAAATACATGCTGAAATAGGAGGGAGCCATATGAGCTACCTTTGCAACCTCTGGAAGGGTAAGACCCTTGGAATAATTTTGGTCCATATATCTCAGAACCTTCCGAATGGTCGCCCGCTTTGATGTATCGTACTTACTGGTTTCCCTGGCAAACTCCTGTATCTTCTCACTGACTACGGCTATTAGCTGCTCAACCTGGAACATATGGGCACATTGCAGCATTGACTCCTTGAGTTCAGCGGACTTGGGAATGGAGTCAAGCAACTGTTGTGCTTTTTGTTTCACGAGAATCTTCCGCATCGTCAAATACACACGCGTCAAGAGCAACACACTATGTTCCTTTTGAACCTCATAATGCTTCAACTCTTGGATCAAGGCTTGCAGCTTCTCTACAGCACCATCATGGTTCTCCATGATCATATTACGGATAATCTGTTCTTCTATGACGAAGAAGAGTGGCAACTCATCGAATGGAACCGATTTTACATACCAGCACAATGCCCCCCATTCTCGATGGAAGCATCGATTGAGAGCTTCTTCAGCCATTCTGAGCACATCGGAAACAGCCTGTGGATCCTCTATCGTTCGATAGGCTCCGATCGATATATGTTGTTTGTACTTCTTTGAAATAGATAAGATCAGATCCGAAAGTCGTTTATTGATTCCTGACTCTTGTCCAGTAAGAAAAAGGACCACTTGCTGTTCATCGATCACATGGGCATAACACTGGTCGCTCGAGAAAACAACCAAGGCTTGCGCCTGGATATCCTGAGGATTAAACTGGGTTCCCTCCTCCGAAGCATCGACTTGGCAGACTGCCATAACAGTGAGGTTGCGAAGGATGGTTGAAAGCGCTTCGGGCAGTAAGGAAGCGTCGTTTGCTTCCAATGAACCTGCAAGCAGACGTTCAATTACATCAGGGTTCTCATTGGGAACTGCGACGGTCTTTTGCTGTGACGCTTTTTCAGCCAGAGAGTTGAGGATGCCGATCAGCTCAGCATGGTTGACAGGTTTCAAGAGGTAGGCAACGCATCCATAGGAAATCATGGTCCGCGCATAATCAAATTCGGCATAGCCACTGAGTACGATAAAGCGGATATCCTGATACTTCTCCCTGATTCTCGCAACCATATCGATGCCATTGAGCTTTGGCATCTTCATATCAACAATACAGACATCCGGGTGGGTTTGGACCACCAGCTCATACCCCTTTTCACCATCAGCAGCTTCGCCGACTAACTGGTATGCAGGGCAGTTTGTCATGATGATTTTCTTCAACCCCTCACGGATGATTCGTGCATCGTCGATAATGGTAATGGTCACAATCTCATCTCCGGCGTTCTATAAAGATACGGGATGAGAACAATAACCGTAGCACCACCCTTCTTATTGTTTTCAATTCTCAGACCATAGGGTTCGCCAAATGCAAGCTGGATACGGTCGTGAATATTACGCAAGGCCAACGGTCGTTCTGAAACAGAACTTTTATTATCAAACAAAGTATTGAGCTCATTCAGTCGGCCTTGGGGTACTCCATCACCATCATCCGCGATGAAGAGTAATATCGTCTTATCCTCTTGCTTTGCAGAAATGTCGATCGTCCCCTCGCTTCGATTCTCGAAACCATGAATGATGCAATTCTCCACGATCGGCTGAAGGATGAATTTCAAGGTGTAGCAGTCCAGCAACTCCTCAGGAATAGAGATGGAAACTGAAAGCTGGGGATCCTCTCGATAATCCATAACCTGCAGATACGTTGTGCAATGGCCGAGTTCTTCGCGCAACGTGGTGTATCGAGAGGAGGTATGCGTCATAATCCTAAAGAGTTTTGCTAAAGCCGTCAGCATGTCGACAACCTGGTTGTCGTTGTTGAGGTATGCCTTCATCTTGATTACCTCAAGCGTATTGTAAATGAAGTGCGGGTTGATAATGGCGGTCAAACTATTGAGTTGCGCTTCCCGTTCTCTCAAATTAGCCTTGTATTCTTTATCAATCAGATCCTGGACTTGGTCCAGCATTTTGTTGAACCCGTTGCCTAATACACCTATTTCATCGGTCCTATCAATCTCTACCCGTACGGAAAGGTTTCCTGTCTCGACTTCCTTCATTTTATCTGCGAGCTTGAGAATCGGCCGACTGATCGAGATGACAATCCAGCTGGACACCAGAAAGAGGACGATACCAAACACAACCATGGCCATGACAATATTGCGAGTAAGATGTTCAGCCGGAGCGAAGACCTCCTTCATGGGCAACGCACCAACAATGGTAATGCCGCTGAAATCGCTTCGCTTATAAGCAATGAACATCTCTTCACCAGCCAGCTTTGCAATCAAGGAACCCTGCAACTGACCTTCCAGAGAGAGCTGTTTGAACTGATTTCCCATATCGACCCAGTTCGTGCTGAAGAGTACCAGGTTGTCTGCATCGATGACGGAAACAAATCCATTGTTACCAATATCCACCTTCTGGCTTACAGACTCAAATGCACTCACTGGGATGTCCATAACCAGCATTCCGAGGTAGTGACCATTGGAAAAGATTCCCCGTGCAATATTCATCACCCGGGTATTATTCAGGTCATCACCCTTGGAGACGCTGTAACCAGTAATCCTGACACTACCTCCCCGCGCTTCCATAACCTTGTTGATCCACTCCACACCAAGAATGCGGTACTTGCCCATCAGAGCCTCAGAGGTACTTGCCAGAATCTTTGCATCCTTGGAGATAATCAGAATGTCACTTTTTTGAACTGAACCGGGAAGTGTCAGCAGCGATGCCTCGAGCTGCTGCTGGACACGCCTCAGATTCTCTTCATCCGGGTTGCCCTGCACGAGGGAAACAACTCGGCTGTCGTAGGCGAGATGGGCGATCGAACGATCGAGCTCGCCAAGCAGCATATCAACGTCATAGGCTAGGTTGTCGACCAGTTGGCTGGTATAGAGGCTGGTCCGTTCCCAAAGAATGTTACGAATCTGAATGACGAGGTAGCTACCCATCACGAAGATGATCACCAGCAGTATCAAGCAGTAAAAATAGCTTTTCCTTGTAATGCTGAGTGTTTTCATGACAATACCATCCTTGGCAGCAGGCTTACCACTTACTATACCACAGCACTTCAATACCCGATATCGCTATATATTTCCCGCAAAATGGCAGGCTACCTGATGAATTCCCTCGATCGTACGAAGAACAGGCTCTTCGCTGCTGCAAATAGGCTTCGCAAACGGGCAACGGGGATGGAAGCGGCAACCGGATGGAGGGGAGATGGGGTTCGGCATCTCCCCAACCACCGGTATTTGCTGCCTCTGTTCCTCAATCTCAGGATCGGGAATCGGGATTGCGCTCATCAAGGCCTTTGTATAGGGATGAAAACTGTTGTTGAACAGCTGGTCGCTCTCAGCAACCTCCACCAACTTCCCCAAATACATGACCCCGATACGGTGGGAAATATGTTGGACTACCGCCATACCATGGGCGATGAAGAGATAGGCAATACCAAAGTCATTCTGCAGTTGTTTCAGGAGATTGAGGACTTGTGCCTGAATCGAGACATCCAATGCACTTACCGGTTCATCGCAGACAATCAACTTGGGATTCAAGGAAAGCGCTCTGGCAACGACAATCCGCTGCCTCTGGCCACCGGAAAACTCATGGGGGTACTTGCTCCCATCGGCTTTGTTCAATCCAACGATTGAGAGCAGTCGTTCCGTCTCTTGCTTGACTTGATCACGAGAAACGAGCTTGTGCTTCAGCATCGGCTCACTGATAATCTGGGCTGCGGTCATCCTGGGGTTCAACGAACCATATGGGTCCTGGAAGACGATTTGCAGGTTCTTTCTGGTATGCAGCAGCTCCTGCTTGTTCATTGAGCAGATGTCGGTCCCATTGAACAGGACCTCTCCTTCTGTTGCCTCGATGAGTCGCAGAATCAAACGGCCAACGGTACTCTTTCCGCAGCCTGACTCACCCACCAGACCAAAGGTTTCACCCGGTGCAATGGTAAAATCCACCCCGTCGACAGCCTTTACATACTGACGGCTTTTCTTGAACATCCCTTCCCGGACTTCAAAGTATTTCTTAAGGTTCCTTACTTCCAACAATGGTTCCATTACACTGCACCCTTCCCTTCATACAGCCAACAGCGGACCGAATGTTCGCTATCGAGCATCGTCACCGATGGTCGTCTCTCCGAGCAGATGTGAAGACGCTGGTTGCATCTCGGTGCAAACGGGCAACCTTCCGGCATCCGCGTAAAGGGAGGAACCACACCTTCAATCGTATAGAGCTTGTCGGTTTTCTGGTTGATTCGTGGCATAGATTTCAAGAGCCCCACTGTATAGGGGTGGCTGGGGCGTTTAAACAGCTCATGAACCTCTGCATGCTCCACAACGGTACCAGCATACATAACAACCACCTTGGTACAGTTGCCAGCAACCATACCCAGATCGTGGGTCACGAGCAATACCGACATGTCCAGCTGTTCCTTCAGATCCTTGATCAACCTAAGAATCTGAGCTTGGATAGTCGGGTCCAAGGCTGTCGTAGGCTCATCTGCGATTAAAAGAGCCGGTCGACAGGCGAGCGCCATAGCAATCATCACCCGTTGTCTCATACCACCGGAGAGCTCATGCGGATATGCATCAAACCGCTTTTCAGGCAACTGGATTCCGACCAACCGAAGCATCTCAATGGCACGTTGGCCAGCTTCTTTCTTACTAAGGTGCTGATGGACCATCAACGGTTCCATAATTTGGTTGCCGCACGTAAAGACCGGATTCAACGAAGTCATCGGTTCCTGAAAAATCATCGAAATCTTGTTTCCTCGAACCTGGTACATCGCCTTCTCGTCATAGCTGAGGATGTCCCCACCTTCAAAGAGTATCTTTCCACCCAACACCTTTCCGGGAGGATCGGGAATCAGGCGCATGATTGTCTTGCTCGTAACACTCTTGCCGGATCCAGACTCACCAACAAGAGCACAACTCTCTCCCCGCTTCACAGTGAAGGAGACGTTGTCGAGTACTTTGACCAGCTGCCCATCTATCCGGAAGGCGGTGCTGAGATTCTGTATATCCAAGAGTAGATCGTCCATAGGTAGTATCCTTCTAGTCAGTTCGAATGCGCACATCCAGTGCATCCCTGAGTCCGTCACCCAGGAAGTTCAGTCCCAGAACTACAAGAAGAATGCAGATGCCTGGGAAAATGGAGAGCCAGGGAGCCATTGTCATATACTGGTAGCCGGTTTTCAGCATAGATCCCCACGAAGCCTGCGGGGCTTGGATGCCCAGGCCGAGGAAGCTCAGTGAGGCTTCAGCGATAATCGCCTGGGCAGCATTCAGCGAAGTCTGGACGATGATGACCGATGAGACATTCGGCAGAATGTATCGGAATATGATCTCAAAATCATTGAGACCTATAGCCTTCGCTCCCTGCACATATTCGGTCTCGCGTACCGAAAGCACCATGCTTCGAACCACCCTGGCGAAGCCTGGAGTATAGACGATGCCAATGGCAAGCAAGATGTTTAAAAGCCCCGGCCCGAGAATGGCGCAGATGGCCAAGGCAAGAATCAAGGTTGGGAAAGCCCAAAGAGCATCAAGGATGCCAGTGATTATCGTATCGGCCTTGCCTCTCCAATACCCTGCAATCAGGCCAAGGATGACACCTGGGACCATTGCAATCAGCACTGCTACGACACCGACGACTATCGTAATCCTTGCGCCGTAGAAGATTCTACTCAATACATCCCTTCCCAGCTCATCGGTACCCATCGGATGTTCCAGAGAGGGCTTCTTGAAGGTTGAGAAAAGGTCAGCTTCAGTATTGTCGAAAGGCGATATCACCGGTGCGAACAGGGCGATAAAGATGGTGATTGCCACAATAATGATGCCTACAAGAGAGAGCTTCGAGCGATAGAGCTTTCTAAATATCCGGCCACTATTGCTGTAGCCTTTAAATGTGGTCGCTTTCATAGCCTATCCCTTTGCTGAAGTTCTCGAAATACGAGGGTCAACTAGTACAACCAACACATCGACGATTGTATTGGTCACAACGACAAAGACGGCGGTTATGAGAATCATCGCCATG
>Ga0228535_1002584_pt1 | contig 16645 bp, 19 predicted proteins | sample SJ1metagenome_FD_168457 | JGI IMG/M metagenome (GOLD analysis project Ga0228535, IMG submission 168457) | Enriched culture of PCE-dechlorinating microbial communities from Ithaca, New York, USA - SJ1 | ecosystem: Engineered > Modeled > Simulated communities (microbial... > Unclassified | place... | reverse complement strand
GCTTTTCCCCGCCCCGTTAGGTCCCAGGAATCCAAATATTTCTCCTTTTTCAATTTCAAAACTGATACCATCCACTGCGGTATGCTTACTTTTGTCATAACTAAAAGAGAGTTTTTCCACCTTAATCATATAAATTTCCCCCATCATTTCTCTTTTATATTTTCGCTTTATTTATAGATTCCATACTTCAGCAGCCCAAGATACGACTCAAGTTCGCCGACAAAATCAATCAGGAAACTGCCGTCTTTATCTTTCGACTGCATAAACCCCTTGATATACTTCTCAGCCAGGGCATTAACCACTATCATAACAAGTTCAACGGCCCTTTTGGGGTCAACGCCTTCCCTGAAGGCTCCTTTGTCCACCTCCCCTGTCACATACGGCATATATCTATCCTGCATTTTCTTTTCCCTTATTTTTATATCTTCCTTTATTTCTTCGGGCGGATCCAGGAAAGCCTCGGAGAGAAACTTCTGCTTCATGGGATGAGCTGCCGCAAATTCAATTTTCATCATGTTTGCTTTAATAATACCGTCTATTATGTTACGGGGGATTTCTTTTAATCTCTCGTCAAAATAGGAAAATATATACTCCAACACCTCGTCAACAACATACAGGAACAGCTGTTTCTTGTTTTTGAAATAGTGAAACAGCAGCCCTTTGGAAACCCCTGCCGCCTTGATAATGGAATTGGTGGAAGCCTTTTCAAAACCCTGACATGCAAATTCGTTCAAGGCAGCCTCAACAATCATCATTCTCTTTTCCTCAGATAATGTTTCTCTTTCCTTCTTATTCATATCCATAGTTCTCACCCCTTTTATCCGATAACGATAAGCAGCGTATGTGTCTGGATAACGGTTTCTAAACTTTGGATTGACCAGGTGGTCAATTACTTCAGTATAAAAATAACACATATTGACCACATGGTCAATATGTGTTGAATATAAATTTCTTATTTTAAGTTAAATTATTTTCTTTACTTCACGCTTTAGGAAATATTAAGGCATAACAACAATGTTGGTGACAACAGGGCGCTGTTTACCATCTGATGGCCTGTTTAGGACTTTTTCTTTGTATACCATGGTGCTGGACCCCCCGCCGTCCAGATTGTAGCCCTCCTTAACCCCCAATTCCACCAGTTTTTCAAGAAGTCTCTCCAATGTCACGCCGCTGCTCCAGGAATCCTGGCGCCCGTCCACCACGATCATGATCAGATCGCCGTTGGCATATTCGCCGATGATTGTACGCGGGTGTTTTGTAACAGCCCAGTCCGGTTCAACGGGACGGATCATTCCCCCTTTGATCAATACCGGCACAAAACTGACCCCCTGCCAGGGGTTTTGCTCCATCAACTGCGCTTCCTCAAAGAATACGCCCCCGATAAACTTACCCTTTTTGTTTACACCGGCAAAAAACAGGTTGCCCGGATAAGGATTGAAAGGAGAGATCAGTTTGCCGTCAATCATAACATTCCCGATATGGACCGCATACGGTTTCCCGTCCCTGACTTCGCTGTAAAAACCTCCGCCGTTGATGCCGAATATGGCTCCCGTTCTTTTGACCGCCTCCTGGGTGGTCTCTTTTTCGCCCGGCGTGTCTTTGGCCAGGACAACTTTGAGGGCGGAGGGATCAAACAATTTTATCTTGGCAATATAACCACGGTAACCTAATTCATTCAGTTGAAATATTTTAATTTCTACTCGTTCGGAAGTATAAACATTGACCGGCTTGCCCAGCATAGCCAAAATTTTCTCTTCATACATCTGGTCAGACATGAATTTATGGGTTGTCACCTGCTCAGTAATCTGCCCCAGGTTTTCCTGCTGTTGACGGTAGCGCTCCTCCTGCTCGAGCGCAGTGTCAACAATAAAGCCCAGACTTTTTTCAATGGACTCAAAGTCCTTATTTAGACCTTTAACAGCCGCATCTGTCGTCTCCAGCGGGAAAAGCAGCCCCTGGGTATTGCCGCAAAATAACATTAGCGCCAGTACTATCCCCAAAAAAGGCGCAGCAGTCGCTAACAGCAGTTTATTAACGAGCCCCATTAGGCGCCTCCTTTAATATTTTCAGGCTTGTTTCCAGGTCCTTCAACTGCTGTTCCAGCATTACTATTTTTTCGTTCAGTTCCTCCTGGAGGCTGCCTGAAGTAGATAAAGTCTGGTCGGCGTCTCTTAAAACACTCTTTAACCCTTTCATATCTGAGGTCAGAGTGTCTAGGCGCTCATTGATAGCCTGGACATTCATGGCATTAGTCTGCTGCACTTTTTGAATAGCCTTATCTATGTAGTGTTTGGTTGTATAAAACCCGCCAAAAACCAGTCCGCCCCACAGCAATACAGCAATCAAAACACCTGCGCCGCCGCTTTTTGACTTCTTCCGGTCCTGACGTGTCTCTCCCGTATTTTGTTTGAATGAATCAACCGGGTAATTCATGGGCTCACTCCTCATCATCTATTGAACTGCTAATATATTATTCGACATTGTGATAACCTTTTTTGTTCCCTGTGCAAAAAAACCGGCAATTACATAATAACATAATTACCGGCGCCAGATAAATTAAATGCAGTCATCAGAAAGCGTCGCAGATCAGTTCGACAGATTTTATCTCCCCGTTTTCATTAAAGAGAATGCCGACGACATCAAAACGGCAGGGCTTGTTCCATTTTCCCCTGGCTCTTAAATATGAATGGGCAAGTTTTCTCACTTTCTGCCGTTTCACCCAGTTCACCGACTCCTGCGGCAGACCGTAACGCGTCCCCTGCCTGCTCCTCACTTCGATAAAAACAAGACAGTCCCGGTCTTCAGCAATAATGTCTATCTCTCCCAGAGGAGATCGGTAATTTCGTTCCAGGATAATATAGCCCTGGCGCAAGAGATATTCAACAGCCGCTTCTTCCGCCTTTTGCCCTTTTTCTTGTTTGTCCATTTTTTCACCGGCCTATTTTTGTGTGACTCTATGCGACCCTATATGTGATTATACATGTGATTATATATGAAATTATATATTCAACATCAGGAAAATATCCTGTACTTTCCCCTCAATCAGATTAAAAAGGCCGTTGGGGTTAAGACCGAAATAAATGGTCAGCGCCAGGAGAACTAAGAGGGGAATAGCTTCATATGGCTTGATATCATGAATATTTTTCAGTTGTTCCCTGACTTCACCGAAGGCTATCCTGTGGAACGCCCACAAGTAGTAGGCCACCGAGATTACGATCCCGGCAATAACCCAATAGATTAAAACCTTGAAACTCTCCCAAACCCCCAGCAGTACTGAAAACTCGCCCACAAAACCAATAAAGCCGGGAATCCCCATAGAGGCAAAGAAACCGAGAACGAAAATTGTCATACCCAGCGGCATCCTGTAATACAGCCCGCCCAACCGCGAAATCAGGCGGGTATCGGCAGCATGCTGGATGGTGCCGCAGCCCATAAAGAGAATAGCGGTGATCAGACCGTGTCCTACCATCTGGAATACCGCTCCTTTTATCCCATAGTAATTAAAGGAAGCTATTCCGATAACAACAAAACCCATATGGCTGATACTGGAGTAAGCAATCATCTTCTTCAAGTCATCCTGGGCCAGGGCAACGAACGCGCCATATACTATGGATAACAAGGCCAGGATAACGACCAGTCCGGTATAGGCTTGTGCGCCGAGCGGGTTAATCAGGTAAGCCACCCGGATCAAACCGTACCCTCCCATCTTCAGCAGTATTCCGGCCAGCAGTACGCTGCCGCCTGTTGGCGCTTCCACGTGGGCGTCGGGAAGCCAGGTATGCACCGGAATCATGGGCAGTTTTACCGCAAAGGCAAAGAGCAGCGCCGGAAAGACCAGCAATTGAAACTCCCTGGCAAATGATACCCCTGTTATCTCAGGTATGCCAAACGTATAGTAGCCCAGGATACCGGCAGCCTTAAAGTACATGGCGGCAATGGCCAGCAGCATGACCAGACTTGCTACATGTGTATAAATCAGGAATTTAATGGATGCATAGTATTTACGGGGCCCGCCCCAGATCCCGATAAGAAAGAACATGGGGATAAGCACAATTTCCCAAAAGATATAGAACAGGAAAAAATCCAGCGCTGCAAAAACTCCCAGCACACCTGTCTCCAGTATCAGGAGCAGGGCAAAATAGAAAGACGGCCTCTCGCTGATATCCCAGGAGAAAACAACCACCAGGGCAGTTAAAAGAGTTGTTAAGAGCAGCAGGGGAAAACTCAGCCCGTCTACCCCCACAGCGAAGGAGATTCCCAGGCTGGGTATCCAGTCTGCCTTTTCTCCCAGCTGAAATCCTACATCCTGCGGGTCAAACAGCCTGTAAGCCTGCACGCCCAGCGCCATCGGCGCCAGGGTGAAAGCCAGTGCCAGGTATTTATTTTGTTCTTCGTTTTTTCTGTTGATCCAGATAACAAGGGCGCCCACCAGGGGGACTGCCAACATCCAGGTCAGGATACTCATTTTACATGTCCTCCTCCCATCCTTATGGGATTATGAAGCGGGCGGCTTCATTTGAAATTGCCACGAGCTGGTCAGGGAAAAAGCCGACCAGGGTTAATAGTATTGCGCAGGCATAGAGCACTGCAACATAGGAACCTTTCTCCTGCACCTTTAGCGCTTCCGGTTCACTGTCCATATACATCACCCTTGCTATCCTCGCATAATACACCAGGGACAAGGCGCTGTTCAACACCAGGATCAGGGCCAGGAGGACATACCAGCCTCCTGCTTCAAAGGCTGACAGCACGAGGACCATCTTGCTCCAGAACCCCAGAAAGGGAGGAATTCCCGCCAGGGACAGGAGTATCAGGAGTAGTCCGAACGCTGTCAGGGGCGCCGTTTTTCTTAGCCCTGCAAACCCGGCCAGGTCATATCCTCCCCGCTGGCCCGCGACGAAGAACAGCCCGAAGAATATACCTACCGTCATGATGCCGTGCGCCACTATATGCAGGATGGACCCGGCCACAGCCAGCTGAGAATAAACAGCCAGCCCCACCAGGATATTACCGGCGTGGGCCACGCTTGAATAAGCCAGCATCCTTTTGGTATCCTGCTGCAGCAGGGCTGCCACGTTACCTAGAGTCATAGTGAGGACGGCCAGTGCCGCCAGCACGATACTTACCTGCAATTTGATCGCCACCAGGGCTACCAGAAAAACTTTAAACCCTACCACAAAGGCGCCTTTCTTCGTGGCCGCGGCCAGGAAAGCCGTGACCGGCGTAGGAGAACCTTCGTAAACGTCAGGCGCCCATAAATGGAAAGGTGCTATCGTCATCTTATAACCAAATCCTGCAATAACCAGCATACAGGCGGCAAAGAGCAGCGGTTCGCCGCCGTACTGGCTTAAAGCGACGGCCAGGCTCTTCAAATGCAGCGTACCGGTGAGACCGAACAAAATGGATAAACCAAAAAGGACCAGAGCCGAAGAAAAAGAACCGGTGATAAAGTATTTGACCGCTGCCTCACGGCCCTGTTCATTCCGGTGGTCTATCAGCGGAAGCGTATAGGTGGAGATGCTGGTCAGTTCAAAGGCCACAAAGAGCGTCAGCAAGTCTTGCGCGCTTGCCAGGAGCGTCATCCCCAAAGTGGCAAAGAGAATAAAGACATAGTATTCCCCTGCGTACTGTATGTTCGGGGCAAAATTCCAGGAGGCCCAGACAACCAGGATACTCAGGAAAATGAAAATTATCTTTAACAGAACGGCAAAAGTATTGATTTCAACGGTACCGAAAATGATGGTTACATCCTTCCCCAGGAGGAGAACAGCGGCAAACATAGCCGCCAGGAGCGAGTCAATAGCCAGGATGAAAGCCAGCGTCCGGTTCTTTGTATACGAATATACGAGCATAATCACACATCCGGCCGCAGCCAGGATAATCTCGGGAAGCAGGTAACCCATGGTTTGCACAGTAACGCCGTCCATTCTAGAATGCACCTCCCACTATCTGGAGTATAAAGCGTGAACTGACATCAACCATATCCATGACAGGTGCGGGGTATAAGCCAAAGAAAAGGATCAAGGCAGTCAAAAGGACCAGTGGTACGGTTTGGAACCAGTACAGGTCGTGAGGGTGTTCCCCCAGTTCCTCATTATACGGGCCGAAGAAAGCCCGTTCCAACGCCCACAGGTAATAGGCGGCAGTCAGTACCACGGATACTATGGCAATCAGTGTCAGTGTCTGGTAAGTCGAAAAAGCCCCTATATAGACCGTTAATTCCGCAATGAATCCGGCCAGGCCGGGCAGCCCCAAAGAGGCAAAAAACGCAAATACAAAGAAAACAGAAAGCCGGGGGATACGCGAGGCTACTCCGCCCAGTCCGGAGATGAGCCTTGTATGGACCGAATGCTGCAGTATCCCGCAAAGCATAAACAGCATGGCTGAAATAAGACCGTGGGCGAACATCTGGAAAATAGCCCCGTTAAAGCCCATTACATTTAAGGCCGCAAGCCCCAGTACAACCGAACCCATGTGGCTGACACTGGAATAGGCAATCATCTTCTTCAGGTCATCCTGGGCCAGAGCCAGCAATGCCCCGTAAACCATACTCACAACTCCCACCACTGCCATGGACCAGGCGTAAAACCGGACAGCCTCCGGCATCAGCCCGAAAGCAATGCGGATCAAGCCATATCCCCCCATCTTTAAAAGGACGCCTGCCAGCATTACGCTGCCGCCGGTAGGAGCTTCCACGTGCGCGTCAGGCAGCCAGGTATGGACCGGAACAACGGGGATTTTTACGGCAAAACCGAAGAAAAGGGCCGGAAAGACCAGGAGCTGAAAATGCCTGGCAAAGCTGACTTTTTGCATTATTTCCATCATATTGAAGGTGTAATATCCCAACTGCTCCCCTGCGTTGAAATAAATGGCAATTATACCTACGAGCATAACCAGGCTGGCCACATGCGTATAGATAAAAAACTTGATGGCCGCGTAACGGCGGCGCGGTCCGCCCCACTCGGCTATAAGGAAGTACATGGGCAGCAGCACAATTTCCCAGAACAGGTAGAACAAGAAGAAATCAAGGCTGATAAAGACCCCGAGGATGCCTGTCTCCAGGATTAAAAGAAGGCACATGTATTCTCTTACACGATGGTGGACGTCCCATGAAAAGAGTATGGTAAGCGTCGTCAGCAGCGTGCTGAGGATAACCAGCGGCATGCTGAGACCGTCTATGCCCAGATAATACGTAATACCAAAGTCCTCAATCCAGGCCCACTTCTCCACAAACTGCAACTCGACTGTTCCCCACCGGTAACCGTTAAGCATCAGGAGCGAACAGGCCAGCGGAATAAGGGAGCCCAGCAGAGCCAGCGCCCGCGCCTGTTTTTCCTGTTTGCCCAGCGCAAAGACGACAAGGGCGCTGACCAGGGGGGTAAATAACATCAATGATAAAAGGAAGTTTCCGCTAATCATAGTATCCCCCCCATTACCAGCAAGATTAAAGAGGCAAGACCCAGTACCACCACAACCAGGTAATCCTGGATCCTTCCGGTATTCAGCTTCCGTGCCCGGCTTCCTAATCCATCAGCGGCCGCAGCCACCCCGTTGACCGCCCCGTCCACGACGTTCAGGTCAAGAGTTCTGGAAACACCGGATAAGAGAAGGACCAGGTCTCTTGAGACGTGCAGCACGCCGTCAATAACCTTACGGTCGGTCCAGTCCGAAAACCGGGCCAGAGAAACAACAACCACCCGGCAAAAAGCATTATAAAGATCATCGATATAATAACGCCGGCCCAGCATGGTATAGATTGGTTTTAGACTTTCCGCCACCTTCTGCGGCGAGATTTTATTCCAGTAGTAAACCATGGCTGATAACAGGACTCCTGCTGACGCCATGATGATTGACAGGATGACCACGAATGAGCCCTCATGCGCAATCTCCTTTCCTGTCAAAAAGATGCTCAGCGCGTTCCCGGCAAACCCCGAAAAGACCGCAAAGAACCCGAGTACCACCAGGGCTGCCAGCATAGGCCAGGGCGATTCATGGGCATGATAATCGCTCCTGGGTTTTCCCGTAAATACCAAAAAATACATCCTGAACATATAGAAGGCCGTAAGAAAGCTTGTTATCACCAGCGTCCAGAAAATCCAGGGGCTGGCATGGTGATGTACGGCCGCCAGGACCTCATCCTTGCTCCAGAACCCGCTGAAGGGCGGGATTCCGGCGATGGACAGTGTCGCCAGGAGCATGGTGAAACCGGTTATCTTCTGGTATTTAAAAAGACCCCCCATCTCCCAGACATTGTTTGTCCCAACGCCGTGAATAGCCGAACCTGCCCCGAGGAATAAAAGCGCTTTGAAGAAAGCGTGGTTGACCAGGTGAAATAAACCTGCCACATATCCCAGGCTGCCCAGGGCAACCACCATATACCCCAATTGGCTCAAAGTGGAAAAAGCCAGAATCTGTTTGAACTCCTTCGCTACAATGGCCATCAGGGCTGCGCCAAAGGCCGTGACAGCGCCGATTACAGCCATCGTTTCCAGTGTGAGGGGAACAAGCTGGTAAATGGGATACAGCCTGGCCACCAGGAAAATACCGGCCTTGACCATGGCCGCGGCATGTATGAGCGCGGAAACCGGGGTAGGCCCTTCCATAGCATCAGGCAGCCAGACATGCAGCGGAAACTGGGCGGATTTGCCCACTACGCCGCCGAAAATAAAGAGTGTGGCCATAGTCAGCCAGGGTTCTGCCATCAACCCGGAATTAACCGCCTGGAAGATCTCCCGGTAACTGAAAGTATCAAGCCGGGTATAAAGGATCAGTATCCCGATCAACATCAGCACGTCGCCGATACGGGTAGTGAGGAACGCTTTTTTGGCCGCAGCTGCCGCTGAAGGCTTGGCAAACCAAAAACCTATCAGGAGATAGGAACAGAGCCCCATCAGTTCCCAGAAAACAAAGGCCTGCAGTAAATTATCGGAAATAACCAGCCCCAGCATGGAAAAACTGAAAATCTGCAGGAAATAAAAGAACCTTAACTGTCCTTTTTCCCCGTGCATGTACGCAGAGGCATAAAGAATAATAAGTGTGCATAAGAGCGAAACCACAACCAGCATAAGAGCGCTCAGCTGGTCAAGAACAAAGCCTGATTCAATATTCAAAAACCAGGTAAACCTGATCTCTTTTACTGCGCCCTGGATGACCTCAGGCAATACGGCAAGGGATAAGAGCAAAGAAGTGGCCGTTCCCAATACTCCAAGCCAGGCTACTTTTTCTCCCATATGTTTGCCGATAATAAGCGTTATTACAGATGTGGCCAGTACAGCCAGTGGGATAATCCAAAAATATTCTAGCATCTATTCACCTCATTTCCTGCAATTTCCTGTTACCAGCGCAGTAAATCAAACTTATCCAGGTCCAGGGTGCCCTTATACCTGAAAAGAGCTATACAGATGGCCAGCCCGATAGCTACCTCGGCGGCGGCCACTACGATAATAAAGACGGCAAACAACTGGCCCAGTAAGGCTGAACTATACAAAAACTTATTAAAAGCCACCAGGTTAATATTAACAGCGTTCAACATCAGTTCAATGCAAAGGAGTACGGAAATGGCATGTCTTTTGGACAGAACGCCGTACAGGCCGATGGTAAACAAGATGGTGCCCAGCAGCAGGTAATGTATCAGCCCCGGTGTAAACATCACTTCTTCACCTCTCTTGACACGACAATAGCCCCAATCATGGCAACCAGAAGAAGCACAGCCGCGATTTCAAACGACATCACAAAGTCGTTAAGCATTAAACCGGCAAGCCCCTCGGCGCTGTTTTCAACTGCTCCGGCAGCATCAGTCTGCGGCCAGTTGCCCCGCCACAACAGGTGAGAAAGCAGCAGGAAAACAACGAGGGCAATAAGGAAAGCTTTATATTTAAGCCGTCCAAAAAGGTTTGTTTCCCGGATGGAACCCCTTTGCACCAGCATGATAGCAAAGACAATAAGGACAGAAACCGCCCCGCCGTACACCAGTACCTGAACCAGACCGAGGTAATCGGCTTCCAGGGTAAGATATACTGCGGCTACGCCCAGGAAAGTACCGATCAGGCATAGTGCGCTGTGTACGATATTCTTGAAGAATATGACTCCCAAGGCTAAAAGAACGGTAATCCCGGCAATCAGCCAAAAGGCCAGCGTAAAGAGATCGGGGATTGGAAAGGATAAAATCACTCTGGTCGTTTCCATAATTAAGCCTCCCCCTCTCCCAACGTAGTCTTATCCGCGTACTTTGAAACCGGAGCATCCAGATTCGGATTTTTAACAAGGTCCAGCAGGACATCTTCCCTGTGGTACGTAGCTTTCTCGAACTCCCTGGTAAAACGCAGGCAGTTTTGAGGACAGGCCTCCACGCATAATCCGCAGACCAGACATCGTTCATAGTTTATTTCATAACGAAGTAAGACCCTTTTATTGCTTTCGCCTTTGCCCGCTTCCAGGGTAATTGCTTTGTTGGGGCAGGCGTTTACGCACATCCCGCAGCAAATACAGGCTTCACTTTCAAGCCGGAACATACCACGCCAGCGATGGTCGAGAAAAGGACGCTCATCAGGGTACTGTTCAGTAATTTTCTTCTTAAACAAGTTTTTCAGAGTTACGGCTAAACCCTTCAGCAGACCGGCACCGTACATTTGCTCACCACCCTAATGATTTATAGAGATAGACGCCTATCCCGGTTACAAAAATATTAGCAAGGGAAAGAGGCACCAGGCATTTCCACCCCAGGTTCATCAACTGGTCCACCCTGACCCGGGGGAAAGTCCATCTTATCCACATAAAGAAGAAAATCAGTACTGAGGTTTTGGCGGCAAACCAGAACCAGCCCGGCAAAAGCGGTCCGTGCCATCCGCCCAGGAAGAGCGTGGTGGCTACAGCCGAAACAAGCACGAGGTTGCCGTATTCGGCGAGGAAAAAGAGGGCCCATTTCATCCCTGTATATTCGGTGTATACACCCGCCACCAGTTCCGATTCCCCTTCCGGTATATCAAAAGGAACCCGGTTCAGCTCGGCTGTGGCGGCAATAATATAGATCAAAAAGGCCAGAGGCTGCAAGAACACAAACCAGACCCGGCTCTGCGCTTCCACAATTGCCGACATCTGCAGTGAACCTACAATCATCACCACGCCCAGCAGTGAAAAGACCATCGGCACCTCATAGCTCACCATCTGTGCGACCGCCCTCATCCCTCCCAGCAGGGAGTATTTGTTGTTGGAACTCCATCCCCCGATCAAAAAGGGAATGGTAGCCAGCGAGGTTACAGCAACCAGATAAAATATGCCAATATTCAGGTCGGCAGCAATCATTCCCCTGCCGAAGGGAACAACGGCAAAAGCAAGGATGGTCGGAACCAGAATCAGGACGGGCGCCAGCCTGAAAATAAAGCGGTCCGCCCCCCTGGGTATGATATCTTCTTTGGATAAAAGCTTCAAGACATCTGCCACAGTCTGCAGCATGCCCCATGGTCCGACCCTGTTGGGGCCCGGCCGCAGCTGGATAAAACCGGCTATTTTGCGTTCCGCCAGGATAAGGACAACCGCGCTTACCATGATCACACCCAAAATTCCGGCCAGGTATACCACGACCATGGCTATTTCCACCAGTACATTCCCGAATTCGCCCATGCCTAACCATGTCACAGCCCAGTTGAGAACGAAGCGGACTGTTCCCGCCACGAACAAAAAGATATTATCGGCAAAATCCAGCAGGAACTTGACCAAATCCAGCCCCCACCAGAACAGTCTCACTCCCAGGTCCCAGCAAAAGTTCCAGGCGTTAGTTATAAAGCTCATATCTTTCTCCCCTAAGCAAAAATTTCACTTATTAACCGTCAACTTCACCCAGCACAAAATCCAGGCTGGTCAGGATGGCGATCACATCTGCCACTTTCCAGCCGATAATTGCTTTATCCAGCACGGCCAGATTGACAAAGGACGGTCTCCTGATATGGATACGGTAAGGTTTGGTCGAACCGTCGCTTACAATGTAGAAACCCAGTTCTCCTTTGGGATTCTCCGTAGAGTGGTAAACCTCTCCCGCTGGCGGCTTGATTACTTTGGGAACATTAGCAGCCATCACCGGCCCCTCCGGCATGTCCCTTACCGCCTGTTCAATTATCCTGACGCTTTCTTCCATTTCCTGTACCCGGACCATATAGCGATCAAAACAGTCTCCTGTCTCACCCCACGGCACATTAAACTCAAAGCGGTCATAAATTCCGTACGGGAAAGCTCTGCGCACATCATAACGAACACCTGAGCCCCTCAGGTTAGGACCCGAGAGTCCGTACGACCTGGCATCTTCCGGAGTAATGATGCCTACGCCTTTGGTACGGGATAAAAATATCTCATTACCTGTCACCAATTGGTGATATTCATCAATAGCTGTGCGCATGTAATCCAAAAAATAGTACAGGCGCGGCACAAATCCCCAGGGCAAGTCATGGGAAACCCCCCCGATGCGCATGTAATTATAGGTTAAACGTCCCCCGCATGTCATACTGAACAGGTCGATAACCTTTTCCCTGTGAATGAAGGGATAGAACACTGCGGTCACCGCTCCCAGGTCCATCACGAATGTCCCTACCCCGATCATGTGACTGGCAATCCGCTGGAGTTCTGCAAATATTACCCTGATATATTCAGCTCTTTCAGGGACCTCGATGCCCATCAGCTTTTCAACCGCCTGCACATAGGCCAGGTTGTTGCTCATGGAGGCCAGGTAGTCCAGGCGGTCTGTGTACGGTATGAACTGGGGATAGGTACGGCTTTCCGCCAGCTTTTCCAGACCGCGGTGGAGATAACCTATCACTGAAGTGCCCCCGGTGGCAACCTCACCGTCTAATTTGAGAATCAGGCGAAATACCCCGTGTGTACTGGGGTGCTGCGGTCCCATGTTTAAGGTTATTTCCTGTGTATTCACTTGCTACCACCTCTATCTTGTTGGTGTCAATGCTTACTGATAATCTTTGCGCAGGGGATAACCGCTAAAATCCTCATCCAACAGGATCCTCTTCATGTTGGGATGTCCTGTAAACTTGATACCGAACATGTCATAGATTTCACGTTCCAGCCAGTTGGCCGATTCCCAGTAAGGCGTAAGCGATGGGGCAGAAGGATTTTCCTTGGGAATATCGGTTTTAACCTCCAGTCTGGTTGACAGATGATATGAACACACCTGGTAAACAAGAGTAAACCGGTCCGGCCAGTCTACGGCCGTAATATCCTGCAAATAGTCAAAACCTTCCCCGTGCAGCAATTCAATCAAAGAAAGCAAAGACTGAAACGGAACGACGACAATATCTTCTTGAATTGTAGCTTCAGGAAATTTTTCTTTTAACACGGAAATGATATTATTCACCATATCTTCCAGACCTCGCCTTTAACGGATTATTAATCTTTTCCTTGAGCTGCAGCATTCCATAGGTCAGCGCTTCCGGCCGGGGAGGGCAGCCGGGAATATAAACGTCAACCGGCAAAATCTCATCTGCTCCCAGCACAACCCAGTAAGAATCGGCAAACGGGCCTCCCCCGACAGCACAATTTCCCATGGCAATAACCCATTTTGGTTCCGGCATTTGCTCATAGATCCTGCGAATTGCGGGCGCCATCTTTTTTGTTATGGTCCCTGCCACTATCATTACATCGGCCTGCCGGGGTGAGGGCCGGAAAACCTCGTAACCGAAACGCGAAAGGTCATAGCGGGCCTGGGTAGCGCAGATCATTTCAATGGCGCAGCAGGCCAGGCCAAAGCTGACCGGCCACAGGGAATTGCCGCGAGCCCAGTTTAACAGCTTATCTGCAGTAGTGAGGAGAATGTTTTTTTCAACAAGGTCCAATTCGATTTTTTCATCTTCATGCCTTAACGCCATTCAAACGCACCCTCCTTCCAGGCATACCAGAATCCGGCCACGAGAATGGCCAAAAAGACAAACATCTCTATAAAAGCAAAAACGCCCATTTTCTGGAACGTAATAGCCCACGGATAAAGGAAAATGGTCTCTACGTCAAATACCAGAAATATTAGTGCCAGGATGAAATAATTAATTTTAAACTGAACCCAGGTGGGACCAATCGTCTCCATCCCACATTCATATGTGTCCAGCTTTGCCCGCGACGCTCTTTTTGGCTTGGGCCGCAGTATCCAGTTTGTTGCCAGGGCGCCAAACCCAAAAATGACAGCGGCAATAAAAAAAATACCAATGGCCGCATATTGTTGAAGCAAGAAATTCTCCCCCTCCCTGGTTAGCCGTAAAAACAATATGGATTATTCAAAATTGTATTCGCCACAGACAGTAATTTTCCTGCCTGTGCTGTTAATAAAAAAGTGGTTATTTGTGAGAATAGAACTACAGTTCATATTAATTATATCCGTCATACTTTTCTTTAAATTTTGTCAAAAAACTTTTACGGTGAACAGGACATGGCCCGAATTGCTGCAAGGCCCTAATATGACGGGGTGTCCCGTATCCTTTATGCTCTTTAAATCCGTATTCGGGATAGAGTTCATCCATAATCTCCATCAAGGAATCCCGGTAAGTTTTGGCAAGGATAGACGCAGCTGCTATCGATGCGCTCAGGCTGTCGCCGTGAATTATCCCTTCCTGCGGTATGGGTAAAGCAATCTCCAGGGCGTCAATAAGCAAATAATCAGGTCTCTTGTTCAGACCCGCTACGGACTCAGCCATAGCTTTTTTGGTCGCCTGCAGGATATTAATCTCGTCAATTTCACGGTGTTCTACAATCCCTACGGACCAATCTACGGCCTTGCTCTTAATTTGCTCGGCCAGCAATGTGCGCACATGAGGCGCTACTTTCTTTGAATCATTGAGACCTGGCAGGTAAATATCGGAAGGCAAAATAACACATGCTGCCACCACCGGCCCGGCCAGCGGTCCTCTTCCGGCTTCGTCAATTCCGGCTATACAGGTGTATCCATCTGCCCAAAGCCGTCTTTCCCTCTCCCACATCGCAGCCAGGCGTTCTCTTTCGGCCTCTTCCTTTTCAATCTTCCTCTTTACCATAAGGACACATCCCATCACTATCCCTCTCAGGTTTATCATCCATAGTAAATACCCCGAGTTTACCGCCTCTGAATTCGTCAATAATCATGACGGCTGACTTTTCCCTGTCTATTTCCCCCCCGGCCCTGAGGAACCCTCTCCTTTTGCTTATTTCCACCAGCAGCTCAGCCGGGCTTTGGTCTTCTTCCACTTTGTACCTGCCTTTCAGCCTGCCGGGTGTATGTGCTTTAAGCCATCCCAGCAGCCAAAGGACTATCTCTTCCCGGTCAAAGACCTGATCACTGACCGCCCCGGTGGCTGCCAGCTTATTTCCCGTTTCCCGGTCTTCTATTTTCGGCCAGAGAAGTCCCGGCATATCAAGAAGTTCGACATCCTTTCCCAGGCGGATCCACTGTTTTCCCCGTGTTACTCCTGGTTTATCCCCCGTTCCGGCAGCTCCTTGTCCTGCCAGGAAATTAATCAGCGTTGATTTGCCGACATTTGGAATACCTACTACCATGGTGCGTACAGTCTTGTTTATAATGCCTCTTCCTTGCCTTCTTAACAGGATGCCCTCAGCCTTTTTTCTGACGGCATCAAGAATACTCTGTCTGGCAACCCTTGTCCCACGGGAAGCGTCAACTGAAAGAGCGGTTAATCCTGCATCATTATAATACTTCAACCAGGCCTTTGTCCCTTCATTATCAGCCAGGTCTTCCTTGGTCAGGACCAGAAGCCGCGGTTTGTCTCCAATCAGTTCATCCAGGAGGGGGTTTCGGCTGCTGGCGGGAAGACGGGCATCAGCCAGTTCCGTCACTACATCAACCAGCTTCAAATTTTCGGTTATAAGGCGTCTGGCTTTGGCCATATGTCCGGGAAACCACTGGACCATAAGGTATACTCTCCCCTGACAAGCAATTATTCTTTAATTATACCATTATAATTTAGAAGGGACTGATATTTTTCAGTCCCTTTTTATGAACATGTAAATTTAGCCTTACTTACTACCGCTCTAGCGTGCTCTTTCTTTAATCCTGGTTGCAGCCTTGCCTGTACGACCGCGCAGGTAGTACAGTTTAGCCCTGCGAACACGACCGTGGCGTATAACTTTAATGCTTTCCAGACGAGGCGAATGTACGGGGAAACATCGTTCTACTCCCACACCGTAAGAAATACGGCGCACTGTAAAGGTTTCATTTAAACCGCCGCCTCTTCTTTTAATAACTATTCCTTCGAAAGCCTGTATCCTTTCTCTGGCGCCCTCGACAACTTTGACGTTTACGCGAACAGTGTCGCCCGGGCGGAAATCGGGAATATCCTTCCGCATTTGTTCCGATTCAATCGTTTTTATTAAATCCATAATTTTTCCCTCCTTCCCGCGTAGATGTTCTTATCCTGCTCACCGGTCAGGACAGCGGACCACCCGTTCTCGCGCTGCATTTACATAACTATATACGCAGCGGCAACCGACAGATATTATATCACACAATTTTATCATCAGGCAACATTTACCCGTAAATTTGATAGCGTCAAGTTACTTTGGGTTTTTAAAAAATAAAATTATCCCCTGTTTGTGATACCTGTTTAAGTGCCCCTCACTGACTTTAGGAACTGTGAAGCCAAAGTTTTTTTACCGATGTTTAAAATAG
>Ga0228535_1002583_pt1 | contig 16651 bp, 14 predicted proteins | sample SJ1metagenome_FD_168457 | JGI IMG/M metagenome (GOLD analysis project Ga0228535, IMG submission 168457) | Enriched culture of PCE-dechlorinating microbial communities from Ithaca, New York, USA - SJ1 | ecosystem: Engineered > Modeled > Simulated communities (microbial... > Unclassified | place... | reverse complement strand
TCCGAATTCGAGCATTTCTTCAATGAAAACGTATCGAAGGTTATTCTCGGCGGCACGCTGACGACTGATATAGGTTCGACTGGGTCGTATTCGGCCGCACAGGTTCACAATGATGTGCGCGCTGATATTGCCATGTCGGACAGAGAAGCTCTGGCCAATAAACATAATTGGGTCATGTCAAAAATGACTCAATGGAATTTGGGCGACGATATTGCATCTCCGCAATGGGTTTGGGAGGAGGCCGAAGATCTCAAGACTGCTACTGTTGATCGGGACCTGAAGCTCTATACCATGGGTTTCAGACCTAAAAAGGCATACATATCCCAAAAGTATGGGTTTTCCGAAGACGATTTCGATGTTGTCGATCAATCATTAATGCAGGGTATGGGAGGCGCATTTTCCAATGATGTTCCCAAAGGCCTCTTCTCCCTCGAGGAAGGGGATGGAGATACAAAAAAATTCCTGACACAACAGGCGGCAAAGGGACAAGTCGAGCTCAATAAACTCATGGAGGATTATAATGATGCCGTTCAGCATGCGTCCTCATATGAGGATGCTTTTTCGATGATGGTAAAACGCTATTCAAAACAAAATAAATTCAGAAAATGTTTTGCTGCCATTATGGATAATATGCGCTACCTGGCCTCTCAGATAGCGATCCATGACGAAAAGGGCGATACAAAATAATGGCCGATGCCCCTAAGCCCAAAGATGCTATCGCATTTTTGCGGCATAAAAAAATTGTCCCGGTTGAAAAATGGGACGAAATAAGTGGCGCAGAACACGCCCATGCATTTACGGCCTCACATATCACGAACACCGAAGCGCTCGAATCTATCCGCAGCGAAATTGTAAAAGCCAAAGAAGAGGGAATCCCATATGAAAAATTCAAAGGTAATTTCCTTGATCTTATGCAGCAAGGAGGATGGTATTTAAATCCGGACAAAATCGGCGATGCGAAATATACCAATTGGAGGATAGGGGTCATTCATGGTACGAACATGCGGACAGCATATTCGGCCGGCCGCTATCGCCAACAATTACGGATCTCAAATCTACGTCCATACCTTGTCTATAAACAGTTACAGCGGCCGACAAAAAGAGAAGAACATGAGCCATTACACAACATGGCCCTCCCATATGATGATCCGTTCTGGGATAAATATACTCCACCGAACGGCTGGAACTGCGACTGCTATACCGAATCAATATCGTCGCATCAATACCAAAATGGCGACTACCAAAAGAACGTTTCTCCAAATTTTAATGAAAGTTCTGTACCGCCGGAATGGAGACATAATCCAGGGATGGAAGCACTGGCTCCTGATTTCAGCAAATTCTCTAATCTTCAACAATACAAGGATGCATCAGGGAAAAGCGCTCTAGGTGGTATTGTTGATAGCTATAGACAAGAGATATCTGGACTTAGGCTGTCAAAAGGAGAATGGAATGTAATATCGAAACGCATCCTAGATACAAAAATAATTGAAAAGAACAGTCCCATTGTGGGAGCTGTTGAAAAAATGGAGACATTCAAAACGCCAAAACAAGGATTTCAATATTTTGCAGGTTCTCTATCTTCAGATGCGGCAAATGCTATAGGAACATCAGAAATAAAGCTTATGTTTTCCGACCAGGCAATTCAGCATGGCCGGAGATGGGCAAAGATCAAGTCAAATCCCGACCAGGTGCTACCATTGAGTGAAGTAAAAAATTTTCCTGACATGATGAGCAATCCTGATGAAATATATTTTGATTCAACAAATCAGACACATTTATTTATAAAAAAATATTCTGGTAAGAGCGAAAACGGATCCGCCCGGGAGGACGGTTTAGTAAAAGGTGTATTTAGAAAGGTTGGACCATCTCAGGCATGGCAATTAATCACTTATATAATACTTTCAAAAGCAGACGTCATCGGGACACCTGGTGTATTGAAGCTCTATCCAAAATAAAAAAGAGAATAGTGCTGGCAAGGGATTCGGACCCGCGATATGACGCCAGGATAAACCTGACCTCCTGCCTCCCGTGGCAGCATCAGCACTATTCTTAATAGTAATTTTAATCATTTAAAAAGGCTTTTGCAAGTCAAAAAACAGTGTTTTTTCAACATTTTTTAGCCAAAATTCGCTATTTTTCTCATTTTAAACATCAAAGGGTTTATTACGATTAATTCTTTATCATTTTGATACTTAAACGTGATGCCACGGGCTCACCAGATATTCTCATTTTCCATCATCCCCTACACTGATCTTGTGCGGCGGGTCAGGGACTCGTTTATGGCCACTGAGTCGCAAAAGAACCCCCAAGCAGTTTGTCCGTATTTTTGGGAATAAATCGCTCTTCGAGGAAGCACTGTCACGGAATAGACCTCTATGTGACAAATTTATGGTAGCGACCAACATCGAACACTTGCCGCTTGTAGAAAGACAGATGGCGCGGATGGGGATCGACAAGGTCGAAGGGCTCCTGGAACCCTCAGGCCGGAATACAGCCCCGGCAATAGCCCTCATTCTGATGGGGCTCCCCCGGGATGAACTCGTACTGGTCTCCCCCTCCGATCACCGCATTACCAAACAGGATCAGTACGTTAAGGCTGTCCATCGGGCAGCCGAACTGGCCTCGCAGGGATTCCTCGTCACCTTTGGCATAAGACCCCAGTACGCCGAAACCGGCTACGGTTATATCGAGGCGGATGGAGAAAATGTCATTTCATTCCGTGAAAAACCGGACCGACAGACAGCCGAAAATTATCTGGCATCGGGCCATTATTTCTGGAATAGCGGTATGTTTGTGTTCAGCGCTGGCACCTTTCTGGATGAGCTTTCGAGCTATGCCCCGGAAGTTTTCGCCGCGGCTGCCCGCGCGTATGAACGGGCCGAAAAGGGAGACCTGCTGCGCCCGCGTCAGGAAGACATGATGGCTATTCCCAGCATATCGATCGACTATGCCGTAATGGAAAAAAGTAAGAGAGTCAGGGTAGTGGTCTGCGATCCGGGCTGGAGCGATCTGGGCAGCTTCGACGCACTGTACGACGAGGCTCTGGGCGACGCGGACAACGCAGTGCTTGCGGACGATGTCACCTTCCTGAATTCCCGGCGTTGCCTCGTGGTGGGGGGAGAAAAGCCCATTATCCTTGAAGGAGTGGAAGATCTCATAGTTGTCCAGACCGATGATACCACACTGATAATGCGTCGCGGCCAGAGCCAAAACGTGCGCGACGTGCTCAAGGCGGTCGCCGAGAGACGACCGGACCTTTTATGAGCAAAAAACGAGGAATGGGCCGCTTGGCATTCAAACCAGAGAAGGAGGTGTTCTAATCATGAATACGCACGATAAAATATATGTGGCCGGACATCGCGGCCTTGTGGGCTCGGCCATTGTACGACGCCTGAAGGCCGGAGGATACGACAACATTATCGTCCTCGGCCACGCCGAACTCGATCTAACCCGTCAGTCCGAAGTTGAAGCCTTTTTCGAGCAGGAAAAACCGGACTATGTATTCCTCGCCGCGGCCAGGGTGGGCGGCATAGGGGCAAATTCCAATTATCCCGCCGAGTTTTTTTATGAGAACATGGCCATCGCCCTCAACGTAATCAACGCGTCCTGGAAGAATGGAGTCAAAAAATTGCTCAACCTGGGCTCCTCCTGCATATATCCCAAATTGGCCCCCCAACCGCTCAAGGAAGAGTACCTGCTCACAGGGCCTCTGGAACCGACCAATGAAGGCTACGCGATGGCGAAAATAGCGGCGATCAAGATGTGCACACACTACAACAATGAATACGGCACTAATTATATTTCATTGATGCCGACGAACTTATACGGTCCTGGCGACAACTACGACCTCTTTACCTCCCATGTGCTTCCCGCTATGATTCGGAAGATCCATGAGGCCAAGAAAAGCGCCCGGCCGGTCGTCCTATGGGGCGACGGCAGCCCATACAGGGAATTTTTGCACGTCGACGATCTGGCGGTAGCGTCTGTAATGCTCATGGAGAGGTACAATTACAAGGATATTGGAGAACTCATAAACATAGGGTCCGGGCAAGAGCTGAGCATCAGGCAGCTTGCGGAACTGATTGCCGATGTGGAAGGGTTCCGGGGCGAAATCCTGTGGGATACGGGCAAGCCCAATGGCACGCCGCGCAAACTCCTGGACAGCTCACATCTCTTTGCGCTCGGGTGGAAACCGACAATCGGGCTTCGTGAAGGGCTTGAGCGCTCATACCGCGAGTTCTTGACTATTACGGCGGGAAATCAATGAGTAAAGAAACAACCGACGAAGAAAGCTGGGATGTCCTCATAACCGCAAAACGGAAATGGCTTGGTTTGAATTTCAGGGAACTTCATCAATACAAGGATCTCGTGAAGTTGATGATCCGAAGGGAGTTCGTCTCGGTCTATAAACAGACAATCTTTGGCCCACTGTGGTTTGTGTTCCAGCCGCTCATGTCAACCTTTCTTTACATGTTCGTGTTTGGGAACATCGCTCAGATGGGCACGGATGACATTCCCCAGGCCCTATTCTATTTTTCCGGAACAATGCTGTGGACTTTTTTTGCGACGACGCTGCAGAAGTGTTCGGATACTTTCGTCAACAATGCCGGATTATTTGGCAAAATTTATTTCCCCAGATTCATCATGCCGATAGCATATGTGGCGAATGCGTTTTTTACGCTTTTGATTCAGTTTGCGGTCTTGATTGTGTTTCATATCTATTACGTGGCGCGGGGCGTCACTTTTAACGTTTCGTGGTGGCTGCTGGTTATGCCCGTTTACATCGTCCAGCTGGGGCTGCTCGGGATAGGTTTTGGGATAATGATTTCTGCGTGGACTACCAAATACCACGATCTGCGCAACTTGGTCAGCTTCGGTCTTTCACTTCTCATGTATGCGACGCCAGTCGTCTATCCCATATCGAGCATACCCGCGCAATGGAAGATGCTTTTTCAGATCAATCCCGTTGCGCCTGTCATAGAGATGTTCCGATATTCCCTTTTCGGGAAAGGGAGCTGCGACCTGAAGATGTGGGCGTACAGTCTGATTGTCTCAGTGGTCGTGTTTCTCTTAGGCCTCATGACCTTCAATCATAATGAACAAACCTTTGTCGATGTAATTTGAGGCGGCTGATGAATACGTTAGTCAAGGTAGAACACCTTTCCAAGGAATATCGCCTTGGTGTCATAGGAAACGGAAGTCTCTGGAAAGACCTGCAGAGCTTGAGCGCCAAGATCCGCGGCAAGCAAGACCCTTGGGCGCCTATAGATGGAGAATCTCGCTTTAGCCGACGGGACCGTTTCTGGGCGCTCAAAAATGTCAATTTTGAGGTGAAGCAAGGGGAGCGGCTTGGCATTATTGGTCGAAATGGGGCAGGCAAATCGACGCTCCTGAGGATTCTTTCCCAGATAACAGCCCCTACCGAAGGGACGGTGAAAATACGCGGCCACGTGGCAAGCCTGCTCGAAGTGGGAACAGGGTTCCATCCTGAATTCACGGGGAGGGAAAACATCTACCTCAACGGCGCAATCCTTGGAATGTCCAAGTCGGATATCGACCGGAACTTCGACGAGATTGTAGCGTTTTCCGAAATCGACCCGGAATTTATCGATACACCTGTCAAGCGCTATTCAAGCGGCATGTACGTGAGGCTCGCCTTTGCCGTGGCGGCGCATCTCGACTCCGAGATTCTGATCGCTGATGAAGTGCTCGCAGTGGGGGATATTAGATTCCAGGAAAAATGTATTGGAAAAATGAAAGATGTGAGTGAAAATGAAGGACGGACCGTGCTGTTTGTCAGCCATAATGTAGGAGCGGTAAGACAGCTCTGCCAAACGGGTATACTTTTGGAGCATGGCCAAATAAATGAATATGGGGATGTAGGTATGGTACTGCAGGCATATGAGACGTCCCTTAGAGGATGAGGAATACATGAAGATTCTTTTTGACATGAGGGTGGTCCAGTTCGCTCAGAACAGGGGAATAGGAAACTACTCGTTACATCTTATCGAAACACTTATCAAGAATAATCCTGAAATTAAATTTGAATATCTGATTGACACCGATTTGCCCTCTCTCCCGGCCGACGCTCCTCCTGCCAAGTTCGTGCTTCTCGATCATCTGGAATATTTGGGGCAGACGTATGATGTGTTTTTCAATATGGGTTTCTTTTCTGTCTTGAAAATTGAAAATATGGGCTCGTATATCGTGCCACCCGAAATACGGCAACGATCCAGGCTCGTCGTGGGCATCGTGTATGACTTGATACCTTTGGTTTTCAAAGATAATTATTTGTTGGATGAAACGGTAAAAAGACGCTACCTCGCCTGCCTCGAGGCGGCTAACGCTATGGATCATCTGTTCTGTATCAGCGAGGCGACAAAAGAGGATTTGCTGCATTACTCGCGGATTCATGACAATAGAGCCACGGTTATTAAGGGTGGAGGAAAGATCCGTGCAGCGAGTCTGCCGGCGCATTATGATTTTCAAGCGAGAACAAACACCCTTGTATATATTGGGGGAGATGATTATAGGAAAAATCTTGTTGGGGCTGCCGAATCGTTTGCGCTTGCATATTCACAAAACCTCGTACCTTCTGATTCTCTTTTTTACCTTGTCTGTAATGTCTCGGAAGAGACAAAAGCCTCGATAATGAAAGTTGCAAAAGCCTACAGCGCCGAAGATCGCGTTGTCGTACCTGGCTACCTCCCCGACGGGGTTTTGTCATCTATCGTCCAATCCGCAAAAGCGACGGTATTCCCTTCACTGTACGAAGGGCTTGGCATGCCGGTGCTTGAAAGCTATAGCTTGGGGACTCCCGTTTTCGCTGGCGATAATTCTTCCTTGAGGGAAGTTACGCATCCGAAATGTCGCTTTGACGCATCCGATATCGAGGCGACAGCCTCTGCATATGCTGAGGCCTTGTCCAATAAAGCGTTGTGCGAAAAATCGATGGCTTTTGGAGAAAAGATACTTTCCCAATTTAGCTGGCAGATGACTCAAAAAATAATTTATCGGAAAATCTGTGGCCTGTTAGCTGCGGAGCAGCAGCTTGCCCAGTTCAATAAGGTGGCTATATGTACAAGCCTTCCACCCGATGAAAATGGCGTCGCCGTGTTCACTGCCGCTACGTTTGGGAAAAATTCAGATAAATACTGTTTTTTTTCCGCGTCAGAACCATATCAAGCGATGGCCGAACTTAGAAAGCTGAATCCCGAAAACCCGGCGACGGTATTCCCTTTAGGCCGGACTGTTTCCGACAAGTATCTCGCCGAGGCGAGGGCACAGCTTTATGTCATTGGGAATAACGTTTTTTCAACGCCGGTATTGGAAGAAGCCTTAAAGTGGAAGGATTCAGCGATACCTCGGTACCTTTACTTCCACGACGGCAACAATACGATGGCCCTGCATCACTATCTTGGATACGATTTTCATAAGATGAAAGCCCTACTGTTGGCGGCTTATCCAGAAAAACGAGACGAGCTGATGGCCACGAAGTCGATAGACGATATCTTTGACAACGATATACCGTGTTTTTCCCCGATGCTTATGCTCACTCAAATCAACAAGGTCATCGTGACAACAGAAAAGTCTAAGGAACGCTTGCTCGACGATGTGCGGGGGAAAATAAGAGTGAGCGTCGATATTCTGCCATTACCAATAAAAAAGGTCACCATTAATACCCCAAAACGATACTTCGATGACGATACATTTGTCATTGGCCATTTTGGCTATCCCTCCCAACTTAAGCAGCTTGATCTTTTGGCCAACGCTGTTCGAATCGCAAAAAAGAAGAGAAAGTGCGCGTTATTGCTCGCGGGGTATGGGGATCTGGAGCGGACAGCGGAGGACAGTCAGCTTGGTGCCGCGGTCCGTGTCGTCAGCGGGCCTTCGCAGGAAGAATTATACGCTGCGATGGCAGGCGTAGATGTCGCGGTACAGCTCCGATATCCATTTAAGGGAGAAAGCTCGGGCTCTATACATGAGCTTCTTGGCCTCGGGAAGAGGGTTATAACAACGCGCGGCTTCATCGACTCAGATGTTTCCGATCTTCTTATGGAGGTAGAGCCGACAATAAGTGCGGAAGCTCTTGCTAAAGCACTCCTTACTCTTGATGTTGATAAGAAAAGCGAGCAGGAACGTGCATCCCGCGCACAACAGAGAAGATCAATAGATAAGATAGTCAATAAGCTTGAAACAATTCTCAATCGAGGTGAAGATGAAGACATTACTTAAAAAGATTTATCACGGCATTAAAAAAATCCCCATAATTGGCCCAATTTCACAAAAAATCGTCTCCGCCGTAAAGGCGCGACGCTATTCCGCGGTCTCAAAAACCGGAATGGCGGAGCCAGGCATCTCGACCGAACAAAAGGAAGCCTTATTGGCACGACTGAACAGCCTCGTAGACAGAATCGCCGTCTTGGAACAAATCAAGCCCGCGATGAACAACTATGTGGCGTCCTGGGCCGATACTGTCTCGCTTATGCGTCAGGAACAGGAAACGCTCAAGGCGGAAGTTGAGCGTTTGTCGGCGATTATCGGACAACAGAGCCACGACCTGGAAAAAAATAAAAAAGAAAATGACAATATCGGTAATAATTAATACATACAATAGAGCATCCTATTTGAAGCAGGCCCTCGAAGCCCTGCGGTACCAGACATACAGCGATTTTGAAGTCGTTGTAGTCAATGGACCATCCACTGACAATACCGACCAGATATTGAGTGGGTATGAGGGAGCCATAAAAAAACGCGACTGTGCATCGCGGAACATCTCGGCATCGAGAAATATTGGCATTAAAGTGGCACAGGGAGAAATAGTCGCGTTTCTGGACGACGACGCGGTGCCGGACCAATTTTGGCTTGCGAATATTGCCTCAAGCTTCGAAAAGTATGGATGTTCGGTCCTTGGCGGCTTTGTGTTTGACAATACCGGCTTCAAATTCCAATCACGTTACATTTTGACAGATCGATATGCGAATAGTGCCGAACTGGACGAAATACATGTTCCTCAACAAATGTTCTGCTTCCCGGGGACAAAGCAATTTTTGACCCCTATGGGGTGTAACGTTGCATTCAGGCGACGCGACCTGGTGGCTGTAGGTGGGTTCGATGAGCAATACGACTATTATCTAGATGAGACCGATGTAGTCGTAAGAATGATCGATATGGGTTTTACGGTACGGATAGAACCTGCGGTTATCGTCTATCACAAATTTGCGCCCAGCGGGATACGAAAAGAAAAATGGCCGCTGAACTGGACGAGCATAGTCAAGAACAAGCTGTATTTTATGTGCGCGAACAGCTTCAGGGAGGTCAGTCTGCAGGCTGCGGAAAAGGAAACGGAGCAATTCGTCAGCTATATTGTGAGTGAATCGGAAGTTAAACGCTGTGCGGGCACGCTTACGAAAGACGAGGCGATTTCCTGCGCCACTACTGCCATGGAAGGGATTAAAAAAGGCAGAGAAGACGTAACGTCAAATCTGAGAAAAAGCATTCGTGGGAAAGAATTTTTTCAAGCTGAAGAGAATTTTTTGCAATACCAAACCATAGTTCGGCCGCGACCGCCGCCTGTATTATGTTTTCTTTCGCCGGCTTATCCCCCGGCGTCCACCGATGGAATTCCGCGGTACACGAAAATTCTGGCGGAGGGGTTGGCGCAACGCGGTTGTATTGTTCACGTGATTACGCTGGAAGGTACGTCGAACACCGTTGATTTTGAGAATGGTGTCTGGATTCACCGTATGGGCGAGAATTTTGATGCGGGCCCCTGCCCCTATGTCGATTTGCCATCGCGTATCTGGCAAGAGGTGGCGAAATACAAATCGGAAGTAATGCGCATCAATGAGGTAATTCATCGCGTCGATTTAGTGCAAGGTCCGATCTGGGATTTGGCCCCACTGGGCTTACTATTTAATGACAGTTTCTCTGTAGGCCTATTTATGTGCACAAGTTTTGCGATAAAAAAGCAGTTGGAGCCGGTCTGGTATACAGTTAATAGAATGTTTGTCGACAGCATAATTAAGTACGAAGGATATATAATCAGAAACGCTAAATTTTTGAACTTCGATTCGGAAGCGCTTTATAGCCTTTGCCTAAAGCTTTATGGCGATTCACTACGAAATATTCCGCATCGAGCTATACATCTCGGAACGCCAGACGTGGCAACAGCGACGGCACGCGTCAAGGAAGAGGGGGAGTTAAATATCCTCTTTGTCGGCCGTTTGGAAGAGAGAAAAGGAATCGATATTGTTCTCGGCTCCATTACTGAACTTGTATCCGAATTTCCAAAGATAAAATTCCAAATCGTTGGCCAGAACGATATACCTGCAGAAGATGGAAGGACATATATGGCTAAATTCCTTGATGAAAACAAGGGTGAGGCCTTTTTGAAAAATGTGGATTTTCTCGGGCATGTATCAGACGAAGCGCTCAAAACTCTTTATGAAAACTGTGATATCTTTGTAGCTCCATCGCGATACGAATCCTTTGGGCAAATGCTTGTCGAAGCCATGGCGCATGGAAAACCCATCATTTCGACCGCTGTCGGCGGTATTGTGGAGGTTTTGGGTGATCCGCCCGCCGGGTTACTGATCGGTCAAGGCGATAGACAGGCTTTTTATGAAGCGCTTCGTCTTTTAATCACTGACAAAGGAAAACGCGAGGGAATGGGGCAAGCCGCCCGGAAGCGTTATGAGGAGGAGTTTTCTGCAAATATCATGTGTATCGGCACAGAAAAATTTTTTCGCGAGCAGGTCGGCAATGAATAGCAACAATAAAAATGACAATTATACAAAATATACTTATGGATATTAAACTGAGACGGAACAGGGGCAGCCATGAATTATTTGATAACTGGAGCGGCTGGTTTTGTAGGACGATACCTGATCGCGGAGATTGGAAGAGAACAGCCGGAAGCTTTTATTTACGCGACTGACATCGTCGATGAGCCGGCCTGGATGCAGGGATATTCGAACCTCGACTATGTATCAATCAACTTGTTGGACCACAGCGCTGTAGATACACTCGTGAACAAACTGACCCCACAAAGAATAATCCATCTTGCTTCTTTTAGCAGTGTTGCCTACAGCTGGGATCATCCCGCGGATAGTTTTCTCAATAACAGCTTGATTTTTATCAATCTGGTTGAAGCGCTCAGGAAGACTTCTTCTCCCTTCGCTCTTCTTTCAATCGGTTCCTCGGAAGAATATGGAAATGTTCCCGAGACGGATATTCCCTTGACTGAAAATCATAGTCTCAATGCCACAAGTCCTTACGCGGCAGCACGCATATCACAGGAAATGCTCTCGCGCGTTTTTGCCCAAGGGTACGGAATGAATATTATGATGACGCGATCTTTCAACCATATGGGGCCGTTCCAAAGGGATACATTCGTTGTCCCGAGCCTCATTAAGCAATTTGTCGCAGCAAACAAATCGGGACGGAAAAGTGTCGAGCTGCAGGTCGGGGATATTGATGTTGCTCGCGATTTTACGGATGTTCGCGATGTGGTCAGGGCTTATCTTGCTATTCTGGAATATGGAAAAGCTGGAGAGGTATACAATGTATGCTCCGGGAAAGGTGTTTTGATCAGAAGCTTGATACAGAATATATCCGATATAATGGGGATGAGTTATACGATACATAAAGATGAAACCCGTGTCCGTCCCACGGAAAATCGTGTCGTGATTGGCGACAATAAAAAGATCAGGCAACAGTGCCGCTGGAGCCCCCAAATAGATATCAGTACGACTTTGATGGATACAATTTCCTTCTGGCAGGATAGTATTAAGGCGTGAGGTTTTAAATGGCCAGGCTGTGTTTCCTTGGTATTCCGGAGCATGGAAAGACTCAATCCACTGATTTTCTGAAAAAACTCCTAGAACAAACTTTCGAGCTTGAAACAGTCGAGGAAACACCGTCAGACTCACTCATAGGCGAAACAGAAATATTCCTCTTTTTTCAGCGCCCTCCCTCGATTGATCTACTTAAGCGGTTGGCGGGAAAAAGAATTATTTATGTTCCAATGTACGATGAGGCCAGGAACTACAACCGTCAAATCATCAGAACCTGGGCACCTTATAAAATTATCTCCTTTTGTCGGTCGATGCACGAAGATCTGTGCGCGTGGGGTTTCAACAGCAAATATATCCAGTACTTTCCGAAGCCGATGGTGGACTCGCCTTTGCCTGTAAATATTCCGAAGGCATTTTTCTGGAGACGTGAGAACTCATATATCAACGAGGCGATTCCAGATACCGTCATCAACACGCTGCTGCATGGCACCGGTATGAAATTGCATTATCATTCCGAACTTTTGGACGGACATGTGTGCGGGAATATGGTCGCTTCGCAATCGTCCTGGTTGGCCGATAAAGAAGAACTGACGATGCTGATGCGGGCGTGTTCTCTTTATATCGCGCCCCGCGAGAGCGAGGGAATAGGGATGTCTTTCCTCGACGCCATGGCCAATGGACTCGCGGTCGCCGGGGCGAACAACCCCACGATGAATGAATATATCACTGACGGCGTAAACGGATATTTGTTTGATTTGATGCATCCGAGGGAACTTGACCTTTGCAACCTTCAGCAGGTGCGCGAGAGAAGCTTTGAAACCTGCTCTGTTGGGTATGAGAAATGGGAAAGGGATAAATGGTCTCTGATCGATTTCATTGAGGCGCCACATCAGACCCCTGCGCAGGTACAGGTTCCAAGGAGCTTTGAGTATCATTCGCTCAAACAAAAGGACGTGCGCTTTACTATCAAGCGGTTAGTCAAACGATTGGTGGGAAAATAGAAAATGAAGGGGAAATACACCGTAAGGATTTTTGCCCCTGGCGCCTTCACCGGGATCGGAGGGGCGGAAAAGTATGCAGCCGCCATCGCCCAATACCTTGCGGACAATTACAAAAACCTCGATATCGGCTTTGTATCGTATCGACGCAATCCGGACAGATCGAGCAATATCGAGTTTTTGAATACTGCATATGACCTATCGCTCCCCGAATCAGTCGGAGTGACAATGCTTGATGAAGAGACGGATGGTAAATGGGGAAGGTTTGTCGCTCATCGGGCCCTGAGGAAAACTTCACGCGATGTTGATCTTTACGTTAACTGTTTTCACAACGTCCAATTTTTTGAAGCTAGGAAAAATGTACACGTTGTTCACTTCCCGGCACCGAGAAGAACCAAAGGCTCTCCGACTTTTGGAGGGAAACTTCTTCTAAAGCCACTTGCCGACGCCCTCGACCGGAAATACAGAGACTGTTATGACCTCTTTATCTGCAATTCACACTTCTCCGAACAGTGGCTCGAAACATATTGGGGCATCGATCTGGACCGTCGCGTGGTTCTTTATCCACCAGCTTCGCACAGCACGATATGGTCAGATGAGATTGTATCAAAAAAAGAACCTATAATTCTGCTTGTATCGCGTTTCGATCCGAGGAAAAACATTCTGGAGACAGTTCAGTTTTTTGCGAAAAATGAGGCGAGATTCTCTGGATGGCGCCTTGTCGTCGCGGGGTCCTACAGCGACAGAGCATATTTCGAACATACACGCGATGTGGCCGCAGACCACAGGATTGATATTTTGCCTAACCTTTCCATAAACGACCTCAGGGCGCTGTATCAAAAGGCAAGCATCTTTTGGCATGCTATGGGGATGACCACTGATGAGGCCAATAATCCGGTAGATGTAGAGCATTTCGGCATCACGACCGTGGAAGCCATGGCCGCAGGCGCCGTTCCCGTTGTGATAGACAAGGGGGGACAGCGTGAAATAGTCGATGACGGCATCAATGGTTTTCGCTGGAAAAATTTGGAAGAGTTGGGTAGTTTGACTCAAAAGCTGATAATGAATCCTGATCTGCGCCTCACCCTGTCGAAGTCCGCGGTCGAAAAAAGCAACAAATATTCCCTTGAAGCCTTTAACGCAAACATAGATACTATTTTCAGAGAGCATAATTTAATTCCTATGGAATATCGAAAATGAAAGCATTCGTTATCAGCCTCGACAGCGACGCTGCGCGAAGGGCTTCGATGCGCGGGCAGCTTGAGTCGCTGAGGCTTGACTATGAAATTTTCGACGCGATACGCGGTTCAGTGTATATCGACAATCCACGCTGGTACGATGATACTTCTGCCCGGCGACTGGAAGGCCGGAGCCTGCGCCCGGGCGAAGTGGGCTGTGCGCTTAGCCACGCCGCCGTATATGCGGAAATAGTAAAGAGAGGAATCCCGTGGACGCTCATTCTCGAAGACGACGCGGTTCTTCACAGCGCACTTCCTGCAATATTGTCGGCCATAGAAAATGGCGTAGGGATGCAGGGACAGATTATCTCCTTAAGTCGCTGCGACGCGTATTTGCCATGGACGAAAGAGAGGCTGTGGGGAGAATTCAGCATCGCGACTCCTTGTCTTGTCAAAGAAGGTGCCATCGGACAGACTGTTGGTTACGTAGTTTCGCTGGATGCGGCCAAGGCGATTGCAGAAAAGAATGTACCCATCAAATTTCCTGCGGACAGCTGGGGACATTACCGTGGCTTGGTGGCATTTAAAGGCGTACTCCCCACCCTCAGCGTGGTGAGACAGAATACCAGCTTTAAAAGCTCTACCGTACCGGGTGGCGTGCGCTCTGACTTTGTGCCGTATTCAAAGACAGATCTGCTGATGCATGGATTTTTGACATATACATATCCGGGACGTTTCTGTAAAAGGGTCATCAATCGACTAAAGCTTTCCAGAAAGGGAACGAATCATCGATGACAAGGGAATTTGATTTGGTAATCTGCGCCATCGAGCGCGACATTCCGACTCTTGAAATTGGTCTGTCCTATATGCGGAAATACCTGTGTCCTAAGCGCATCGTTATCATTACACCGCGCGCCTGTCATCCCGTATTGGCTTCGCTCAGGAACAAAATCGGGACAGCCTGCGAGTTGATCCTGATAGATGAGGACTTGCTCGTCGAGGGACTGAATAACGCGTATGTCAGATCTCTCCTCGTCGCCCGCGGCGCGAACCCGCAGCGGAGCGGCTGGTATTTTCAACAATTTCTCAAACTATGCTATTCTCTCAATCCAGCGGCGAGCGACTACTATCTGGTATGGGACGCAGATACAATTCCCTTGCGGCCGATGAGGTTTTTGGGTGAAACGGGAAGGGTCATTTTCGAGAGATCCGAAGAATATAATGCCAGCTATTTCTTGACTCTGCAGAAGCTGATCGGGAAAGGCAAGACGTACGATTATTCATTTATCTCCGAACACATGATGATGGAGAGATCCACAGTGCAGGAGCTTTTGAAATTGATCTGCTCACCCAAAGTCACATCGCCCCGGGAAGTGGCGCAGCGGATCATCGCAGCCATCGACGACGAGGCTCTTTCCATGTCAGGGTTTTCTGAATTTGAAACCTACGGCACATTTGCGGCGAGCGCCTATCCGGACCGCTATGAACTGCGATCCTTACGATCCCTACGGCACGGCGCCATGCTTTTTGGGCGTCAGCCTACTGTGGAAAATCTTTTCGCGCTGAGTCATCGGTACTGGTGGGCGAGTTTTGAGGCGTGGTCGATCTCCACATGCAGGTCGAAAATGAAACGGCGCGCAGGTGGCCTGATCGGCGCAATCTGGACGGCAGCGGCAGTCAGGTGTGGAGGCGCGGCCTACAAAGCGTTTCTGGCTGAACCCGGAGCGGCGGCACAATGAAAATCGTCAAGGTGGCCGGAGGGCTCGGCAACCAGATGTTCCAGTATGCTTTTGCGCGGGCGCTTGAAGTACAATCGGGCGAGGATGTCTATCTGGACACATCCACCTACGGATATATGCCGGCGCACAACGGCTTCGAGCTGAACAAGCTGTTTGCCGTACAATACAGGGTGGCGCGTGAAGAGGACATCGGGCGCCTCGGAACACGCCCACGCAGCGGCCTCTCACAGGTGAGGCGCAAATATTTCACCAAACCGACTCACTACATTGACCGCGTATTCCGCTTTGATCCAGGTGTTTTCGCACTGAAAGGCGACCGCTATCTTGAAGGCTGGTGGCAGACTGAGAAATACTTTGCGCCCATAGCCGAGAAGCTGCGCGATGAATTCCGCTTCATTGCCGATCCTGGCGAACGGAACATCCACATTGCTGTGGCGGGGGGCAGAGCCGGTTCAGGCAGGAACCTCTTCGTCTCGATCCACGTGCGGCGCGGAGACAGCCTCAAGCTGCCAGAAACGCAAGTGTGTACCGAAGCCTATTACCGCAATGCGCTTACGCTTGCGCGGCAGCGACTTGTCCGGCCACATTTTCTGGTGTTTTCCGATGATCTGCCCTGGTGTCGCGCCAACCTCGGTCTAGGCGAAGGTAATGCCACCTTCGTCGAATGGAACCGCGATGCCGACAGCTGGCGCGATATGTGGCTCATGAGCCGCTGCAGTGGCCACATAATAGCCAACAGCAGCTTCTCCTGGTGGGGGGCCTGGTTGGATCCTGATCCAGGCAAGCTTGTGATTGCTCCAGACCGTTGGACCCTCGCCAGACAGAGGCCATTCGCGTACTATCACTACGATTTTCGCGATATTGTGCCCGACTCCTGGACAAAGGTGCCAATCGTATGAAAAACACCTTTCCGCCGATGAATTGCCCAGCATGGACAG
>Ga0228535_1002581_pt1 | contig 16670 bp, 15 predicted proteins | sample SJ1metagenome_FD_168457 | JGI IMG/M metagenome (GOLD analysis project Ga0228535, IMG submission 168457) | Enriched culture of PCE-dechlorinating microbial communities from Ithaca, New York, USA - SJ1 | ecosystem: Engineered > Modeled > Simulated communities (microbial... > Unclassified | place... | reverse complement strand
ACGGTATCTCCCGCCAGGAGCAGGATGAATTTGCTTTCCGCAGTCAGACACTGGCGAAAAAAGCAATCGATGCCGGCTATTTTACGGAAGAAATAATTACCGTTCCTGTTCCGCAGGGAAAGAAAAAACCTCCTGTCGAATTTAAAGTAGACGAGCATCCCCGTCTGGAGAGCCTGGAAAATCTGGCCAAGCTGCCGCCGGCTTTCCAAAAGGACGGCACGGTTACAGCGGGAAACTCATCAGGATTAAATGACGGGGGAGCGTTTGTTCTGATGATGACGAAAGAGAAAGCCGAGCTGTGGGGTTACAAGCCGCTGGCTCGCTGGATTTGCGGTACGGAATACGCAGTTGATCCGTCCATTATGGGTATTGCTCCGGCCTATGCCGTTCCCAAGGCTCTGAAGATGGCCGGATTAAAGCTTTCCGATATGGATGTCGTGGAATGCAATGAAGCATTTGCCGTGCAGAATCTTGCCGTAATTCGCGAGCTGGAAAAGCAAACCGGGGAAAAGGTTAATATGGACAAGTGGAACCCACTGGGAGGAGCCATTGCTTTCGGGCATGCAAACGGTGCTTCCGGCGCACGTTGTGCCATGTTTGCCATGGGACAGCTGATCCGTACCGGCGGCAAATACGGTTTGTTTACGGCATGCTGCGGCGGCGGGCAGGGAGTGGTTTCCGTAATTGAGAATTTACAAAGGTAATAGCAGCGTTGAATTAATTTGAACCCTTATGCTATAAATTAACAAGGGAGTCTGTTGGAGAACCTAATTTAAGATTTATAAAAGCAAATAATCTTTATACGACTAAATTGTCGGTTTAGGCGATTTTGAGAAAGTCATTTTATTCATTTGGAATAATCGATAAGGCTACTCCAACAGGTTCCCGGAAAAACAGGCCAATGTCAGAGAGAATTTTATTCGGAAATAAATAATTCAATCTATCTAAGCTAAATATAAGCAGGGTAATACTATGACGGTTATTGATTTTCACATTCACATTGGAACAAAAAAACAGTTCCTGCCCTGGGTGCTGGAATTTTTCAAGCAGAGTAATTCTCATTATTATCTGGATAATTTCGCGGAAAGCATTTCACCGGAAAGAATCATTTCTTTTTTCAAATCACAAAATATTGATCGCGCCGTGATTTTGGCGGAATATGCTCCTCAGGCATCGGCAGTCGTAACGAACGAATTCGTTTCCGAATTCAGCAAGGGACACAAAGAACTGATTCCCTTCGGCTGCCTTGATTTTTCGGACAAGAGACCTTTCGAAGATCAGGCAAGGAATGCAGTGGAGAAGCTGGGAGTAAAGGGTTTCAAATTGCTTCCTTCTTATCAATATTTTTATCCCAATGATCAAGCCCTGTTTCCTTTTTATGACTACGTTCAGTCACTGGGTATGGTAATAATGTTTCATACCGGCACATCAATTTTCCATGGCACGCATATCAAGTATGCAGACCCTCTGCTGCTTGATGAAGTTGCCGATCAATTCCCGCATCTTAATATTCTCATGGAGCATGGAGGAAGAACCTTTTGGTACGACAGAGCAGCCTGGCTTGTCTCCAAATACAAAAACATGCACATAGGAATAGCGGGAATTGCCACCCGTCATCTGCCGAAATATTTCCCGCGCCTGGAAAAATACGCCGACCGCTTCGTCTTTGGCAGCGATTGGCCGGGACTGGCTGACATAAAAGGATTGATTGAGAAGGTGCTGGCACTTCCTTACAGTAATGAAACGAAAGAAATGATTCTTCATAAAAATGCGAAAAGACTGCTGGGTGGAGCATAATTACTAAGAGTATCGATAATTTGATTCCATCTCGGGTTACTGTGCATAAGGGTTTCCGCAAGGAAGCCCTTATTTGCTTATTTGCTTATTTGTATTTCTCCCAACTCAGCCGCCGCTTTATTCAAAGCACTTTTAATCTTTTTACCAATTATATAAATATTTATGTTAAATATTTATTGACAGATTTTTAAAAAATGATTTAATTAGCGAAAATAATTAGCTACTTAAACATTTTTAGAAACACAAGAGGGGTTATGACAAGCCAATACTCTTCCTCAATTCAGCATGGAACGGGGGCAAAACCGGAAAATTCCCGAAGAATAGAAAGAGATAACTACGGCTACTCGCAGCCACAGTCGGCAAAAGACCGAACATCCTTTTCTTCGCAATTAAATGAAAATATCATCAATGTTTATGAACGGGCACAGGACAACATTGTTGTGCCGGATGAGCGCACAGGTGTTGACCGAAGACGTTCGCTGAACCGCAGGCAATCATTCCCCGAAGCCGCTACCGTGCAAGCGGAGAATAAAATTTCCGGCACTTCACTTTATCCGACCAATCCGAAAGTAAATGAAACCTACACAAAAACAGGAAATACTGCACCTGTTGTTTTTACACCATCCTACCCAAAAGGCACACTGCTTGATACCTGGGCATAGTAAGACGCTTGTATTTATTCGCAGAGAATCAACAAAAAATATTGCCGGGGGAATTATTGCCCAAAAGGTCGGGAACCCGGGCACCACTCCGGGTTCCTGTAAGGAATGACTCGACCCGAAAAAGATATTTGATCATACACGATTAACAGCTCGATTTTTTATAAACAAATTTTCGGCAAATATTTTTCTAACCGCCAAACTTTCTTGCTATTGCTCCGATTACAGCAAGCACCAGCATGAGTCCGACAAGACCGATGGCAATATTCTTTATATATGTGACGATCTTGCTACTCTTTTTTTCTGTAACTTCATTTGTGTTATCTTTTACGCTCTCCATCTTCCTTCTCCTTTCTTCCACTGTTTTTTACAATATATTAGTTAGCATTCACATACATTCTAGTTAACGCTTACTTACTTGTCAAGAAATATTTGTCTGAGGCAAAACCGTTAGGGCTGGCAGCCCGAACATTGCTTGATATCTAATCATCCAAATATCATTGTAGTTATTAACTTTTTCCGGTGCGCTAAATTTTCTTCCCGGCCTCCGGGGAAATAGCCCGGTGCAACCAATCTTTTTTACGGATATATACTGACTCTATATGAATTTTTCAGTGGAATTATGGCTTGCCGGCTGGATAAGTATTTATTATCATAAAATTTGTACCTGATAGAAAAATATGGTAGCATGAATTTAACAAAATATAAATTTCCACAAATTAGTCGGTATAATTAACACTTTTTACGCATCCAAAATTGAAAATGCCGGCGCCGGTCAATAGTTATTTTTTAGTATCAACTTTTTTCCTGTGCCGATTATCAACCTGTGGCCATTACTGAAAAAGAAGGCCGTCCGGGAAAATGGTTTTTGTAATTATACGAATATGGCCACAAAAAAAATGAAAGTACTGCTGGTTAACCCTCCCAACTGCGGTCGCAGCATTCCCGAAGAAGAATACGGCATCACCTCCATCAAACAAATCTTCCGGGGAGAGCCTTTCAGCCTGGAAGTTCTGGCCGGAGCATTGACTGATCATGATCCGCTGATACTCGATTTAAAATGTGAAACCGAGGAAGCCCTCTTCAGAACATTGGAGAATTTTCAACCTGATTTAGTTGGCTTCACCGCTTTAACCTGCGAAGCTAATAAGGTTATCCGCCTGGCCGCCGGAATAAAAAAGCAATTCAACCCTGTCATTGCAGTAGGCGGAATCCATGCCACTTATGATCCGGAATATTTCAACCGTAAAGAATTCGATTATATTTTCATCGGGCTGGCGAAAAAAAGCTTCCGGGATCTGACCGATTCTCTGGCCGGTGGCGGGAAAGGCGCCTCCATCCCCGGCATTGCCCGTACCACACCAGGCCGACCACTTGTCTATGTTCCCCGCAATTTCAACAATGATGATCTTATGGACAAATGTCCGCCCCGTTATGATCTGGTCACCCGCTACAGAAGCAATTACATTCTGGAGCAGTTAGGTCTGAAAATGGGCTATGTGATCACTGCTTACGGCTGCACGCATCAATGCTCCTTCTGTACTATCCCCCGGATAACCGGGGGCAAATATCTGGTCCATTCGGCGGATACCGTAGTTCGTGATATTCAACTACTCGGAGATATTCCCTTCATCAGAATGGTGGATGCCAACACTTTCGGCAACCCTTCCTTATCGCTCACCATTTATGAAAAGATTATGCAAGCCGGAATCAGGAAAAGATTTTTCGCCGATGTCCGCGCCGATACCATTGTCAGGCATCCCTCCCTGATAAAGAAATGGAAAGAAGCCGGACTTTATGCCGTAATAGTAGGATTTGAAGATGTTCAGGATGCGCGCCTTGCCGCCTACAACAAAAAATATGAAGGACATATTATCGGGAAAGCCGTCAGCATTCTGCATGATACTGGTATTGTCATCGTCGGCGATTTTATCGCTTCACCGGATTACGAAGAAAGCGATTTCCGGAAGCTGGAGGATTTCATAACCGCCAATAAGATTGAAATTCCTATTGTTTCGATTCTTACCCCGCTGCCGGGAACGAAACTATATGAAGACATGAAAGACCGGATCATCATTGACGATCTGGATTATTACACGTTTACCAATGCGGTTGTTAAAACAAAAATCCCCGAGAATTTGTTTTATGAAACTTTTGCCGGCATGGTGAAACGTCTGCACGAAAAAACACATAAATCATAATGGAAAAGGAAACCTCATGACAGTCTATATCAATGATATCGCAGCATTCCTCCCCAATGACCCCGTCGACAATGATCATATGGAAGAAATCCTGGGCAAAGTTCACAACATTCCTTCCCGGATCAAAGCGAGAATTCTTAAAAACAACGGTATTGCAACACGCCACTATTCCATTGATCCCCGAACCGGGAAGCTCAACTACACCAACGCCCAGTTGACGGCGGAGGCAATAAGGAAGCTGCGGCCCTTCGACGGATTCTCCGTCGATCAGATACAGTGTCTTTGCTGCGGCACAACGATTGCCGACGTTATCTGCCCCGGTCACGGTCTCATGGTTCAGGGAGAGCTGAAAAATCCCCCCTGCGAGGTCATTTCCACTTCCGGCATCTGTCTTTCGGGCATTACCGCCTTCAAGGCAGCCTATATGAATGTCGCTCTGAAATTCAGTGATAATGCGGTTGCCACCGGTTCCGATGCGGCATCATCATTAATGCATTCCAATTTTTTCGAGCATTTAAAAAACGATTCCGCGCTGGGCAATCACCTCATTTTGAGTTTTGAATCGGATTTTCTGCGCTGGATGCTCTCTGATGCCGCCGGCGCCATTTTCCTTTCCCGGAAGAGAAACAAGAATAAAATATCCTTGCGGGTGGACTGGTTTGAGCATGTATCTTACGCCGGTGAAATGGAAGTATGCATGTATGCGGGCGCCGTGAAAAACGACGACGGCACGGTGACGGGATGGCGCGAACTTGGTTCGCTTGCGGAGGCTCTCGAGAAGAATTTTTTCGCCCTGAAGCAGGATACATCAATTTTAAATCAGGAAATAGTAAATGTTTGCGTAAATAAGGCACTGGTCAGAACAATCAACCGGCGGAAAATCAAGGCTGAAGACATTGCCTGGTTTCTGCCGCACTATTCCTCGGAATATTTCCGGGACAAATTACATGATGCCATGGCCGCCATTGGTTTTGATATACCGTATGAAAAATGGTTTACCAACCTGTCTTATAAAGGAAACACCGGATCCGCTTCAATTTATGTGATTCTGGAAGAAATCTTTCATTCGGGCAGGCTGAAAAAAGGCGATAAGATTCTTTGCTTTATACCGGAAAGCGGCCGCTTCTCCGTGGCCTATGTCCTGCTCACGGTTGTCTGAACGAAGGAAACAAAACCAAATGGCCCGCTGGATAATAATAGCCGGATGTATATTAGTTGCAGTCGGGTTAGTTAGTAATGCATTTTGCTCCCTGGCTTGTCGGCTGGTTTGGCAAACTGCCGGGTGATATCCGCATTGAATCGGAAAAAGGCCGGGTTTTTATTCCCGTTACTTCCATGCTGATTATCAGCATTATTTTGACACTGCTTGTAAATCTGTTCCGTCGCTGAATATTCAACCGGGGCAAGACTTCTTGCGCCCTGCCCCGGTTACTTTAATTTTTTTCAAATACTTACTTAAAATCAATGTGCCCAGGAACGGCGGCTTGCCGTCTTGAAAGAACGTCGTCCTGGCCTGCTGTTCGTCTGCGCCCGGGAAGGGAAATGTCTCCTGCCACCCTGGTTTCCGCCATTGGCACCACGCGAAGTTCGCTCACTGTTATCGTAGGTCGGCATACTGATGGTTAATCCGTCAACACTTTGATATTGCAGTTTTTCTCCGAGCACTCTTTTCAAGGAATGCGCAAGCACGATATCCTGACCGGTTACAAAAGTAAAGGCGTCACCGGTTTTGGCGGCACGTCCCGTTCTGCCGATACGGTGAGTATAAGCATCAGCGGTATCAGGCATATCATAGTTGATGACATGGGAAATTCGCGTCACATCAATGCCGCGAGCGGCAATATCGGTGGCGACCATGATCTCGTAGCGGCCGTCACGGAAACCGTCCAGGGCAATCTGGCGTTTCTGCTGCGTCAAGTTTCCATGCAGCGAAGTAACTTTATATCCCGATCTGTCGAGTTGCAGAGCAACGCTTTTGGCGCGCGACTTTGTCCTTGTGAAAATAAGGACAGATTCCATTTCCGTTTTATCCAGAATATCTTTCAACAGAGCGGTTTTCCCGTCCATCTGCACGGGATAGAAATGATGAGAGACCGTTTCCACGGGCGCAGTGCCGCCAATTTTAATATTAACCGGATTACGAAGGAGATCGTGAGCCAGAGCTCTTATATCGTCCGGCATTGTAGCGGAAAATAACAGGGTCTGCCGCTCAGCAGGCAGAGACTTTACTATTCTTCTTACGTCCGGAAGAAAACCCATATCAAACATGTGATCGGCTTCATCCAGCACCAGCACCTCAACTTTAGACAAATCGATGGTACCGCGATTTATATGATCCAGCAGGCGGCCGGGACAAGCTGAAATAATTTCAACTTTGTCGCGCAGCTTTTTAATCTGCCCCTGGATATTCACTCCACCGTAAATAGATGCACTCTTCAGATGCGTTTTGCGGCCCAACTCTCCGACGGCTTCATGTGTTTGCTCGGCCAATTCGCGCGTCGGTGCGACGATCAATGCGCGGATATGGCCACGTGCACCCTGCATCAGGCGTTGTAAAATCGGCAAGACGAATGCCGCCGTCTTACCCGTTCCCGTCTGAGCCAGCCCCATAACATCGCGTCCCTCCATAATCGGCGGGATTGACTGCAACTGGATCGGCGTCGGCTTTACATATCCCTGTGCCCGAACACCGGCAAATATTTTTTCATTCAACTCAAACTTCTCAAAACTCATTTTTTCTTCTTCCTTCTTTTTCAGTATTAGTGACATTTGAACCCATTTCTGATCGTCACGGGTCTCAAAGATACAAAGATAAACCGCTTCCTGCACCTGTATAAAATCTGCAAAAACAGATAACAGATGTTGCATTACAGTTGGATTCTATTACGATTAGCTGGATTTTCCTGCCGATATTTCTGAATAAGAAAGGTGGGAAGGTAAATAACTATCGCCATCACGGGGGTTCTTGTACAGGCATATACTGTAAATAGCAAGGATTATCTTTGCCAAACCCGTAAAAAGTCCATATAATGCTTTATAGCTGATTTGTTGTGGAATATCAGGACAAACCTATTTTACAGGAGGCTCAAAATATGTATAATAACTTTCATCATGCCCATCTGTTTGCAGCGGACATCAATGCCAGCCTGAAATTTTATCAGGAAATGTTCGGAGGAAGGATTGTCGCCGATATTGAAATGGCCGGAGCACGCAACGTTTTTCTGCAAATAGGCCGGGGACGGCTGCATTTCTATGAACAACTCCCCCGCGACGAAGGAAAAGGAGCCGTTCACCACCTGGGCATCGAGACCGACAATCTCCCGGAACTTGTCGCCCACATGAAATCCAAAGGCGTTAAATTCAGAAAAGAGATTGCGGATTTCGGTTTCTGGAAATATGTAATGGCACCTGCTCCCGACAACGTAATTCTGGAATTGTTCCAGCCGGTAAGAGATAAATTTCCATCCTCTTTACCTGCTGATTTCTTTTAGATAACAAACGGACTGTATTGTAATTGTAACAATGAAAAACTCTTCCGGCAATCTGTAGAGACGTTGCATGCAACGTCTCTACTCATTATATTGGCAAAAACCTTGCCATACAATCTCCAAACACGGAAGGATGAAGCAAATAGTTGTAAAACGGTTTCTAATTATTAATAAGGTACTAACAGGATATTTCAACAGCCCCGACCCTGTTATTTTTTAATCTCCGCACCCTTGATGATACTCGCCTGCAGACGGCGCATACCGTTTAGCCAACGATCGTAATCGGCCGTCTTTTTCTGAATATAAACTTTCACTTCCGGATGCGGCATAATCAGGAACTCTTCTTTCCTGAGACCATCGATTACGGCGAGAGCGAGTTTATCCGGCGACATGAGACCGTCAACGCCCGCCGCACCGGCCACCGCACCAGCACCTTGCCGGAGCAGATCCGTATCGACCGCCTGAGGACACAGAGCAAATACCTTGATCCCTTCTCCGCCGTAAGTTATGGCCAGGTTTTCCGCCATGCCCACGGCAGCATGCTTGGTAACGGAATACGGCGCTGAACCGATCTGGCTTAAAAGCCCCGCCGCCGAAGCCGTAATCATAAAAGCACCGCCGCCCCGTTTGAGCATCCCGGGAATAACCGCCCGCGCAGCATAAACGTGAGACAGAACATTGATTTCCCAGATGCGCTGCCAATCCTCATTGGCCACCTCCACGCCTCCCACAAGCATTATTCCGGCATTGGAGCAGAAAAGATCGACTGCTCCGCAATTGTCTTCGGTAAACCGGACCAGGCGGATAACATCTTCTTCCTTGCGGACATTGCAGACAACGGCTTTACCTTTAATTTCATCGGCGACAAGTTTTGCTTCCGCTTCATTTATATCCGCGACAATAACCGTTCGCGCACCCTCCCGGGCAAAACGCCGGCACAAGGCACGGCCGATTCCCAAGGCGCCGCCGGTAACAACAACCACTTTATCTTTTACATCCATTTCTCCTCCTCCACAAAAACAGGCAATGCATCAATATGGGTGCTATCTATGCAGATTACAGCGTAAAATGTCAATCCTGAAATTATTATATAGTCTGAAGCTTAAAACCGGCATGATTTTTATACCGGTCATTATAAATATCCCTGATAAAAACATTGACGGCAAGGCTAAGAATTATGATATGAAAAACGGAATTAATTCTCCAGGGAAAGGCTTTCGGCAACAAACATCATGAATCCATTACACTACGAAAAGATCGGCCGGGAACTAAACATTACGGAAAAGCAGGTCGGTGATACTGCGCAGATGCTGGAAGAAGGGGCTACCGTTCCTTTTATCGCCCGCTACCGGAAAGAAGTAACCGGGTCACTCGACGAAGTGGCCGTAACCGCCATTCGCGACCGGCTGCATGAGCTCGCAGAGCTGGAAAACCGCCGCAACGCAATCTTAAAATCTCTCACGGAGCGCAATCTGCTGACCCCGGAGCTTACCGAAAAGATTGCCGCCGCGGAAACATTATCCACGCTGGAAGATATTTACCTGCCTTTCCGGCCCAAACGCCGCACGCGGGCGACTGCGGCCCGGGAAAAGGGGCTTGAACCGCTGGCCGTTAAAATTTTTACCCAGGAAGAAATGGATGCTGCCCGGGAAGCCGCCGTCTTCATAAGCGAGGAAAAAGGCGTGGCAACGGCTGATGAAGCTCTGGCCGGAGCACGCGATATTATCGCCGAATGGGTGAATGAAGATCAGAATGCCCGGGCGAAAATGCGGATGTTGTTTTTGGAAAAAGGGGTAATTCGCACCACTATCCTGCCGGACAAAACCGAAACGGGAATAAAATACAAGGATTATTATGACTGGGAAGAACCGGTGGCAACTGCGCCATCACACCGTGTTCTGGCGATGCGCCGCGGTGAACGGGAAGAGTTTCTGATACTGCGCATGACACCGCCGGAAGAGGAGGCTTTAGCTCTTCTCGAAGAGCTGTTTGTTCAAGGCTCGACACAAGCCTCCGAGCAGGTCAGACTTGCCGTTCATGACAGCTACAAACGGCTTCTCTCGTCTTCCATGGAAACGGAAATCCGCCTCACCGTCAAGAAAAAGGCCGATGAAACAGCCATTAAAATATTTGCTGAAAATCTGCGCCAGCTTCTAATGGCGCCGCCGCTGGGACAAAAAGCCCTGCTGGCGGTCGATCCGGGTTTCCGGACCGGCAGTAAGACCGTTTGTCTGGACCGTCAGGGAAAGCTCCTCCATTATGAAACCATCTTTCCTCTTCTTTCGGAAAAAGCCCGCAAGGAAGCAGGCCAAAATGTTAAAATACTCTGCACTAAATACGGCATTGAAGCAGTAGCCATAGGTAACGGCACGGCCAGTCGTGAAACAGAAGCATTTTTCCGCAGTCTTGACCTGCCCGGTGAAATTACCATTGTTATGGTGAATGAGAGCGGAGCATCGGTATATTCCGCCTCGCAGGCGGCGCGCGATGAATTTCCGGACGAAGATATCACCGTCCGCGGCGCTGTGTCCATAGGCAGGCGCCTGATGGATCCGCTGGCGGAACTCGTCAAGATTGAGCCCAAATCAATCGGTGTCGGCCAGTACCAGCACGATGTCGATCAGGACGAATTACAACGCGCCCTTGATGACACGGTAGTGAGCTGTGTCAACGCAGTCGGTGTCGAAGTCAACACGGCAAGTGCCCGGCTTCTCTCCTATGTGTCCGGCCTGGGACCGGCTCTCGCGGAAAATATTGTCCAGTACCGCAATGATAACGGCCCTTTTGCGACACGTGAAGATCTGAAGAACGTTAAACGCCTCGGAGCCAAGGCCTTCGAACAGGCGGCGGGATTTTTAAGGATCCGGGACAGCATCAATCCCCTTGATGGAAGCGCCGTTCATCCGGAGAGTTATTCCATCGTTGAAAAAATGGCCTGTGATCATGGTTGTAATGTTCGCGACTTGATGGCGGATGAAGCCAAACGGCAAAAAATTGTTCTGACCGATTATGCGACGGACAAAGTGGGACTGCCGACCCTCCGGGATATAATGGCGGAGCTCGCCAAACCGGGACGAGATCCCCGGCAAAAGTTTGAAAATATTGTCTTTGCTGAAGGAATTGAAAAGATATCCGACCTGATTCCGGGAATGAAGCTTACCGGAGTTGTCACAAATATCACGGCTTTCGGCGCCTTTGTCGATATCGGCGTCCATCAGGACGGCCTGGTGCATCTAAGCGAAATGGCCGATCGCTTTGTAAAAACACCGGCGGATGTGGTAAAAGTAGGTGAAAAAGTGGATGTGACGGTTCTTGCGGTAGATACGGAAAGAAAACGGATTTCCCTCACCCTGAAAAAGACACCGGGCGAAAATCCGGTCGCGGAACATATTGACCGGCCCGCCCCTTCCAAGCCCACTGAACACAAAATTACACCCGGCAAACAGCCCCATGGGCCCAATGAAAAAAAACGCGGCAAGGAACCGCCCCGGCCTTTTAACAATCCCTTTGCCGACGCTTTGCGCCGCCGCTGAGAATGCTGCAGGAAACCGGCCGGATGCTAAGTGCAATCCGTCGAGATATTGCCGGCGGCGTCTCGACCTCGTGAGGACACTTCTTTTATGGATGCAACAGTCAATGCCAGGGAGATTTCTCTTCAGGAAATCTACGATCAGTTTGCCGAAACTTATGAAAAGAACCGCGGGCTTTTCGATATGTCGGAGATTCTGAATTCTTTTTACAGCGGCCTCGGCATAAAAAAAGGAAATCTACTGGACATGGGCTGCGGCGCAGGAGAACCTTTTGCACGTTTTTTTGCAGATCACGGATGGAGCGTTACCGGTGTCGATTTCTCCCAACGGATGCTTGCTTTGGCCGCTAAATACGTTCCCGAAATGCAGACTGTCCGCTCCGACATGCGGTCGGTTGATTTTGCGCCGGATGAATTTGCGGCAATCACAGCCATTTACAGCCTGTTTCATATTCCCGGCAAAGATCAGGTGGCGTTAATCGCAAAATTTTACCGCTGGCTTAGTCCCGGAGGAAAAGCTCTGTTTACTTATGCCACAAAAGAATATACGGGTAGCGCTGAATTTGACGGTTATAAGGAATTTCTCGGACAAAAATTATATTACAGCCACAAAACTCCCGAAGCTCTTTACGCTGATCTGAAAAATATCGGCTTTAATATTGATTCCGCCACGTACAGGGAGATCGGCGGGGAAACATTTTTGTGGGTTACAATCACAAAACCACTATGAAATCGATAAATGCACCGGCAAATAAAAACTGGCTCGTTTATATCCTGCGTTGCCGGGACAATACATTGTACACCGGCATAACAAACAACATCGAAAAACGCCTGGAAAAACATAATAAAGGAACCGCATCCCGGTACACCAGGGCAAGGTTGCCGGTAGTGCTTATGAAAAAAAGTAAAGGCATGTCCAGGGGAGAAGCGCTCCGTCTGGAGATAAAAATCAAGAAGCAGCCTAAAGAAAGGAAGCTTGCGGTTCTTACGGGGGGTATGAGATGAATGGAACTACTCGGGCGGACATTAAAGTAGGGATGTCCGTAAAAATCGTGCAGAAACAGGATCAGAAAACAGGCAAACTGACGGACGGCATTGTCCGCGATATTCTTACCAGCTCCGTTACGCATCCTCACGGCATCAAGGTACGCCTGCAAAGCGGTATTGTCGGAAGGGTCAAGGAAATACTTATACCATGTTGCCTTCTTTGGCTGGCTTTGTTGTCGTTGCCTTTCTCAACGTATTTATAAAAGGATCTAAATGCGGATATTCATCGACGCGGATGCGTTTCCGAATGTAATCAAGGATATTTTAATGCGGGCGGCGGTACGCCTGAATGTGCCACTTGTTTTTGTGGCCAACAAACCCGTGAGGATTGATGATGCCGCACATATTTCGCTTATTCTCGTTCCCGCCGGCCCTGACGTGGCTGATAACCGCATCGCCAGGCTGGCAGAGCCGGGCGACCTTGTAATTACCGCCGATATCCCGCTTGCCGACCGCGTGGTCGCCAAAGGGGCTTTTGCGCTCAACCCCAGAGGCAAGCTTTATACGGAAGATAATATCAAGGATAGTCTGGCCATGCGCGGGCTCATGAATGAGCTGCGAGACGGCGGTATGATTACGGGCGGCCCCGCAACATTCAGCAAGAAAGACCGTCAGGCGTTTGCCAATCAGCTGGATAGTTTTTTGGTAAGACAGTTAAAAATGGAAAACCCCGCCGGGGAATAACTATTCTTCAGGCTTATCAGGAACTACCGCCAACGCCCGCAATATATTACAAACATCATCCTTGTGTTCGACCAGAATGATTTTAATTTTGCAGTCTTTGCCCATGATCAAACGGCCGAAAGCGCCGCTGCTTATATTCAGAAGACAACCCAGGAGCCGGGAAGAGTGTATCTTTAAGATTTGCTCAATGTGCCGGTAAAGACGCCCGGCGCCGTCGTTGGAAAATAAAAGCAGCCGGGAAATCCTGTTCCCGTAAGGGGTATCCGAACGCCCGCGGACACCGGCTATGCCCTTTCTTTCACTTTCCAATTTACCGGCAATGGCTTCAAAACCGCAACGAATCCGACCACGGAGACGGGCTTGCCCGAGCGCAATTTTCAGCGGGTTTTTTATCTCCACCCGGGAAACAACAAAATCACTTTCCGGCAGGAGTTTTACGGTATGGAGAAGCAATACCCGGCGGATGGTTTCCGCCGTGCCTTCCGTTTCCAATTCCCGGGGAAACCGGAGATCCGATAAATTCATTTGCGGTTGTTCGACTCGCATTTTTTTATATCACCAGATTATCCGGGCATCGACAGCCCTACATCCTCCGGCATCAGCCATCAAAGGGTTGATATCCAGTTCCGCAATATCGGGGACACAGGCAGCCAAAAACGACAGCCTCTCCAGTATTTCCAGCATTCCTTCCTGATCAATACCGGCTTCACCGCGCACGCCTTTCAGGAGAGGATATGTTTTCAAAGACGAGAGCATTTTTTCGGCTTCACTCCTGCCCACAGGTACAAGTTCACGACTGATATCCTTAAATACTTCGGCATAAACTCCACCCAGGCCGCAAACGAGAACATGCCCGAACTTGGGATCAAGTTTCAGCCCCAGCAGAAGTTCTTTTCCTGCGGCCTGCTCCTGCAGCTGGAATCCTGTTTTTAATTTCGGGTTACGCAGGCGCACATTTTCTTTCATCTTTTTCCAGGCCCCGCGCAGTTCCTTTTTATTACGGATATCCGTTACTACGCCTCCCCACTCGCTTTTATGAAGAAAAGCTTCTCCCGATAGTTTCAGAACCAGCGGATAAGAAAATGATTCCGCCGCTGCCTCAATTTCCCGCCAGTTCCGGGCAATTTTCCCCGCCGCTGCCGGAATTCCGAAGATGGAAAGAAGATCAAGAGCATCTTCTCCCAGCAAGACCTTCCGCTGCCTTCCCTTGGCCAACAGCAGATCCGCCGCTTTCCGATCATAGGGAAATGTCCGCTGGGCGGGAATTTTCCTCCCTTTAAGCTGATGATAGCGGTAAACAAAAGACAAGCCCCGCACGGCCTGCTCAACGGAATCAAAGCAGGCCACTTGCGCAACAGCCTCCAGTTTTTCCACAGTGGCTGCCGCAGCCGTGCCGTATATCCACATGGATACCGGTTTTGTGTTGTTCGTCTCTTGTCCGGCTTCCGCCACAACTGCGGCAATATCTATATCCTGATGAAGCGGCGAGCTCATACTCAATGACAACGCGAGAACCGCATCGATTTCCGGAGAATTCAAAAGTCCGCAAAGCGCCTGCTTGTAAGAAGACGAGAATCCGTCCCCGAGCATGCCTACAGGCCAGATATCCACGGGGTTGCCGATATGCACCCAATCCGGTAACCCCTCTTTCAGCTTACCGGCAAGATTTTCCGGCAGATTGCCGATTGTGAAACCAAAATCATCACAGGCATCCGTCGCCATAATACCCGCCGCACCGGAGGGCGTTAAGACTCCCAGACGCGGCCCGGACAGATCAGCAAATTTAAGAAAAGAATGAACGGCGTCTCTGAACTCGGAGACGTTTTTCACCCGGATAATCCCGGCACGCCGGAAAGCAGCGTCGTTGATTTCATCTTCACCGACCAGTGAGCCGGTGTGGGAAAGGGCAGCCCTCGCTCCGGCTGCGGTCCGGCCCGTTTTAAAAACAATAATCGGCTTGGTAAGGGATATGCGGGAAGCCGCTTCCAAAAACTTGCGGGCACGCAGAAATCCTTCCATGTAAACAGCAATCACCCGGATTTCCGGATCAGTGCCGAAGTATTCCAGAGCATCAACAAAATCAACATCGCAGGCATTGCCGATATCGATGGCCTTGCCCCAATTACAGCCGGAGAATTCCTTTGGAGCCACCTGGAGAAGACCCGTCTGGGCAATAAGCGCTACGGGCGGAATCTTCACCGGACGGGGCAGATCAATAAAACCGGTGGATAAACCGCGAAAATTATTCGTAACACCCAGTGTATTGGGTCCGAGAACACGCACACCGCTTCCCCGGGCAAGCAGCGTTATCTGTTCCTGCAGTTCCCGGCCGCGCTTATCGGCATCGCTGAATCCCTGACTGATGATAATCACCCGGCGGATCCCTGCTTCAATGCACTGATGAAAAGCGGGGATTACATGATCTCTGCCCACGGAAATAGTCGCCAGATCGGCGACCTCCGGCACGGCGGCAACGGTTGGATATGCTTTGAGTCCGCAGATTTCATCGGCCTTCGGATTTATCGGGTAGATACGTCCCGGATAACCATACCGAAGCATCACCTCCACTCCATTGTAGGCGCCCTGCCCGGTTTTCCTCGATGCACCGATCATGACTAAAGACTTCGGTTCCAGAAAAATCCGCATTCTAAAATCCTCCCTGCTTTATGGACTTTTTCATGATGTGTTTTCTCCAGCCGGCAATTTTCGGCTCTATTCTGATTAATAATTGTTATATTTATCCATCATTCCGCCGGCAAATTCAAGAAGCAATCAATATTGACTGAAGATTTCACAAGATGCCTGCGGAATATTAATTTCAAATATTATCCGTTCAGTCCGCAGGATGAGGAGATTTCACATTAATATTAGAAAAGCCCCGTTAAAGACTTAACGGGGCTTCTGAGCCGTTCTTCCACGGCTTTGCAACTGCAAGCCGCAAACAGCGTAAAATCAGGTGTCATTGCGATGAGCCTTCTCGACGAAGATGCACTTATGTAATGTCTGGGACACTGTGGGGCATTAGTGCAATTTTAGAAGTTCCATACTCCCGAGGGAGGCGATGGAGGCGAGGGTAGTTTTTTCCTTCATAGAGAACTTCTTTATACCGCCGGGCAAATTGCTCGCAATGACGAGGCGCAATTTAGTTATCAGGCTCTCTCCAAGACAAGCGACATTCCCTGTCCGCCGCCGATGCAAAGTGAAGCGAGACCCAGCTTCAAATTCTTCTTTTTCATCTGCATGGCCAGTGTATAGGTAATACGGG
>Ga0228535_1002580_pt1 | contig 16682 bp, 16 predicted proteins | sample SJ1metagenome_FD_168457 | JGI IMG/M metagenome (GOLD analysis project Ga0228535, IMG submission 168457) | Enriched culture of PCE-dechlorinating microbial communities from Ithaca, New York, USA - SJ1 | ecosystem: Engineered > Modeled > Simulated communities (microbial... > Unclassified | place... | reverse complement strand
CATGGATCATCGTCTGACATGCGAAGTCGCCAAGATCATTGCCCGTCCGAAGTCAAAACCCGTTTCGATCCTCGGATGTGAGATTCCGAATACCACTTTTTGGAACGCCAAGATTTTCCCCGCGAACTACTACGTTGATATCAGCGAACAGATTGATTTGAAGGTGGATGCATTTTCCAAATACGAAAATGAGCTACAGGATTACCCTCACCCTTGGTCAAAAAAAGGTTTGAAACTGCTGGCGGAGTACCACGGGATGCAGTCCGGTTTTCGTTTCGCGGAGGCGTTTTCTGTCATCCGCGCATACGAAGGTCGGCTCCCTTAGATCCATCCATATTCCTCAAATCTGATGATTGCCAACCGCCGAACAGATATAGATAGATTTGCAGAGTCGCTGATTTTGTTAAAGAGAGGATAAAAGACATTGTCCGAAGTCATGCTGCTTTTCAAACCCACCGACAAGCTCGGAGAGTTTGACGTGGTACATGTTCCGGGGGCAGGTTAGAGGCTCAAAGAATGCTCTGCAGTCTCAATGCGTAGTGCCAAAAGGAGATAAGCATATGCGAATATTAGTGATAAATATTTCGTTACGACCGATGCCTGCGCGTAGAAGTCTTCCTGTGGGGCTGGCATATGTCGTTTCAGCAATGAAGCGTAATGGTTTCAAATTTGACATGCTCGATCTTGATGCGAAGCCGCAGAGCAAGGAAGAAACCGAGGAATTTCTTCGTACCAATCAGTACGATGTTGTAGCAATGGGGTGTATTGTTACCGGATATAAGCTTGTAAAGTGGTTGTCGGCCACAATTAAGGAGGCATATCCGTCAACAACTGTAATTATCGGCAACACGGTAGCGCAATCCATTCCCGACATGCTGCTGAATCGTACGAAAGCTGATATCGCTGTGATGGGAGAGGCTGATGAAACGATCGTGGAATTGCTCCGGCAACTCAGTGTCTCTCAGGATTTGTCCGGAATAAAGGGAATCTGCTATCGCAGGGACGGTGTGATTATTAGGAACGCCAAACGACCATTGATTAAAAATATCGATATGATTCCTACCCCTGATTGGGATTTGTTCGATGTGGAGTTTTATATTCAAAGTCAAGCAGAAGCCTTTGCGTCATATCTGCCTAGTAGTGTCAGTAAAAAGGCAAGAGTTATGCCTATTAATACGGCAAGAGGGTGCCCGCATCAGTGCACTTTTTGTTTTCATGCTTTTCGTGGAGAAAAATATCGATGGCGGTCGACAGGGTCAATCGTCAACGAGATGGCGCATCTGAAAGAGAAATATGGCGTTAATATTATTACGTTTAACGATGAGTTGACATTTCATTCCATTCGCCAGGCTTCGGCCTTTGCAGATACTCTGTTAAAAAGTGGTCTACGGATGTATTGGACTGCGTCTTGTCGAAGCGGGTTATTTTCTAAGGATGAACATGTTGATGTGGCAAGGAAGCTTAAAGAGTCTGGTTGCCTTTGGCTCGGATTTTCTCTGGAGTCTGCCGATTCTGGGATTCTAGAATGGATGAACAAGCGTACAGGGCCTGATGATTTCTCGCGGCAAGTCGAATTATTGAGAAAGGCGGATATCACGTCATTCACGTCAATTGTGTTAGGTTATCCAAACGAGACAGAGGCGACTATTAAATCAACTATAGACTGTTGCATTGTAAATGGGATTTATCCGAGTGCCGGCTATCTTCTCCCTCAACCTGGCAGCCCAATGTATGACTATGCGCGAGAACAAGGGCTGATTGGAGATGAAGAAGAGTATCTCTTATCTATGGGAGATCGCCAGGATCTGCGATTAAACATGACAAAGATCCCGGATCAGGAGCTTGAGAATATCGTACATCGTGAATTGGACCGCTGCAGCAGGGAATTAGGATTGACTCTCAGCGGTGGGGCCTTGTTGAAGACTGGTATTTATAAAAAAACAAACAAGCAATGATATTCGCCGTAAGCAAAGGAGGAAATAAGTATAAGCATCCATGCGCATAGCGTTTAATATTCTTCGGATGAACTGGTACAGATTATTCTCTCCCCTGATTGATGAGACGATGAGTCGAGGACATGTGGTGGAATGTTGGCACAATGTGGGTAATAAAAATCTCGGGAGTAACGTGATTAATATGGCGAAGATGCCTAAATTTAGGTATGGAAACCCTATCGTGCGTGACTATTCAGGAATGAAACAATTTTTGAAACTTGTGAAATCAAAAAATGTGGACGCGATTGTCGATGTGTTCCCTCCTCTGGCAAGAGATCCAAATGGGATAAATCCTGAGTCGCATTTGCTCATGAAGGAATGGCCTCAAAGTGAAGACCGACCTTATTGGATTATGCTGGATGCGGTTCCTGGTGATTGTGTAACCGCTATCCAGAACGAAGAACAATTGTTTGCATGTGATTTGTTTTTACTTCGGTCTGAATTCTGGTCGGATTTTGATTCCCGATCGATGAGCGTTGATCTTTCCAATTACATTCAACAGGCTTACTTAAACAGAAGATGCTCTGGTAAGTTTCCCCTGGAATTCATGTTGCGGCGGCAACGTTTCAGGTGGAGTTCACGACATGAAGAGTATTTCCGGGGACATTCGCAATGCATAGGATATCCAATGGTTGATCCTTATGTCGCCATTGATCCACAGCAAGTTCGTCGTTCCTGGGGTATACCAAAGGATGTTCCAGTGGTGGTTCATTTACCAAGCCCTTATGGGCATGGTCATGTGGGACTTTGGGAAAAAATGTATGGTAATAGTCGCATGCCCGTCAGACTGTTCTGGGCAATGCTGGCTGGACGTTGGGAGTATATAAAAAATGCCTTTGTCCCATCACACGATGAAGCTGTTATTAATGCAATTGGCGGTTTCTGCAAGAAGAACAACGCGTTTCTCTTAAGCAAAAGGCGACATTCTCAGGTTGTATCTCCTCAAGTAAGGAAAACCGCTTCTTTGGTAGTTGGCGATGAATCCCATTATCCCCACACTATGGTCAGCGCATTAGCAATCGCAGATCTTTGCGTGGGGTCCTATAGTGCAACAGTTTATGAGGCTGTCGCCCAGAATGTATTTTTCTTAAACGTCAATATTCCATTTTTCCCTGTTTCGCTCATTGAAAATTATCTTCCTATTGACGAAATATATAATTTCAAGGGTGTTACCGCATCCCTGGATGCAGCATCTTTTGCCAGGACTTTTCCAGAGAAGTCTCTAGCGGACTTCAAAATTGCGCCTGCGTCACGCTTGGCATTTAACAAAAAATATACAGGACCTGTTGATGGAAAAAGTTCAAGTCGTTTCGTAGCTTGTGCAGAATCTCTTGTAAAGACAGGTAGGGTCCAGTTGCCTCATTAAAAAATGTTACCGAAAGGGTAGAGATTTGAGGATACGTTGACTCGGGGTAAATTTGATATGAAAATTGTAATCGCAAATCCATTTTATCCGCCTTATCCTATTGAACCCGGTGGGGCTGAACATAGTTTAGAACAGATGTGCCGGATTTTTACAGATGAAGGATGGAAGCTCCGCATTGTCACCCCGAGTTTCGATGGGAAACCGGGAATCGAATGTAATGGAAATATAGAGATTGATCGGTTTGCAAGTGGTATTAACAAATCTTCCTTTCCAAACGGCGACCCTCAGCGATATTTTGACTCGACAACGTATGTGAACGGCACCGCTCTTGCGATTGCGAAGGCAGTGAAATCATTCGGCAAGCCTTTTGTTATTGCAAATAATGCGCAATCCATTATTCCAGTGGTTTCAGCTAGTCGTAAGCTTGGCGTGCCCTGTCTGGGCATAGTCAGAGATGCACAACTTCTCTGCGAAATGGGGTCCTGTATTCATTCCAGGAAACCCTCAACTGCTTTGCCGTGCAAGGGTGTCCTAGGTGCGGGAAAATGCAAGATCAAATTCTGCAGGGAAAGAGGTGATGTGAATCTGCGGGCCTTGCCAGGAATTTTCATAGACGGCATGCATCTCGGTTTTAGGCGTAAACGATTAAGGGCGGCTTACTTGACTACTAATAGCATCATCACGATTAGCGAAGCCCTCAAATTGATGCTTTCAAAAATAGATGGGTTCGCTGTCAAAGAGATGAGAGTTATCCGTAATTTTCACACAGGCATTGAGCCTGCTTCAAATGAAGAATTACAACACTTCTTGGAACGGACTAAAATAGGAAATTTGCGGTTCTTTCTAGTTGTGGGGAAGAAATCATATGGGAAGGGATCGGATGTTGCCGTTAATGCGGCAAGAGTCCTGCGGGCTTCACGTTCCGATGTCTTGGTTGTTTTTGCCGGTAAAGGAGATCTGATAAATTCCCACAGTGGAATTGTTGATGTGGGCCAAATATCACAGTCTCTCCTAATGAGATTATTACTCAAATCTACAGGGGTTGTTGTTCCTGGCCGTTGTCAAGAGGGACTTCATAGAACTATGATTGATGCAGTCTGGTATGGGAAGCCTGTTATATGTACTGAAGCAGGGGGAGTTTCTGAAGGAGTACGTCATAATGCCAATGGGTATATAGTTCCATGTGACGATGTTTATTCGCTTGCCAATGCGATGACGAAGGTCCTGTCCTGGGAAGACAAGCAAATTGATCTTTGCAGGAGAGCTTCAAAAGAAATATATGAAGCAATATTTTCGGATCGTGTCTTGATAGAAAAGTGGTTCGAGATATTCTCCGCTATAGGGTAGTAATGGGGCGTGTAATGTTAAAAAATGTATTTGATCGGCTGTCGAGAAATTCCTTTCGCAGGGTTCTACCGGGTATTTATGTGTTTCTTTATCATGAGATTGTGAACCAGCTTTCTGACAGTTTTATGGATATCAAAGTGGGAACGGATACCAATATATTCGAGACCCATCTGGATTATTATAAAGATAAATTTCGCATGATAAGCCTTCAAGATGCTGTCACACTCCTTGCTTCTGGTGAACCCATTTTAGAGCGATATGGTGTTATTACTTTTGACGATGCATACAGAAATGTAATCAATAATGCGGTTCCTCTGCTTAACGAAAAGAAAATCCCTGCCACAATATTTGTTTGCCATAATCCAGCTGTTGGAGAAAAAGGAATATGGCGACAGCGTTTGGCGCTTTTGTTGGATCCTAAGAGAAAAGAGATATTAGACCATTTTAATAAGAATCTAAAATTGAACCGTGTTTCGGTTGATGATTTATTTGATTGGTGCAAAGAGAACTATTCTAAGAAACTTGAACAATTGATTGATGGTATATGGAACGATTCGAATATGGACGGGGAGGATTTAAGGCTATATGCGACGTATGATGAACTTCGCTCTCTTGATGATACTCGATATGAATTCGGAAGCCACACTATAAGTCATCCCGTTTTGTCTCGAATATCATTATCGGAGGCGCGAGAGGAAATTGTAACAGGGCATCACCTTGTGGAGAAGGGCCTTCAGAAAAAGGTGCGTTTCTTTGCATATCCCTTCGGTTGTCCACACCACTGGAACCGCGAATGTGAAGGTTACATTCGTGAACTTTCCGATGTGTGTGCTGTTGGAGCAGCCGGAGGCGTAAATCGGCTTTTTTCTCCTCTTCATATTAGGCGTATTGGTTTTACCAATCATTCGATCAATAATGTGTTGAAGATTCTCATCGAGGAAGGTAAACGTGTGCCATGATGTTGGTTTTATCACTGAATGTTCAGGGAAAGGAATGATGAATGGGGCTTTTTTCTCCAGTTATTAGGGGATACTTGAGAGAAATACAACACTTAGCAAAAGGGAGATTGCTTGATGTCGGTTGCGGAGACAAACCTTACCAAAGTGTTTTTAAAAATGTTTCAGAATATGTTGGCATTGATCTTTCTCCTAAGGCTGGAATTCCAAACAGATTAAAGTCCAGGTTTGAGAAAATAGATGTGTTTGCAAGGGCAACGGAACTTCCCTTTTGTAGTGAGTCTTACGATGTAGTCCTTTGCACACAGGTCATCGCACATATCATGGATCCAGACTTATTCTTCTCTGAGGTGTATCGGGTTCTTAGGAATGAAGGAGTTCTGCTTGCGACGTTCCCGTTGATCAATCCACTGTGTGAAGTTCCGCATGAGTATTTTCGTTATACAGAGTTCAGTTTTCAAGAGTTATGTAAAAGAAACAATCTTTGTGTTGAGGAAGTTCAGAAAATGGGTGGTGGATGGTTTTCTATTGGATTTCTGGCCAGAAATTTTCTCTATATTGATTCTGAAAGGGCGCAGAAAGTGATCGTGAAAAGATTTTTGATATACTTAGGGAACGTTATATACAGCCTATTTGAGCGACTTGATAACTATGATCGGCATCCAGAATGTCCGCTGAATTATCTTGGCATAGCAAGAAAATTGTGACAGTAAAATTAATGAGCCTTCCCCATGAGTCTTCTTAGAAACAGTGTACGCAAGAGCTTGTTGAAATTAACAGGTTTTTGGCGTCCGTATAGCCGCCTTTTTATGAGGAGCGACTCAGCGTTCTGGGTGATTTCCTGGGAGATGAAGGAGATTGGTGCCTTAGCTTTTAAGCACGGGAAGCGTTTGGCTCCATCTTGGCTGCTCCCCTTTACCGATAGGCAATGCGCATTTTTCGGGAGCCATTTTGATCTACTGTTAAATGAAAAATGGTTTGACACATCACTAAGATTGGCGGCAGCTTATTTCCATGGACGGCCTGGTACTGGAACTGTAGAATTTGATATCTGTTTTGAGAATCTTAAAAAGTATCATGATAGGATTCATCGTCTTCAAGTATCCCACACAGCTATGAAGGACATTGTATTAAGTTCAGGTATTGAATCTTCGAAAGTATTTCTGATCCCAATTGCGATAAATCCTAGTTATTTTTCTCCTCAGACTAACGTCTTACGTCAAAAGGCCAGAGCATATTTCGGCATACCTCAGGATGCCGTAGTAATTGGATCTTTTCAAAAAGATGGCGTTGGTTGGGGTGATGGAAGGGAGCCGAAATTACCTAAAGGTCCGGATGTTCTTGTTAAGGTGCTTTCTATTCTCAAGTCGAAGCTACCTCATTTGTTTGTGTTACTAAGCGGTCCTGCGCGGGGATATGTTAAAGCAGGATTGGAGAAATATGGGATTCCCTATCGGCATTATCTATTAAAAGACTATCCAAAGATCAATTCATTGTATCATTGTCTGGATCTATATTTGGTTACATCCAGGGAAGAAGGTGGTCCAAAATCTGTTTTGGAGAGTATGGCGAGTGGAGTGCCTCTTGTGACTACCTGTGTCGGCCAAGCAATGGATCTTGTTAGGCATGGAGAGAATGGATGGATGGTAAAGAATGGTGATGTGGATGAGTTAGTCTCCTGCACTGAGTACGTTATGAGTCACCCGACGCAAAAAGAAAAAGTGGTAAAGGCCGGGCTGGCAACGGCTGCAGAGAATACATACAGTGCCCAAATGCCATTATGGTCAAGATTTTTTGATGGATTTGTGGAATGAAATCTGCTGAATCCGGATGCACCGAAATCATAGTTAAAGGGGTCACCCCTTTGGGACCATTCAGAGGGATGAGGGGCTTATCATCTTTTGCCCCGCGTCTCGCTTCAATGGCTGTTGGAGAAACTCCCTCGAAATTGAACACATAGAATTGCATCAATGTGATATCTGTGTGCGGTATGTTAACTAAACTACAGAAGTGAGTTCTACGGGGAAGGGTAATGGCTAGATATGAATCGGCACATGAGACAAGCGAAGTATTGAAAGAATTCTACGACTATGTTTCTCAGGTGCAGGACATAGAAAAGCGACTTGCTTCGTTCAAGAGTTATCGTAGCTATCACTATAAAGATCTATACTACATTCGGAAGAATCTAGTGGGAATAGCGGTTTAAGATGTATTGGACGTTGGATGTTGCGGTACGCCGTATCCTGAACTCTTTGATTTGGATGGAATTAATTATACCGGAATAGATATTTCCCGATATTCTCTAGATCGAATGAAGGAACACTATGCAGGAAAACGAATTAAGTGGGCGTTGAATAATATCTGTCAACTGGATAGTATAGAGGATGAATCTTTAGATTTAATTATTGCAACTCAGGTCTTTGAACATATTACGAAACCGGAACAAGCCCTATTCTTCTGTATTAGAAAGCTTCGTCCAGGTGGTCGCCTAATGATCGGGACCGAGTTGGCACTATTTATTCAAAACGGGCCTAGATATGGATTGTTTGGGAAAACGATTATGGGTGCGTCCATGTACGCGGGATCGGTATTTTGCCTATATGGCCTCGAACCCCTATTTTATCCACATTGTGAAAGGCATTCGTTCAAAGATTCTACGAGTGCCACTCATGATCTGCTGGTTCCTCATGGGCATTATCACCCATTGTTTTTCAGCCACATTATTAAAGAATATGAGCTTCCGGCGGATATTGTCTTTAGCAGGGTTACTGGTGGAACAGTCCTTGATGAGATTTTGTCCAAGTTTTGTATTATGGATGGCAAGAAATCAAGGTGAATATCCCTTTGTTACGACATTTGGGTTGGCAGTTATTTGTTGTCATTAGAAAGAATCTGGGAAAGTCTTACATGTAATGATATCAAAAAGTCCCATCAGCACCTGTTCTCTCGTGGTAGTTGTATGACTATACCTAGTACTACAACTTATTTCCACGTCTCTGGTGTCCGGTCAAAACGGGGGCTACTCCAGAAGTTTTGATCTGCGCGCCGTCCAATGTTTGTGTTCACTAATATGAGCAGTGGAGTTACCCCGGTTTCGTGGACGGTTGACGGCTTGAGATTTCGAGAGCTTTGAAAAGCTGGAGATGTTGGTAGCGTAAGCTTCCCACTTATGAACTCCTGTTGCCTGTCCGAAGAGCCAATACCACCTCTGTCCTTTTTCGAAATATTTTACAGTATCTTAGATGAAAGGAGATGGTAATGAGTGTTTTGTTAGTTTATCCCCCTGTCAACAGGTTATACGATTTACGTTCAAACTATTTTCCTTTAGGCCTAGGATATCTTGCCGCAATAGCAAACCAGGCAGGTATTCCTACTAAAATTTATAACGCTGAACGTGAAGTTCATGTATTAGATCAACCGACATTTTTTTCTAACCGTTCCCGGTTTAATCGCCATGAATTATTTAAGAAGGCTTTAAACGATGACACTCACAGGGTATGGATGGAGTTTAAACATCATATCTCCGAAATTAAACCTCGGGTCATCGGTTTCTCATGTACCTCTTCTTCCCTTCTATCATGCCTGAAAATGGCTAAGATGGCGAAAGAAATCTGCTCGCCAGTTGTCGTTTTTGGTGGTGTTCATCCAACAATCTGTCCAGAAGAAACGGCACAATATGACAATGTCGATTACATTGTTAGGGGAAACGCGGAGTCGGTATTTAACATATTGATGTCCTCATTGCTGCATGGAAAGTCAGTAAGGTCATTACCGGGTGTTGGTGGTAGGATAAATGGGGATTATTTTTTTAATGATCCTCAACCAGATGTCGAAGATTTGGATATTTACCCTTTTCCTGATAGAGATTCTCTAGTCGACTTTGAAATAAGCAGAAAACGCTTTGGAGCGATTATCGCGTCAAGAGGATGCCCTTTTCAATGTACTTTTTGTAGTGGAGCAAGCCTCACAAAGAGAAAAGTAAGATATCGGAGTGTGACTGAGATTGTGCGTGAAATGAATCATCTTAAGAATAAATATGAAATGGAGTTCGTTCAGTTTTATGATGACGCGTTTGGAATTAATAAGTTGAAAATCCAAGAATTATGTAAAGAAATCAGAAATAAATGTGATGGGATTATGTGGGGAGCCTTTGTAAGGGCAGATACCCTGGATAAGGAAACACTGAACATAATGAGAGATAGTGGATGTGTTAGTTTGGGAGTCGGTGTAGAAAGTGGCAGCACGAACATACTCAAGCGCATAAGAAAAGGATACTCAAGGGAACAGGCGCTGTCTGGCATTGAGATGATTAAAAAGTCAGGTATATCTGTTACAATGAATATTATGATTGGCTTTCCTTTTGAGACATCAAAGGATATTCGAGAAAGTATAAGTCTGATAAAAAAACTTAGTATAATGACAAATGTTAATACATTTACCCCGTATCCTCAAACTGAACTCTATGATGAGTGTGTGAGACGCGGTCTCATCAAGGGGTCTCTTGACTGGGCAACAATTTCACAACATAGTTTGGCTAACGAATTTATTGATGAAATAAGTCATGAAGAATATAGAGAACTCCTGAATGAAATGTTAGATGTGGCCGATAGAATCAACAGGCGGTGTGTTACAACAACTTATAAATATGTAAGTTACCTGCGAAGATTATACGCTGAGAACGATGAGAATGCCGTACGTTTTGGTATCGAACTGGCGGGAAGGATTAAAAAGAGATTAGGAGCGTTATTAATCTCATAGGGCAGAATTTCACGCTACTAGTGTTGCGTACCGGGAATATATTGACAAAGTTTAGGAGAAAGTAGTTATGGTAGCAAATGATCAGTCTAATTTGTCTGCTCCACGTGCAGTACACTTACCGGATGGGAATAGACTTGATGATATCCGAATAGATTTTGATGAGTCGTTTAAAGTGCAGGATGAATGGCTTCAACGGGTGCCAAAGAAGCTTGTATTAGCGAGCCCCGTGAAAAATTCTTTATTTCACTTACATTACTTTATTCTTAAACGCCTCGGACTTTGGGATCCGATGGTGATGAATGGTTTTATTCATAACTGGTTCGATGAGTTCTTGGAATATTGGAGTAACTGCCTTTGCGGTCGCCCAGTAAATATCATGGATTTCCACGGGTTGATGCTTCACTATCGAAAAGCATTTCATAGCCTAATGAATTTATCGTGGTCCAGTACAAGTCAGCATATTAGCAATTATCAATCGTCAGAGAATTTGTTTTGCTTGATGTCATTGATTCTGAGGGATGCGTTGACACCATTGAGGGCGCCGGCTGTTACTAATTTAATTACTTCCGATATGACGATATTAGAATTTGGATGTTGCCATGCTCCTGTTTATAGAAGTTGGCGGCTTTTTCTGAATCATAAAAGTTGTAAATGGTTCTTGGCGGACATTCCAAATTTTGGGTTTCACTATGCAAGGCATATTTACGGGCAGGATGATGCAGTTCGTTTTATAACTATTGATGCCGATCACTTTAATGATCCGCTGAAGGGTGTAAGCCATAAATTTGATATCATAATAGTTCAAGAAGTTTTTGAACACCTACATAATCCCCGCTTGATTGCTGAATACTTGGTGGATCGTCTAAAGCCGGAAGGCTTTTTCGCTTTTGATTACGCGGAGTCTGAAGCCAAAGGCCTGGATACACCGGCTGGTTTGGAAAAAAGGGATGAAACATTAGATTTTCTAGATGAAATGCTTGTCCCACTTGAAATATCTAAGTCAGAGGATAATGCACAATCAGGATTAAGAATCCTGTCAAAAAGAAAACGAAATTAGCCATATATAAAAGTGAAGCGGCGCTTTTACCAGCGGCCCCATGCAGTATATTGAAAAATTGGAAGCAAAAAGGTATTGCAAAGCAGCGGTTAGAATCGTGACTAGAAAAGGTTTAAGACTTAATGAACGACTCAGAATGCATTGCATGTGGCGTTTCCCTAAATTATTTGAGTGGTGGCGATGGCGCGACTGGTATCCTGAAAGGAACAAGCCGCTTATTTTCTATGGTTACGATAAATTGCCAACAAAGAATCAATTTGCGGGCGGGGGTATCATTAAATGTCAAGATCTGGCAACGATCTTTCCAAACACTCCTGGATCAGGATCGATCCTATACCTTGTAAGCAGTGCATTGCCATATTCCGTCGTTCCAATGGTGAGATACGCGAAGCGAAAAGGATTGAAGGTGGTGTTGAATCAAAACGGCGTTGCCTATCCTGGTTGGGCTAGGGGCGAATGGAAGCGCATCAATATCCCTCTTAAATGTATCATGCAAGAAGCCGACTTTGTAATTTATCAGAGCCAATTTTGTAAAATTTCGGCTGATAGATATTTAGGGGAAGTGAGCGTCCCTCATTCAATACTTTATAATGCGGTCGATACATCATTCTTTACACCTGCCAAGACTTACCCTGAAGGATTCCGTTTACTTCTTGCCGGTAGCCACAATCAATTTTATCGCATTAAAGTCGCCTTGGAAACCTTAGAGAAGGTACGGCACTCCATCAAGGACGCAAAACTGATTATCGCAGGCGGGTATCTTTGGCGCTGCAATCAGAAGGAAGCATTGCAGGACGCGATGACTTACGCTGTTGCAAGAGGGGTTGAGAAATGTGTAGAGTTCTCCGGCACTTATTTTCAAAACGATGCGCCAATCCTGATGCAGGGGTGCCATATGCTACTCCATACCCAGTATAATGATTCATGCCCGAGATTAGTGATTGAAGCCATGTCATGCGGATTGCCAATTGTTTATTCTGCAAGCGGAGGTACGCCAGAACTTGTCGGTGATAAAGCCGGAATCGGCATTCTGGCCCCTCTTGATTGGGAGAAGGAACATCCGCCGGAAGCCTCTGACCTTGCCGAGGCGGTTCTTAATGTATGGCAAAATTATACGGACTATGCATCGGCGGCAAGAAATCGGGCTGTAGAAGAATTTGATACCAGCCTTTGGTTGAGACGCCATCAGGAAATTTTCAACCGCCTATGTCACTAAAAGAAACTATTTGGCGTTTGGGGGTCGGTTGTTGTCGCAGACTTTTTTCGGCGCGCCTCAGAAGTTTGTGGTGTTCAATGATGTGGGAGGCTGCTGAAGGCGATCAGGTGAGCTCGGTTCTTCGGGAACTATTCATTCATCAGGATCTTTTAGCCCAGCGCATTGATCGTGCAGCGATCCGGTATGAACAGGGTATTCATCCCAAACACCGTTTAACAGGTTATCATGACTTCTTCTGCGATAGGATCACACAGGGGGAGCAAGTTCTCGATATAGGCTGTGGTTGCGGTGCCGTCGCAAAGAGCTTATCCTACAAAGGGGCTTTGGTTACTGGCATCGATATGGATCTTGAGAACATCCGTCTTGCCAAGTTCCGCTATGGCGATGGGGGCATCCGATTTCTTCATGGCGATGCCACCCGGGATTTGCCCCCTGGACGGTTTGATGTCGTGGTTCTCTCGAACGTCTTGGAGCATATCGAGAATCGCAAAGATTTCCTCGGAAAGATCCAGGCTTCCGCTCAACCGGATCGATACTTGGTTCGTGTGCCCATGATTACGAGGGACTGGTCGGTTGCTATGAAAAGGGAACTCGGCCTGCCCTACTATTCCGATCCGGGACACTATGTGGAGTATACGCCTGAGAGCTTCAAGGCCGAGATGAGTGCTGCGGGAATGGAGCTGCGTTCGATGGCGGTCAACTGGGGAGAAATATGGGCGGAGGTAAGACCTCGCGCGGGTACCGAACCTGGATGATCGCAAGGGAAGGCTGAATGGCAACCGTATCGGTCCTGATGCCGGTTCATAATGCCGGCCCATATGTAGAAGAAGCCGTCCGCAGCGTCCTTCGCCAGACATTCAAGGACTTTGAACTGGTAATCATGGACGACGGTTGTACGGACGATACACTGTCTCGGATTGCACAGTTCCAGGATCCCCGCATCCGCGTTATCAGCAACGAATCCAATCTCGGTATCGCGCGCACGCTGAATCGTGCCCTCGATCTGATCCGGACGGAATGGATCGCCCGCATGGATGCCGATGATAGCTGCGAGCCCGATCGGCTGGCGGTACAGATGGCGTTCCTGCGTTCCCGTCCCGGTCTGGCCGCTGCCGGCGGCTGGGCGCGACTGTTCGGTGACCGAAAACCGGTGGTCGTCCGGCAACTGCAGGGCTCGGAAATCGTAAAGGCCTTTCTTCTTTTCGGCAATGCCCTCATTCACCCGACGGTGATGTTTCGGCGGTCGCTTCTGGAAAAGAACCATTTTCGTTATGACCCCTCCTTTAGCTGTACGGAGGATTACGAATTATGGACGAGGGTCGCCGATGCGGCGTCTGTGGACAATCTGGATCGTGTCGTGCTCAATCTCCGCGTCCACGGCACCAATGTGACGGCAAACATGAGACCCGTCATGGTTCGCCAGACAGGGGATATTCTCAGGCGCCAACTGGCGAAAGTAGGGATAGAACCGACGGAGGCGGAACTGGAGCGTCATCACCGGCTGGGACTGGCCGTACCTATCGTTTCCCTGAATGAATTATATGAGGTGCGGCGGTGGATCAACCGTCTGCTGGAGGGCAATCGGATATCCCGGACCTATCCGGACAATGCCTTCCGGGAGGTCGCCGGTAGGGTGTGGTTCCGCTGCTGTCGTAATTCCACTCGCCTGGGCCATCGGGTTTATCAGGTCTATCGGCAGCATCCCCCGGGTTCGGCTTATCGGCCCGGAGCCGCCGAGCAGACAGGTTTCATGGCCAGTCTGCTGTTTCACACCATCGTCGGGGTCGCGCGGGGCAGATCGTGAGATGAAGAATCCCTTTCCACGCCTCCTTTCCTATGTCCGTTACCAGAGGTCCAAGAGACGGATTGCCAAGGCCATCCGTCATGGGTGCACGGAACTCGATTTTCCGCCAACCTCGCTGAATCTCATGATGGTGGACCGCTGCAATTCCCAGTGCATCATGTGCGGGCACGACTACCTCACCTGCGGCAGCGGCGAAATGCTGACACTCGATCGGATGCAGAGGATCTGCAATCACCTGGATATGCAGCAAGTGATCGACGTGACCTATGGAGGCGGCGGGGAACCTTTCTTAAATCCAGAGCTTCCTGATATCGCTGAGCATATCCGAAATGAGCATCCGACGGTTCGTCACATGGTCATCTCCAACTTCATCGCCGTCCCGGAGAAGACCGTTCGGCGGATGCTGGTGAGCGGCGTTCATTTCCTGGTTTCGATCAATGCCGCCGCGCGGGAGACATTCCGCACCATCTCGGGTCGGGATGCATTCGAATCCGTCACGGAAGGCCTGAGACTGCTGGTCCGTCTGCGTAAAGAGTTGCACGTTCCGATCGAGATCCTGGTTTCCTTCATCCTGATGCGCCGGAACATCAACGAGTTGAATGATTTCATCCATCTTGCGGCCGATCTGGGGGTGGATGGCGTGAGGTTGCCCTATCTGCGCGTCTATCCCGAGTCGCACCGCTTCAGGAACGGACGCGCCGACACCATTGCCCCAGAGGATTCCCTCTATTATGACCAGGGATTGTCCGACCGCATGATCCTGGCCGCGAAACGGGAAGCCGAAAAAAGGGGGATTTCCATCGAGCATGACCCCCTTTTCGGGGAGGCTGTACGACGACCACGGGATTGTGTCTATCCTTGGAAGTCTCTCTACGTAAATTTCAACGGCGATGTCTATCCTTGTCCGGCCAGCGAGATTCTCTTCAAACCGAAAATCGACAGGAGACAATACGACTCAGGGAATCTCCTGGCGCAGCACTACTCGGCCTTCTGGAACAACCCCTTCTGGCAAACGCTGAGACGCTCGAATCTGAAAGGCGCCTTGACGGAAGTACCTGAATGCGGCTGTTGCGGAAACGCCCTCTGTTGGGATGGACCGGCGGTGGAAAAGTCCCATATCCTCGACTGGACCGCTGCGGAGAACTCTACCCTTCGGTTATGAAACTGTCGACAAATCCATTCCTGATGGCAACGCTCTAGAAGCCGTGGTCAAATTATCCGTCATCGTCTGTACCTACAATCGGTCAGAATTGTTGGGCCAATGCCTGGATTCCCTGGTGAATCAAACCATTCCGCCTGGGGATCTGGAGATCATCGTCGTCGACAATAATTCGACAGACGACACCCCAAGGGTTGCGGAAAATTATGTGGACAGCCACGAGAATATCCGGATCGTGAGTGAATCGAAACAGGGTTTGAGCCATGCCAGGAACCGTGGCTGGCACGAAGCGAAAGGGGCTTTTGTTACCTATGTCGATGACGATGCCAGGGTCCCCAGGGACTGGGCCGAGCGCGTTGTCCGGGCCTTTGAAGAGGTAAAACCGGAGCCCGATGCCGTGGGTGGCAAGATTGTTCCCTATGCTTCAGGGCCGATTCCCAGATGGTATCCGGTTGACATCGATATTCTGTCCCGTGGCGGGAAGAGGCGTTTCTTGACGGGTGACGAGCTTCGATACGGTTTTTTCGGGTCCAACATGACCTTTAAGAAAGCGGTCCTTTCGGAGAATCAGGGTTTTTCATCACGGTACGGCATGCAGGGACAGGCGATCGGCGTAGCTGAGGAAACGGATTTTTTCAGGAGGCTTTCAGAATCGACGCCTCTTCTTTGGTATGATCCTGATATCATTGTGGAACATCTCATTTCTGAGAACAACTTCGATTTTGGGTTCAGCTTCAGGCGGTGTTACAAAAACGGCATGGCTCTGGCTGAAATCGAGGAAAGCCGTGTCTTCTCATGGAACTATGCCAAGAAAATTCTGGCCCTTCTGCTTTTGTTTCTTGTGAGAATGGATAAGGAAGTCAAGGTGGCAACGATAAGGGGGTATTTGTACGTACGGCTGCGGCTGATGGGCGAACTGCTCGGTTATGTTCTCCACCCGAAGCGATTTTGCTAAGATGGTGCGTTGTGCCCGGTCCGCTCATTGGGCCGCGAAACTCCAGAATATGTTCCCAAATTTGATGGCT
>Ga0228535_1002576_pt1 | contig 16695 bp, 13 predicted proteins | sample SJ1metagenome_FD_168457 | JGI IMG/M metagenome (GOLD analysis project Ga0228535, IMG submission 168457) | Enriched culture of PCE-dechlorinating microbial communities from Ithaca, New York, USA - SJ1 | ecosystem: Engineered > Modeled > Simulated communities (microbial... > Unclassified | place... | reverse complement strand
GAGCGAAGCTGGAAACCTCGTAGTGAACGTAGGCCGCGGCCTTCAGGATCCCACGGGTCTGGTAGGAACAGCGGGCCCGCGTCTCTTCGTCGGGCAAGGTCGGGTGGCCGGCTCGATAAGGAATTGCTTTCACGCAACGGACCCATAGCGGAAAGGTGATTGTATGTCAATGCGAAACTGACCCACCCCGAAACGACGAGAACTTCTCCTCGCCGAAGGTCGTCTTTATGACCATCAGATCCTGCTTGACCAGGGCGTCAGGCTCGGGCTCGGAAATCTCCTTGACCTTCCGCCAGATCTCCTCCGGGAGGTCGAAGCCTCCCGAGACCAGGATCTCCACAGAGATCCCCTTGCTGTTGAAGTACGCCGTGAAGATCAACCGTCATACATGGCGGGAGGGTCGTCCAGCCTCCGGCTCCGGAGGGACCGCACCAGCCGCCATCATCCGGCGGTGCAAACGGCCGGCCCGGAGGAGAAAGGTTTCGAGCTTGGCGATGATCAGTTGCGGAAAGGGTGATCCGTCGCTCTCGATGGCCAGGAAGGGCAGGTCCTCGACGTCCGCCAGGACCGCCCTGAGACGGGAGTCGCCCGGCGAGGCTGCCAGGCGTCTCCGGGCGGTCATCACTTCGCCGAGAACGGCCTCGGCGATCCGGTTCGGCATGCATCCAAAGGGGCCGATGGCGATCACACCGCAGGATCGGGCGGCGATCTCGCCGAGTGAACCGCCCACGGTGAGGATGGCCTCCCCAGGGAGGTCGGGGGAGATGTAAGGCCGGGCGATCTCGACGATCCTCTCCATGTCAATCGGTTCGGCCCGGAGGAGCCCGGAGGCGGAGAGGAGCGCCTTGATCCGCCTCTCGTCCTGGAACTGGACCGTGTTCCGGATTTTGAGTCTAAGCCTCTGGGCGACCGTCAGCGGGTCCTGATTGGCCCGCCGGGCCACCCGCTCGTTGCAGTAGTGGACCCATTCGGCAACGGGCGCGCAGGCCGTCGCAAATCCCCTTTCGGCGAGCCATTCGGTCAGATACTGGCGGGAGAGGGCATCCCGGCGGACGAAGATCTCTCCGGTCAGGCTGATCACGGGCACCTCCCGAGGCGGGATTCTGAGGGGCAGGCCCTTCAGGGCCTTCGCCGATTCGGTCAGTTGGACCTCCAAGACCCGGAAGCTCCCGGTCTCCAGGGCGGTCAGGATTTTCCGCCACTGGCCCTCGAAGCATTCCCGGGAAGTCTCTGGATCGGCCCCGGCGGCCAAGAGCATGGAACGGATGTCCTCCATGACGTCGGAGACGATCATCGCCCGCCAGAGGTGGCGTTCGAAGTGGCTGTCCATGCCCGTATAGGAATTGTCCGACGAGAGGGACAGGAGCGCCACGTCCGGGATCTCAAGCCGCCCGATGAGGTCCTCCAGGTAGATGGCATACTGTCCGAAACGGCATGGACCTGAACCGGTCGGCATGAAGTAGACCACGATCTCGCCGGGGCGCCGGCCGTTCTGGAGATAGTCCAGGAGCGTCCCGACGGTCAGGATCAGGGGCAGGCACTCCTTGCAGGAGGTGGTGGCCCGGCCGAGCTTGAGGATCCGCTCGTCATTCTCCCGGTACGTCCCGCCGTGAAAGCCGCAGCCCATGAGGACCGCCGCAAAGGCCTCCGAGCCGAGCCGCCCCATCGAGGGGACGAGCACCCTCACCTGCGGGTCCCGCATGGAGAGGGCCTCGCCCGACGAGGTGATGACCCGGCAGTTGCCGTTGTCAAGGACGGTCCGGGCCGCCCAGAAGGTCCGCCGCGGGACCGGCCGGCTCCTCTCCAGGCCGCGGTAGGCCCGGACGATGTCCAGGAAGGCCTCGACGCGGGTCTCGATCCCGGTGTCGGCGGTGTGACTGTCCAACTCCAGCGTCAGGGAGGGTTTCTCCCCCATGATGTCGCGGAAATAGCCGATGAGGAAGGAGTCCGGCCCGCAGGAGAAGTTGGTGATGTAGACCCCGAAGAGCTGGGGGTGCTGCGCCACGAACCGGGCCGCCTTCGTGACGAGTTTCCCGATGCCCCAGTACATGTGCCGCTTGGAAGGTTTCCCCGCGAGATCGAGAAAGTCGATGGGGATGACGGGAATCCCCCGTGAGGCGAACTTTCCCGGGATCCCCATGTGGGCCTCCTCGGCAAAACCGCTGTAGGGCCGGGAGAAGAGGGCTACCCCCATCCGTCCGGGATCGGCCTCAAGGGCCGAGAGCATCCGCCGGCCCGCCTCACTCATCCGGGCCAAGCAATCCCGCTGCCGCGCGAGGGCGAAGGCGAAAGCCGCCCTCGCCTCCCGCCGGCCGATTCCCATCCGCCCCGCCGTCTCTACCAGGGCTTCCTCGGCAGCCCCGATCCCTCCCGAAAGGTCGACAAGCGGCGTCAGGAGCAGGGCACCGTTCCGGCAGAGCCCGTCGATCTGACGGCCGAAGGCGGCCCGGAGGTAGAAGGTCTCCCCCTGGGCCAGGGGACAGACCTGGGATTGGGGGCTCCCGCTGCCGTCCTCGTTGGGGACGGCCTTGAAGTGGGGCAGGAAGAGATAGTCCGCGGGCTCCCGGCTTTCCAGGAGGGTCTTGAAAAAGCCGTGGGCCAACTCCGCAGGGTAGCAGAAGGGGGCCCCGCATTGGTCCATCCCCCTGGGATCGGGGTGCTCGGGCAGACAGACCTCGTAGCCCAGGGCATCGAAGAAATTGGCATAGAGGGGGTGGTAGGTGTTCACCAGGAAACTGCGGTTGATCGCCACCCGCCCCCGTGATGCCCGGGAGGGACCGGCTGCTGTTCCACCACTCCCGGCCGCCCTATCCCCCCGGACGCCGGCGGTTTGCCCTTTCCCCTCGCCCCGGGCGTCACAGCCGAAAACAATCCGGCGGCGGATCCGGACCCCGTCGAGCCCCTCCGCATCGGTCCGCACGTCCCGGCGGAGGTTCTCGTATCGACTGCAGGCCCCTCCGAAGGGGTACTTCTTTCCTTCCACCTCGATCACGGCGATGGAGCAGCGCCGGTCGCATCCTTCCTTCCCGCCCCGGCAGGTGAAGGGACGGCCGTAGGTCACCTCGCGCCGGACGAGGGCCGCCAGATCGAACGCCCCCTCCTTCAGGATCCCGACCGAGATCCTCCGGTCGATCTCCAGGGCCACGCCGTAGGCCCCCATGAGCCCCGGCTCGGGGGGGACGACGATGGGTTTGCCGATCAGGGAGGCCATCGCCAGGGGTACGGCGCGGTTGTAGCAGACGCCGCCCTGCATGAAGATCTTGGCGCCCACCGGTCGGTTCCCCTTGACGCGATTCGCGTAGTTCATGCAGATCGAATAGACCAGGCCCGCAGCGATTTCGTCGCGCGAGAGCCCCTCCTGGATCGCGTTCTTGATGTCCGATCCGATGAAGGCGGCGCACTGGTCGTTGAAGTTGGGGGGGCGGACCCCCTTCAGGGCCGCCCCGGCGATGGCCTCCATGGGGAGCCCAAGGGTCTCCCGGGCCGACTCCTCCAGGAAGGAGCCGGTCCCCGCCGAACAGGCCTCGTTCATGGCATAATCGGCCGGGACGCCATTGACCAGGTGGGTGTATTTGGCGTCCTGGCCGCCGATCTCGAAGATCGTGTCCACCTCGGGGTCGAAATGGACGGCGGCCGCGGCGTGGGCGATGATCTCATTGAGGACCCCGTCGGTCAGGGCGTGGAGCCCGGCGATCTGACGGCCGGACCCGCAGACTCCCAGCCCCACGATCCGGACCTCCCCCGGATCGTGGGCCCCGCGGACTTGCTCGAGGATCGAGGCGTAGCACCGGCGGGAGGCCCCGACGGGGTCGCCGTTGGTCCTCAGGTAGACGGAATCGAGCAGGGCCCTGTCCGACCGGCGCACGAGCACGGCCTTGGTGGTGGTGGAGCCCACGTCGAGGCCCAGGATGCAGACGTCCCCGGACCGGAGGCGGCCCCGTTCGATCGTCTTGAAGGCCACGTCGGGGGTGAACCGCGCCAGCGGCGGCAGGCTGCCAAATGATTCCGCCTGCGGGACAAAGAGATTCGAAAAACCCGGGAAGGGGGCGGTCTCGTGGGACAGGGCCCAGAGGGCAGCCCCCAGCGCCTCCATGCAGGGGGCCGCCTCGGGGACGATCAGGCCCGGGATCTCCCGGCGCAGATACTCGATCATCATCCGGTTCCGGGCCGTCCCGCCGACGATCATGACGTCGCGCCGCTCCGTCTTCCGGAGGAGTTCCAGAACCTTGTCGGCCATCATCCGGCAGAGGCCGGCGGCCACCCGGGCTTTGGGGACCCCCTTGTTGGTGGCGTGGGTGCAGTCCGACTTGCAGAAAACCGAACAGCGGCCCGAAAGGGGGTAGGGTTCCTCCTGAGCCGCCCACCGGGCCGCCTCCTCCAGGCTCACGTCCATGCGGTGCAGTTGCTGCAGGAAGAACTCCCCGGTCCCGGAGGCGCACTTGTTGCCGGTGACGACGTTCCGGATCCGTCCCGAACGGTCCAGAAGGTAGGCCATGAAGGTCTCGCCCCCGGCGGAGACGACGGCCGACCCGTCAACATGGGGGGGCTTCACGAAGGCGTAGGCTGCCTCCAGGGCCTCCGGCTCCGGGATGGAGGTCAGGTTGACGACATTGCGGAACTTGCGGCCCGTTGCGGCGATCCCCCCGAAATCGGAAAGATCGAGGCCTTCCAGGGCCCTGAGGAGGCCACGCCGGGGATCCCCCTCATGGAGGCGGCTTTCCTGGGTGAGGATGCGCGGCACGGTCTTCCCGTTGCCGTCCGGGATCGCTTCCACCTGGACCAGAGAAACGCTCGACGCCCCCAGACACAGACCCAGCGATTTGACTCGACCGGCCATGTCGTCCCCCCTGTTCAAGGCCCGCCACGAGGTGGTTTCGGAAGTATTCTACCAGAACTGGATGGATTAATGAATCATAAAAGCCGCCCGGAAAGGGGCGGATGGGTCCGCCTCTTCCGGGGGCGAGGGGCTGTCGACGTAGATCCAGCCGTTCCGCTTCAGCCCCGTAGGGATGTCCCTGCCTGTCTTGAAGCCCAGTCAAACGCATGAAGGCGAGGCGGACGCGGCGGTGAGCAGGAAAAGGGGTAGCGGCGATGGAGCGGAAACCTGGGAAGTCCTGGATCCTGAGATGCGCAAGATGAACCGATGGTTTTACTATAGCCCCATTCCGAGCCGACGTAAAGAGGAAAATGTATCCAGGGAGGGATAAGGGGTAACGGAAAATACGCCCCGGAAGACCCCTCGACTGTGGTATGATGGGCCCGAAGCGCCCGTCTGACGAACGACGAACACCCGGCGCTTCCCATATCCGCCGTCCGGCGGCCGCCGGGCCGGTCGAAGAAAGGTGTTATCATGATGAGCGAAGCCCAGATCCACTCCGTCCTCGTTGTCGGTTCCGGCTCCATGGGGTGGGGCATTCTGCGGTCCTTTGCGGCCGCCGGCTTTGATGCAACCCTGCTGTCGCGCAATCCACAGGGCCTCCCCCCCCTTCCCCAGGGCGCACGGGCGGTCAACACCCTGCCGGCGGACCCGCCGGACCTGATCATCGAATCCATCCCCGAGATTCTGGAGCTCAAGCTCGACCTGTTCAGGCGGCTGAGCGAGGCGTACGGCGAGGTTCCCATTGCCGCCAGCAACACCTCCGGTCTGCCCCTGGAGGACCTGGCCGCCGCCTACGGCCGGCCGCACCGCTTCGTGGGCATCCACTATTTTCACCCCGCCGATATCACCCCTCTGGTGGAGGTGATCGCCGCCGGGGACCCAGGCGCAAGTATCATCCGGCTCGTGGTCGCGGCGCTGGCCAAGACCGGCAAGCAGGCCCTGGTGATCAAGAAGCCGGTGGAGGGTTTCCTGGTTAACCGGCTGCAGCACGCGATTCTCCACGAAGCCTATCACCTCATCGACCAGGGGGTCGTCTCGGTGGAGGACGTGGACAAGGTCGCCAAGCAGCTGCTCGGACCCCGCATGTGCATCACCGGCCTGATCAAGCAGAAGGACATCAGCGGGCTCGATACCCACGCCTTGGCCCAGCAGGCCATCGTCCCCCATCTCTGGCACGGCGCGGAGCCGGTCCGCCTTCTCCAGGACATGTATCAGAAGGGCGTTCTGGGCCTGAAGACCGGGAGGGGGTTCTACGACTGGACGGGGCTGGACCCCGCCGAGGTCCGCAAAGGGGCCGCCAAACGGCTCAGCCGCCTGCTCGCCTTTCTCGAAAAGGAGAAAAAGGAGCCCGCCTAGGAGCCGTCGCCGGTGTACCCATCATACACGTCCTCGACCTCGATCTCGGGGCTGTGGTCCGCGTGGCCGGAGACCAGGATCGTCCAGGTCGGCCTCTGAGCGGCTGTCCCGACGCGATGGCGATCGGTTGAAATATAAACGGATTCAGATTGTTATGAATTTTGGCGGCAAAGGCGGGTGTCCCAAGGCCGACAGGGCCTGGGCGATCGTCTGCAGCCCGGGGACGACGACCTGCTTGGAGGTCCCTCGGGCGAGGCACCTTCCCAGACCGTCCATGACGGCCGCGTCGGCGATGCAGATGCTCCTCCCGGCCCTGACGCGTCTTCCTTCGACCGTGAGGCGTCCCTCCTTGACCGGGGCCAGGTTGTCGACCTGGAGGTCGAGGGAGATCAGACCGGCGTCCTCCTCGACGTCGCCGTAAACCGCCCAGTAGGCTGCCGTGTCGATGAGTGAGGAGTAGACACCGCCGTGGATCCCCCCGAAGGGGTTCAGGTGTTTCTCTTCGATCTCCATCTCCACGTTCGCAAAGCCGAGCCCCATCTCACAGACCTGCATCGACAGGAGCCTGAAGTAGGGCCCCTGGTTGATCAGCCCGATCACCGCCTGGATATGTTCCGGATTCAATTTCGTCAAGATATCCTCTCCTGCAGCATCTCCGTGCCCGGCAGGCCCGCCCCATGGAGGGCCCTCAGCATGATCACCCTTGATAGGATCTCCGAGCTGATCGCGGTCAAGAAGCTGTATCTCAAATTTACCCGGCTCGGTTCTTCTCGCTTCATTCTATTGCCTGTTCCTCCCTGAAAGAGGGGTACCGGAGAAATATCAAAACAAGAGGCTTTGGTCATGCGAAGAGCTTGCCCGGGTTCAGGATGAGGTTGGGATCGAAGAGGAGCTTGATCGCCCTCTGGAGGCGCATGCTCTCGGCCGAAAGCTCGATCGGGAGGAAGGGCTGCTTGGCGATCCCGACACCGTGCTCCCCCGACATGGTGCCCCCCATGGCGACCACCTTCTCAATGATCTTCCGGACGACCTGCTCGGCCTGCGGCCTCGCGTCGAGGCTTCCGGCCGTGACGCTCAGGTGGATGTTCCCATCGCCCGAGTGGCCGAAGGCGTAGATCTTCCCGCCGTAGGCAGCCTCGAATTCAGGCAGGCATTCGACGAACTCGGCGATCCTTCCGATGGGGACGACGATGTCCTCCTGGATGTCCAGGGGATGGGCCTCCTCAATCCGGAGCGAGATTTCCCGGCGGACGTTCCACATCTGTTTTCGCTTCTCGGCGTCGGTGGCGACGAGAGCGTCCGACGCCCCGCCCTCCAGGCAGAGTGTCCGGATCGCCTCGATCTCCCGCCGGATCGCTTCCGTGGGGCCGTCCGATTCGATCAGGAGCATCGCCCCGGCCTGGCTCACCCCCTCGAAGGGGAGGATGTCACCGGCCAGTTCCAGGCAGCGGGCATCCATGAACTCCAACGTGGCCGGCATGTGGCCGCGCATCAGGATCGTCGTGATCGTCTCCATCGCCGGAGAGAGCCTGGGGAAGAGGGCGACCAGGGTCGTCACGTCGGCGGGGTGCGGGATCAGGCGGAGGATCAACTTGGTGATCACGCCGAGGGTCCCCTCGGAGCCGACCAGAAGGCGCGTCAGGTCGTAGCCCACGACCCCCTTGCGGGTCCGGACGCCCGCCTCGACGAGTTCGCCGCTCGGGAGGACCGCCTCGAGGCCCAGGACGTAGTCCCGGGTGGTCCCGTATTTGACGCAGGCCGGGCCGCCGGCGTTCGTGGCGGCGTTTCCGCCGATCGAGCAGGTGTCGTTGCTGGCCGGGTCTGGCGGATAGCAGAGGCCGTACTGGCTGACGGCGTTCTTCAGCGTGAGGTTCGGGACCCCCGGTTCGACCACCGCGATCATGTTCCGGGGCTCGATGGCCAGGATCCGGTTCATCTTCGCCAAGGAGAGGACGACGCCGCCGTGGATCGGGATCGCCCCGCCGGCGAGGCCCGTCCCCAGCCCGCGCGGGATGACGGGAAAGCGGCACTCGTTCGCCAGGCGGAGCAAAAATTGGATCTGCGGGACCTCCGTCGCCTCGCAGACGAGCTCAGGGAGGTGGAAAGCCCCGGGGGTCTTGTCCCTGCCGAACTCGTCGAGGTTCTCGGGGGCGTCGATGATCGTCATCCCTTTGATGGCGGCGATGCGCTTCCTGATCTCGGCGGTGATGGGGGTGTAGTCGTTCATGGCGTCATATCCTGTGGTGTTCGAAGCCGGGAAGGCGCAGGCGGTCCTCCACGCGGCTGAGGATGAGGGTCGCGACGGAGGTCATCGCGAGGTAACAGGCCCCGATGACCAGGAAGATCTCGGTGTACTTGAAGGTGTTCGAGGCAAGAATCTTCCCCTCGCCGGTGAGTTCGATGCAGGTGACCATGTAGGCCAGCGACGAATACTTGATCAGGTAGATGATCTCGTTCCCGCAGCCGGGCAGGGCCCGCCGGATCGCCTGGGGGAGGATGATCGAGGCAATCATCTGGACCTTGTTGAAGCCCAGGGACTGGGCGGCCAGCATCTGCCCCCGTTTGATCGAGAGGAGCGCCCCCCTCACGTACTCGGAGTGGTAGGCCCCGCTGCAGAGGGCGAAACCCAAGACCGACGCGACAAAGGGGGTGAGGTAGATCTTGATGTAGGGGAGCCCGAAGTACCAGATGAAGAGTTGGACCACGAGCGGGATCCCCCGGAAGAGAGCCACGTAGGTGTTGGCGGCGGCCGTGATGGGACGGCTCCCGTAGACGCGCAGCACTCCGACCAGGATCCCGATGATCAGGCCCAGGATCGACGAAGGGATGATCAACTGGAGGCTCACCCAGAACCCCTTCAGGAGGGCCGGGTAGACCTCGTTCTGGATGAAGAGCCACTCCTCCATGCTCAGCGCGTCTCCCCGTAAAGCTCCGTGATCTTGGAGCAGAATTCCCTGGTCCGGGCGCATTCGGCCCGGTAAAAGATCTTCTCGGGCGTCCCGGTCTCGACGATCCGGCCGTCCTCCATGAAGATGATCTCGCAGGCGAGGGAACTGGCGAAGCCGATCTGGTGGGTCGCCATGATCATCGTCATCCCGGCCAGCCCCAGGTCCCGGATGACCGCTAGGACCTCGCCGATGAGCTCCGGGTCCAAGGCCGAGGTGGGCTCGTCCAGGAGCATCACCTTGGGGTCCATGGCCAGGGCCCGGGCGATGGAGACCCGCTGCTTCTGCCCCCCAGAGAGCTGGGCGGGGTATTTGTGCAGGTGCTCCTTCAGGCCGACCCGCTCCAGCTCCATGACGGCCCGTTCTTGGGCCTGTTCATGGGCCATCCCCCGGACCTTGACCATCCCGATCTTGACGTTCTCCAGGGCGCTCAGGTGATCAAAGAGGTTGAAGTCCTGGAAGATCATCCCCACCTTCTGGCGGTAGGCGTAGAGGTCCCGCTTTTGGGCATAGTGGATCTCCCGACCCTCGAGCCAGATCCTGCCCTCGTCGGGCTTGACCAGGAAGTTGATGCATTGAAGCAGGGTGCTCTTGCCGGCGCCGGAGGGGCCGATGAGGATCTTGAGGTCCCCCTTGTTCACGTCGAGCGAGGCCCCCTTGAGGACGTCCTTCTTCCCGTACCGCTTCGAGACGTTTTCGATCCTGAGAATGGGCGTTTCCATAGATGCCTTGGCTCCTTGTGATCAGTGCGCCGAATACCCGGGAATCCGGACCTTCTCCTCCAGCAGGCGCAGAGACCGCGTCCCGATCCAGGTGAGGATGAGGAAGATCACCCCCGCCGTGAGGTAGAGGGGGAGCTGCTGGTAGGTCCGGGTGGCCACGAAGTGGGTCCTGGCCATGATCTCGGCCACGCCTAGGGCGTAGGTCACCGCCGAGTCCTTCAGGAGGATGGAATACTCGTTGGACCAGCCTGGGATCGAGAGGCGCAGGGCCTGGGGCAGGATGATGAAGGCGATCGCCTTGAAATCGCTCATCCCCAGCGCCCGGGCCGCCTTGAACTGCCCTTCCGGAAGCGAAAGGATCGCCCCCCGGAAGATCTGGGACTGGTAAGCGGAGCTGATCAGACCCAGGACGATGATCGCCACCGAAAAGGCCGACAGGTTGATGTCCAGCGCCGTGCAGAGGCCGAAGTAGAACAGGAACAGAAAGACCAGAAGCGGGATCCCCCGGAAGAACCAGACGTAGATCCCGATCAGACGGCGAAGCCACGGGTGGCCGTAGACCTGGCCGACCGCCAGGGGCACACCGAGGAGCAGCCCCAGCGTCATCGACCCGCAGATGACGACGAGGGTCACCCCCGACCCCTGCAGGAGGTACGGAAGGGCGTCCCAAATGGCAATCAGGCTCTCCGGCATCTCATCACGTCCTGAAAAAAATCCGTTAAAAAAATGGAAGGCCCCAGGAGCTGAGGCCTTCCTTCACCCTTCGAAAAATATGATCTTCCCGGCCTTTCGGGCCGATCATTTTTTGTCGATGTAGTTCTTCTTCAGCTCGGCCCAGTAGGGGGACTTCATGAGCTTCTTGAGCCCCTCGTTGACCTTTTTGTAGAACTCGGTATCCTCCTTGCGGATCGCGTAACCGAATTCCTCGTCCGGCATCCCGAAGGTGCCCAGGATCTTGACGGGCTTGCTTTTGACCGCGTCGAGCGCCGGGGCGTCGTCCATGGCGGCGGCCACGATCCTGCCGTTGATCACGTCCTCCATCGCCAGGGGCGCCGAGTCGTACTGGACCAGGTCGATCTTCTTGCCGCCCTTCTTGATCAGGTTCTCCTCAATCCACTTCGCTTCGGTCGTGCCGCGCTGGGCGCCGATCTTGTTGCCGTCGGCCAGGGCCTTCTCAGGGGTAAGTTTGGAATCCTTCTTGGCCACCAGGACCTGTCTGATCCGCCAGTAGGGAGTCGTGAAGGCGACCTCTTTCTTGCGCTGTTCATTGATGGCCATCCCCGAGGCCACGATGTCGATCTTCTTGGTCTTCAGGCTGGGGACGATCCCGTCCCAGTCCATGGGCTGGTGCTTCACCCGAAAGCCCTGATCTTTGGCGATCCAATCCAGGGCCTTGACGTCAAAGCCGTCCGGGACACCGTTCTTGTCCACAAAGGCGAAAGGCGGAAAGTTTGCATCAATCCCGTTGATGTAGACCTTGTCCGCGGCAATGGCCGGCGTCACAGCCAGGACACACAGCGCGGCCAACGCGAACCCCCAACCCCAAAGTCCCCTTTTCCTCATAAATGCCGCTCTCCTTTCCTGTTGTCTTTTTACCACATCCCGGTGAAGGATTCCTGGAAGCAATCCGAAACGTTACGACCGTTGAACAACAGCCTTCCCTGAAGGCGAGGAAGCATAAACAAATTCCCCGGGTCTGTCAAGGCGAAAGGAATCAGGAGCGGGACGGCGGGACGCGGTCCAATTCCTTGCGGACGGCCCGGCCAATCGTCCGGAGGAGGTAGGGCTTCTTCACGTAGTCGCCGGCCCCGAGCCGCTGCGCCTCCCGGACCCGGTCCGTCTCGGAGTAGCCGCTCACGATCAGGGCTTTCTGGCGGGGATGGAGCTCCAGGGCCCGCCGGTAGGTCTCCAGGCCGTCGATCCCCGGCTCCATGATCATGTCGACGATCAGAAGGTCCATCGGCTTCTCCTTCAGGCGGTCGACGGCTTCTTCGCCGCTGGCGCAGGTCACGACTTGGTAGCCGAGGCTCCGGAGGATCATGGCCGCAATGTCCCTCTGTTCGAGGATATCGTCGACGACCAGGATGCTCTCCCCTTTCCCGCTCCAGTCCACCATTCCGGGACTGGCTTCAAGGGACGGCAGCCTCCGCTTCCCCACGGGGAAGTAGAGGATGAACTCGCTCCCCTCGCCCGGCCTGCTCCGTAGGTCGATATACCCCTTGTGGTCCTTGACCGTCCCCCAGACCACCGCGAGTCCCAGGCCTGTCCCGCTGCGCCCCATCACCTTTTTGGTGTAGAAGGGCTCGAAGATCCGGGCCATATCCTCCAGGGAGATGCCGATGCCCGTATCGGAGACGCTCAGAACCACGTAGTCACCTTCGCGGAACTCCTCGTATCCCCGTATGGGCTGATCAATATATCGGTTGCAGGTCCTGATGGTCACCATGCCTCCCTCGGGCATCGCCTCAGCCGCGTTGGAGACGAGGTTCATCAGAGACTTGAAGAGATGGATTGTGGACCCCGTGATGGGCAGGAGATCGTCGTCGAGGTCGCATTCGAACCGGACGCGGCTGAAGAGGGACGACAGCTTCTCGTGTTCCGGCGTGGCCAGGTAGTCGATCACCACCTGGTTGAGGTTCACGCTCTCCTCGGGGGCCACCTCACGGCGGGCCAGGGTGAGGAGATCCTGGACGATCGCCGCCGCCTTCTCGCCCGATTTCTGGATCGTCTGGACATAGCGCCTCAGCGGGCTTCCCTCGGGAAGCCTCATGTAGAGCAGCTCCGGGTAGTTGATCAGGCCGCCGAGGATGTTGTTCAGGTCGTGGGCAACGCCGCCGGCCAGCGTACCGATCGCCTCCATGTTCTTGGCCCGCTGAAGATGGATCTGGAGATCTTTCTTCTCCTCTTCCGCCTTTTTGGTCAGGGTGAGATCGCGGTTGTAGATCACCCAGCCGACAGGCTCCTTCTCGTCGTTGAGGATCGCCTTCCCCTTGCGCCAGACGGGGATCACGGTCCCGTCACGGCGGACCATCTCCACTTCTCCTTCCCAGTACCCGGCCTTAGGCAGGAGCGATGACTCACCCGTGAAGCGCTGTCGGACCAGCGGCGACAGAAAATCCACGGCGGGATTGCCCACGATCTCTTCGCGCCGGTAGCCCAGCATCAGTTCCTGGGTGCGGTTGCAGTCGATCACGGTGCCCTTGGTATCCAGAACCTCGACCCCGTCCGGAGCGGCCTCGAAGAGGATCCGGTAGTTTTCCCTCTTCTCCAGGGTCTCGGTGATCTCCCGGATCGTCTTGTAGAGCTCGAAGCTCTCTATGGCATTGGAGCTGTTGAGCAGGATGATGGAGAGCAGCGAACGCAGGATGTCGGTGATGTTGTTGACCTTGTCCTCGAGGCAGCCGATGAACATCCCCCGGATCCGGGAACTGGTCGCCATGACGTGGAGGATCAGCTTCTGGGAGGAGGATTCCGAGGCGATCATGACCGGCCTTCGCTCCCTGAGGATCCAGGAGAAGATCCCCTTCTCGATCAGGGAATCGAGCTCCTGCTGGAAGAAGGAACCGGAATTTTCGGGTCGGGAAAAGACCGGCACGAAGTCATGGGTGGTCTCGTCCACCAGGAGGAAGGACACGCCCTTGAAGGGGATGAGGGATTGGATCCGCTGCGCTGTTTCGTCCAGGATGACCTCTGTGCTGCGCAGCTTGTTGATGCTGGATTGAAAGTCACCGAGAGAAGCCGCCAGTTCCAAGGCGTCCGGCGTGAACCGGTTCATCTCCTCGGCCTGCTGGAGGCGCTGCTCGAGATAGCGGATGTATTTTCGTTCGTTCGTCTTATTCTTCATTTAAAGAATAGCTGAAAGGTCTCCTCCAATTGACGATCCGTCTGTTCGGCGATGGCATCCAGGCTGTTGATCGAAAGGCCGACCTGTCTCCAAGCCTCGTCCTCCAAGGGCGGGACGTAGAGATCGCCGCTGGAACCGATCCCCATGGCCTTGGCCGTCACATCGGCCACATGGACGATCGCCGGCTCCAGGCCGTTCTGGGTTTCACAGGGGGTGTGGTGGAGCCGGACAGAGTTTTCCAAGGACTGGGGCAGTTTCCAGCTCTGCAGGAGGAGTCCGCCGATCTCAGTATGGTCCGCCCCCAGGTACTCGGCTTCCACAGAGTAGAGCAGTTCCTCGCTTTCCCGGGCCTCCTTGAGGATGTCCACGGCGTATTGGGGCGTGTAGTGGTAGACAACCAGGCGGCCGATGTCGTGCAGCATGCCGGCCAGAAAGAGCCTCTCCGTATGCTGGATGTTCCGGGTGGCGGCGATCAGCCGGGCGATGACCCCACAGGCGATGCTGTGCCTCCAGAAGGAATCCATGTTGATATACTCGCTGGGGATGTTCCTGAACTGGGCGACCACATCGATCCCGAAGGCAAGCATCCGGACCTGGTTGGTTCCCACGATGGAAACCGCCCTGGAGAGGGACTCGATCCGGGCGGGATAGGCGTAAAAGGAACTGTTGACCAGTTTGAGCAGTCGGGCGGCGAGGCTCGTATCCTTGCTGATCAGATCTGCAATGTCCCGGGAGGAGCTGGTGGGCTTCATGATCATCTCGTTGATCCGCCTGAAGATGGCCGGCAGGGTGGTCAACCGGACGTCCTGGCGGATCAGTTTGCGGATGTGATCGAAGGGACGGTCCCAGCGCTCCTGGGGGTTGATCTCCTGGGCTGCCCGGTTTCTTCGGGACGCGCGGTGAGACGGGGAACCGGCAGGTTGGGGCTGGGGGCCCAAATCCCTGGCTCGGGCGATCTCGACGGCCTTCCGTTCCTGGCTGATCCGGAACAGCTCGGCGATCACCGGATTTTCCCGGTCGTTGAACCGGAAGTTCTTGGCCACCTGCTCACTGGCGGCCCAACAGATGTCCGGATCAACCATTTCGGCTTCCGATGGGACGTCATCCTTTTCAGAGGCGTTTTCGATGTCCGCCTCGACAACCCCCCATATCTTGATGATCCGGATGTGTTTCTCGGTCAGGCTGGTACCCGCAGCAACCAGCAGGCGGCCATTGCGGTCCTTGACATCGGTGCTGACGAGCATATTCGGTTTCAGATGGGATACCTTGATGAGCCCCATGGTCCTATCCTTCCCCGTCAGATATGTTGCGCATACTCCTCGCTCATTTTGCGCCTTTTTTCAAGAAAAACTTTCATCGACCGGTGCCCCTTCGGCCGACAAATTCCGATCCCATTCTCGCTACCGTTTCAGAGTTCATTGCATTTTCGGAAATCTCCGGCTATGATGCCCCAGTTGTCGGCATCCCCCTGCGCGGGGGATCGCCGTTCCTGCATCCAAGGGCCCCTCTGGGTCCTCGGCCTTCAAGGACGCACTGATCATGGGAAAGAGACATCGATGCCCAAAATGGTTGTGTCCCGCAATTCTTCTGGCGGTCCTCCTTGTTCAGGCGGCCCCGCTGGCGGCGGGCGAACCCTTCCCCTCTCCCCGTGGCGCGGTCAACGACTTCGCCGGGGTGATCCCTGCCCCCTCTGCCGGCGGGATGGAGTCCCTGGCCCGCGAGGTCCTGGAAAAGACCGGAACGGCCATCGTTGTCGCCACGGTGGACACTGTCGGGGAAAATGATCCGAACGATTATGCCAATCGTCTCTACCAGGCCTGGGGGATCGGAAAGAAGGGCCAGGACAAGGGGGTCCTGATCTTCCTGGCCGTCAAGGAGAGGCGGGTCCGGATCGAGACGGGCTACGGCGTCGAGGCGATCCTCCCCGACGGCCTGGCCGGCGAGATCCTCGACCGGTACGGCCTCCCCCATTTCCGGAAAGGCGAATACGGCACAGGGCTGGCCACCGTCATGGCCGCGGTGGCATCGGTCGTGGCCGAGGCGGCGGGCGTAACCCTCACGGGGGTTTCCAACCCGCAGCGCAGAACCTCCAAGGCCGAGCAGCCCCTCAGCATCCTTGAGATGCTGCTCGTGGGGGCAGTGATCCTGTTCCTTCTGGGAACGCGCCGGGGCCGGGAGATGCTCCCATGGCTGCTGCTCCTGCTCATGAGCGGAGGGGGCGGCGGCCGGCGGAGTTCCGGCGGCTTCGGCGGCTTCGGGGGGGGCGGCTTCGGCGGCTTCGGCGGCGGATTGAGTGGTGGCGGCGGGGCGAGCCGCGGATTCTAGGCGAGGTGAACGGATGGCTAAAATACCGAAAAAACCGGATGCAATCTTCGGGGAGATCGCCGGGGATTACCAACGGATCTTCGGATCCAACCTGATCTCCATCATCCTGTACGGGAGTGGTGCCAGCGAGGATTACCTCCCGGGCAAATCAGACCTCAATTTCCTGATCACCCTCACCGAACCGGGAATCGAGAGGCTCGACCTGACCTTGGAAACGGTCGCCCGTTGGCGCAAGCGCAACGTGGCGATCCCCCTTTTCATGACGCGCGCCTATCTGACCGGGTCCCTGGACGCCTATCCGATCGAGTTTCTCAACATGAAGCAGCATTACATCGTGGTGGCGGGCGAAGATGTCCTGGCGGGACTGACCTTCGATCCGCGCCACGTGCGCCTCCAGCTCGAACGGGAGTTCAGGGGAAAGCTGCTCCATCTCCGCAGCGGCTATCTGGCCACCGAGGGAAGCGCCCGGAAGATCCGCGAGTTGATCGGAGCGTCGCTCACCGCCTTTGTCTCACTCTTCGGCGCCATGCTCTACCTGAAGGGTGCGGAGATCCCTCCGGGGAAGCGTAACGTGATCGACGCCGCAGGACAGGCCTTCGGCATCGACGCGACGGTCTTCCACCA
>Ga0228535_1002575_pt1 | contig 16715 bp, 16 predicted proteins | sample SJ1metagenome_FD_168457 | JGI IMG/M metagenome (GOLD analysis project Ga0228535, IMG submission 168457) | Enriched culture of PCE-dechlorinating microbial communities from Ithaca, New York, USA - SJ1 | ecosystem: Engineered > Modeled > Simulated communities (microbial... > Unclassified | place... | reverse complement strand
AAAGCGCTATCCTATCCTCCGATAAAGGAAATTCGGAAGATGAAATACGTCTTTTTTGACGCCCCGGCCGGGATCAGCGGCGACATGATCCTCGCCGCGCTCCTCGACCTGGGTGTCGATCGCTCTCTCTTCGTCCGGAAGATGGGGGGGCTGCGTCTGCCCGTTGAAATCGACATCCGCGAAACCCGGAAAGGCCCGCTCCGGGCGCTCAAGGCGGACGTCCATATCCGCCGGAAAAAGCCCGTCGAGAGGAACTGGGCCGACATTGAAAAAATCATCCGCAAATCCTCCTTCCCGGAAACGGTCAGGCGGAACGCCCTGGCAATCTTCAAGAATCTCTTCGAGGCCGAGGCCAGGGTGCACGGCCGTCCCTTCCATCAAGCGCATCTCCATGAAGCCGGGGCCGACGATGCCCTGATCGACATCGTGGGCACCTGCTTTCTCGCCGAAATCCTGGATATCGGGGCTTTCTATTGTTCACCCCTGAACGTCGGAGCCGGCTCGGTGAGAACATCCCACGGGATTCTCCCCGTCCCCGCCCCGGCGGTGGCCGAGCTTTTGAAGAACGCCCCGGTCTTTTCCGCCTGGGTCAAAGAGGAACTCGTCACGCCGACGGGAGCGGCGATCATCTCCACCCTGACCCGGCAATTTCTCACTTTCCCCGAGGCTTCCTACGAAAAAATAGGCTGCGGGGCGGGAAGCAAGGATTTCGAGGGGCTGCCGAACATCCTGAGGGCTTTCTACGGCGACGCCGGGAAATCGCCGGGCGACGGGCGGGTTTATGCCATCGAAGCGACGATCGACGATTCGACGCCCCAGATCCTGGCGAACTACATCGACGCCGCACTGGGCCTGGGAGCACTCGACGCCTTCCTCACGCCGGTCGTCATGAAGAAAAACCGGCTGGCGACCCAGGTCACGGTCCTGGCCGAGGACGGCAAGCGGGATCTTCTCATCGATTCCATATTCCGGGAGACGACGTCCATCGGCGTCCGGTTCTATCCCGTGGAGAGAAAAACTCTCGCCCGGGAAATCCGCGCGGCCTCGGTGGCGGGCGAAAAAATCGGCCTGAAAATATCCTCCCTCGGAGGAAAGATCATGAACGTCCAGCCGGAATATTCCGACTGCTTGAAAGCGTCAAATAAACTGGGGCTTCCCCTCAAAGACGTCATCAGGAAAGCCCTTAAAGAATTCGAGATAAACCATGACCGCGCCAAAAAGAAAAAAAGTTAAAAGTCTCCGCGCCGGGGATCCCGCCAAGATCGAAAAGGGAATCCGGCTCGTCCTGGAGGGCATCGGCGAAGATCCACGGAGGCCCGGCATCCGGAACACCCCGAAACGGGTGGCCTTGATGTTCACGGAAATTCTCGGGGGAACGGTCGAAGATCCTGCGGCCGGCCTGCATGTCATCAGGGATGAAAAGCACGACGAGATGGTCCTCATCAAAAACATCCCCCTCTATTCCATGTGCGAGCACCATCTCCTGCCCTTCGCCGGACAGGCCCACGTGGCCTATATCCCCAAAGGAGGACGGATCGTCGGATTGAGCAAGATCGCCAGAGTCGTCGAAACCTTGTCGCGGAGGCTCCAGGTCCAGGAGCGCCTGACCAAGCAGATCGCCGACCTTCTCGACAGCTCGCTTCAACCGCTGGGGGTGATGGTCGTGATCGAAGCCGAGCACATGTGCATGTCCATGCGGGGCGCGAAAAAGCCCAAGTCCATCACCGTCACGTCCGCGGTCCGGGGTTCGTTCCGGCTGAACCCGGCGACCCGGCAGGAAGCCATGATGCTCATCCGAGGAGGTTTCAGCAGTGGAAAAGAATTCTAAGCCGACGTTTTACATCACCACGCCGATCTACTACGTCAATGATATCCCCCATATCGGCCATTCCTACACGACGATCATCGCCGACGCGCTGGCCCGGTTCAACAAGCTGGCCGGAAAAGAGGTTTTTTTCCTGACGGGGACGGACGAACACGGCCAGAAGGTGGAGAAGGCCGCCCAGGAGCGCGGGCTCAAGCCGGCGGAATGGGCGGACAAAGTCGTCGTCAGGTTCCATGACCTGTGGAAGGCGCTGGATGTCTCCAATGATTTTTTCATCAGGACGACCATGCCCTTCCACGAGAAAGGCGTCCAAAAGATTTTCCAAAAGCTCAAGGATAAGGGAGACATCTACAAGGGGATCTACCGGGGCTGGTACTGCGTCTCGGACGAATATTTCCTCCCCGAGGACGTGCCGCTGGAGCCGGATGGCTGCAAGACCTGCCCCGACTGCGGGAAGAAGGCGGGCGTGGTTTCCGAGGACTGCTATTTCTTCAAGCTGTCCGCCTACCAGGAGCCTCTCCTGGAGTTCTATGCCGCGCACCCGGACTTCGTGCGGCCCCAGACCCGCATGAACGAGGTCGTGAGCTTTGTCCGCTCGGGACTCAAGGACCTGGGCATCACCCGGACCACGGTCAAATGGGGAATTCCCGTCCCAGACGACCCGGCCCACACGATTTACGTCTGGTTTGACGCCCTCTGCAATTATCTCACGGGCATCGGCTACGATTGGGACATGGAGAAATACGCCAAGTTCTGGCCGGCGACCGTCCATCTCATGGCCAAGGACATCCTGCGGTTCCACGCGATCTACTGGCCGGCTTTCCTCATGGCCGGAGGATTTCCGCTTCCGGAAACCGTTTTCAGCCATGGCTGGTGGCTCAAGGACAATACCAAGATGTCGAAATCCAAGGGCAACGTCCTCGATCCCAACATCATTCTCAAGACCTTCGGCCCCGACAGCCTCCGCTATTTTCTGCTGAGAGAAATCCCGGTCGGCATGGACGGCAATTTTTCCCATGAAGCCTTTCTCCATCGCGTCAATTCCGATCTGGCGAACGATCTGGGCAACCTCGTCCAGAGGACCCTGACCATGATCCGCAACTATTTCGACGGCACGATGACGGAGATCGGAGAAGAGGACGCCGACGATAAAAAACTCCGGACGGAATTCGAAGAGCTCAAGGAGAGGGCTTTTTCCTTGTACAACGCCTACGCCCTGAACCGCGTCCTGGAGGAAATCTGGGCCTATATCAACTCGGTCAACAAGTACCTGGCCGTGAACACGCCCTGGAAGCTGGCCAAGGACGGAACGCAAAAAAAACGCCTGGCCCGCATCCTTCACCAGGCGGCGGCGGCCATCCGCGGAATCAGCTATCTCGTCTATCCCGTCATGCCGCGCTCCGCCTCCCTCATCTGGGAATTCCTGGGCGAAGAAAAAAAGATCCCCGGGGAAGCGTTCGCGGACCTGACGTTCGAGGGATTCAAAGCCGGACAACACGTGAGTGAACCCAAGCCCCTTTTTCCCAGGGTTCTTTTGAAAGATTTCCTGAGCGAGGAGCCCGCTCCGCCCCTCGCCTCTCCCAAGGAGGACAGAATGGATATAGTGACGTTCGATGAATTCAAGAAAATGGACCTCCGCGTCGCCAAGGTGCTGGAGGCCGAGCGGGTGCCCGGAACCGCCAAGCTGCTCAAACTGAAGGTGGATATCGGAACCGAAAAAAGAACCATGGTGGCCGGGGTCGCGGATAGCTATCCGCCCGAGGACCTGGTCGGAAAAGAGATGATCGTCATCATCAACCTCAAGCCGGCCGTGATCAGGGGGATCGAATCGCAGGCGATGCTGCTGGCGGCCGTCGTCGACGATAAGGCGACGATCCCCTTCTTCGATAGAGAAATCCCCCCGGGCGCCAAAGTCAAGTAATCGCCGTCGGAGGGCCGGCCTCGGAACTAGGGCGCCAGGTATTCCCGGAGCGCCTCTGCGGGGATCGCCCCTTCCCTGAGAATCGTCGGCTCGGCCGCGGTCAGGTTGATGACCGTCGAGGCGGCCACCCCCTCCGTCCGCCCGCCGTCGACGACAAGGTCGACTTTCCCGCGAAAAAGCCGGATCACGTCTCCCGGGTCGGACAGTTCATTCCGGCCGGAGATGTTGGCGCTGGTCGCCGTTATGGGAAAAGCGACCTCCCGAACGAGAGCCCTCAGCCAGGCCGGGCCCGGCACGCGGACGCCCAGCGACCGGGAGGGGCCGAGGACCGGGCTGGCGAACGACGGCTTGGTCTTGAGGATCAACGTCAGCGGACCCGGCCAGAATTCCCGGGCGAGACGCAGGCCGACGGGGGGCAGGTCGTCGATGATCTGCCGGAGCATGTCCAGATCAGAGACAATCACGGACAGGGGCTTGCGGGGCTCCCTCCGTTTCAAGCGGTAAATCCTGCGGACGGCTTTGTCCGAGTCCGCCGCGGCCCCCAATCCGTAGAAGGTTTCCGTGGGATAGGCTATAACGCCGTCCCGGCGGAGGAACAGGCCGATACGGCGGATCGCGGCCTTATCGACCGCCAGAGGATCAATCCCTATGACCTGCATTGTCTGAATCCCGGATTTTTCCTTTCGTTATCGGCGCTTCGAATGTTAAGACCATGAACCGGAAAAGTCAATTCCAGGACGGATACCGCCGGAAAAACTCCATTGGATAGCGGGGCCGCTTTGGCTATAATAGCGTCCGAAGAGGACAGATGACCTTTTTTTGCCACATAATCCCCGGATGCCGCCCCATATCCGGGCCGGATGCAAGTTGGCATATATTTTGCATTTTATCGGGGCGTTAGGAGGACAAAGATGAAAAAAATAATGATCGCCGCCCTCGCGATAACGCTTTTAGTCCCGGCCATGGCTTCCGCGGACACCCTGACCATACGCTTTGGGTATTTCCTTCCCAAAGCGGGCCAGAACTACCCGGACAGCTTGTGGGCGATTGAATTCGATCAGATGAGCTTCAAGAAAAGCAACTTCAACGAGGCCATGCTGGGCATAGGCTATGAACGTTTCCTGAGCAAGCAGCTGAGCCTTTGCCTCTCCGTCGATACCTATAACAAGACCAAGCTGGGCATCTATAATGACTACGTCGGCTACTCCTTCGATGAGGGGGAATTCGCATTCCCGTATGAATACTACGTCGGGGATTACGACATCGATCACTCGTTCGGCGTCTCGATCACGCCCATCCAGCTGTCGTTGAAGCTCGCTCCCGGTGGACGCCGGACATGGCTGGTTCCCTATGTCGGAGGCGGAGTGGGTCTTTATATCTACAGCGCCAGCCTGCGCGGCCTGGTCATCGATTTTTCCGATCCGTGGATTTATGATGACGAGGATCTGGGAGAAGTGGATATCTTCCCCGTCTTCCAATCGTACGTCCGTGAGACTCGCGTGGCGTTCGGCTACCACGCGTTCGGCGGCTTCATGATTCCCATCGGCAGCCGGATGACCATCGACCTCGAGGCCCGCTACAACTTCGCCAAAGGCTCATTCAAGGACGATTTTCAGGATTTCGGCACGTTTGACTTGAGCGGGCCGGTGTTCAGCGCCGGTATCAATTACTGGTTCTAGGCGCCGAATTCGCGCATCGAATCAGGAGGGACGCAACGGCACGCGTCCCTTTTTTTTAGAATTTTTCGTGGCCGACGATCTCTTCCAAGGCCTTCCGGCCCCGTGAAGCCGGTTTTTCAGCCGGATACCCGAGGGGCGTCAGCGCCAGGACCCTGACGTCGGCCGGAATCCCGAGGATATCCTTGATCTCGGCTTCCTCGAAGGCGCCGATCCAGCAGGTCCCAAGCCCCTCTTCGGCGGCCTGAAGGACGAGATGCTCCAGGGCGATGGCCACATCCACCGGCCAGGAGCTCATGTAACGCCCCATCCGGCCGTACGCCTGGCCCGGCAATCCGCAGGCAACGACGATGACCGGCGCCCGGGCCATGAACATCTGGTCGAAGGAGGCTTTGGCCAGCCGCTTTTTTATTCCGGCGTCCGTCACAACGATGAATTTCCAAGGCTGAAGGTTTTTGGCGGACGGCGCGAGGCGCGCCGCCTCCAGGACGCGCGAAAGCGCGTCCTCGGGAACGGGCCTGCCATAATACTCCCTGACGCTTCTCCGCTCGCGGATTGTATCGAGAAGGCTCATGTCTCCTCCTTTTCACCTTTCGCCCGGCTCTCCGCAAATTCGTGCTTTTCAGGCGGGCCCGGCGGCCGGACCGTACTTCCGGCAGATCTCTTGATAATGCCCGGCCTCGCGCGTTTTCCCCCTTTTTTCAAAACCATTGACGAGAATCCGGGATTTCCTGACGATTTCCCGCTTGACGAGTTCCGCCTGCTCCCCCGTCAACGGCAGGCGGAGGGCTTTTTCCAGCGCCTGGACGCGGTAGCGGTCCATGCCCCAGTGCCGATGAGACACCTGGCCGGGATGGCCTCCGCGCTTGATGATCAACGGCTTCGGAACGAGGTGAATCGGATGCTTCCACGCGATGCGGATCCCCAGATCATAATCCTCGCAGACGGGAAGGCATTCGTCAAACACTCCGATTTCGTCGAAAAGCTCCTTCCGAAAGAGGGCGGATGAAAGGCTCAGCAGGCAGAGGGGCAGCACCTTGTCGAAGATCCAGCCCGAATACTTGCGGTGCTTTTCATGGGGATTGACCCTGACGCCCCGCCGGATCCAAGTTTCCCCGGTGTAGCAAACGAGGGCGCGGGGGAAGGCCTTCATGAAATTCATTTGGACCTGGAGCTTGTCCTTGATCCACAGATCATCCGAATCGAGAAAGGCGACATAACCGCCGCGGGCCAACCGCAGCCCATGGTTGCGGGCCGCGCTGACGCCGAGATGCGGCTGCCGGCGATAAAGGACCGGCCCCTCGAAAGCCCGGGCCGCGGCGGCGGTATCATCCGTCGATCCGTCGTCGATGATGATGAGTTCCCAGTCCGGGCCCGCTGGCGTGGAAAAAAGCGTCTGGTTCAGTACCGACTCAACCGCCTCGCGAAGAAAAGCGGCCCGGTTGAATACGGGGATGATGACGGAGATCATGGATGCGGTCAGGAGGGCCCTTTGACGGCCACGCTGCCCTGCCGGTCGAACCGGATCGAAAGCGGCCCCCAGACCGACATCACATCGATCCGCCCTTCGAACCTGCAGGGGATTTCCGGCTTTCCAAGTTTTTCGTAAAGCTCCGGCCCGACCTCAAAAAAATCCAGGATGAACGGAAGGTAAAATTCCTTTTCTCCCCTTGCGGGAATGCTTTTGTCCCCGGGAATCGCCCCCTCCTGGACAGGCCGGTCGGCGAACGTGATTTTGTAGCGGATGTCGTTGACCAGCAGCTCGAAATGATTATCGTTCTTGAACTTGACGCCGAAAACAAGGTCCGTGCCGCCGATGGTCAGGTCTTTCAGCAGGACGGGGAAGCAATCGACCTCGGGGTCCTTGAAAATGGGAAAATCGCCCGAAAAAGCGAAAGAGATCTTTTCTTCCTTGTTTTTATCGTCCGCGAAAAACATGTCCCCGACGACGTCGCAGGAGGCTTTTTCTTCAATAACGCCCACGACGGAAAAAAGCAGGTCGAAGGTGAATTTCACGGGAAGAGACAGGAGAGTCGGACCAGGGGAATTCAAGGCGATGGGACCGTCCAATGTGACCTTCTCCATGGGAAGGTATTCCTTCTGATTGACCGTCACCCTGTAATTGTAGCGGACCAGCGAATATGGGACGGCCGAGGCGTTGGATATCTCCATGTGGAATGCCAGCGTCAGGCCGGCGGAGCTCAGGCCCAGGATTCGCCTGTCCTTGACGGACAAGGACAGGTCTTTCTTGGCCGAGGCGAACGCGCCGCCCGCCGCGAAAAGCATGAACAGGACCACGGCCGGCACGCAGGGCCTCCGCTTTTTCAACACCGCCGATTCCTTCATTGAAGTCCTAGAATACATGAAAGGCGCAAACGTGACAAGCTTTCTCCTCCGTCTTGACAAACGGGGCGCCCCGCAAAACGGGCGGCGGGCGACGAGCTCATTTTCGGCCCGGGAGGCAACGTCGCCGAGCGGCCCGTGGACGACGCCGGCAAGGGCGGGATTCCGGGCTGGAGCGCCTTAGACCGGGCCGGCACGCTCGGAAACCCACGCCCCCCCGACCCGGATTATGCGGGCCTTCGCGTGGTCAATAAAAAAAGATACCTCGCGGCGGCGGAAAATTGGTAGAATAAGAGTTCATGGATACGTTAGCCCCCGCTTTCCGGGACAAAGACCTCTTTGTCCGCCTTTTCGGGGACGACGTCTATGCCGTCGGCGGCTATGTCCGCGACCTGATCATGGGAACTCCCTCCGAGGACGTGGACATCCTCGTCATCCGCCGGCCGGCCCAAGAGCTCGTCCGGAAGCTCAAACCCCACGGACGCGTCGACCTCGTCGGAAAGAGCTTCGGGGTCATCAAGTTCACGCGTGAGGGCAAAACCTACGATGTCGCACTGCCGCGGACGGACCTTCCCAGGGGCGGCGCCATCAAGGGCCACAAGGATTTTCTTATAGAGGCCGATCCCGGCCTCCCGATCGTCAAGGACCTTGAACGCCGCGATTTCCGCTGCAACAGCATCGCCCTGAGGCTCACGGACGGGACCATCGTCGACCCGCTCGGCGGCGTTCAGGACATCCAGAGGAAGGTCATCCGCCTGACCAATCCGAACGCTTTTCCCGACGATCCGCTGCGAGTTCTTCGCGCCGCGCGTTTCGCCTCGGTTCTCGAATTCTCGGTCGATCCCGGAATCTACGACGCGTCGAAGGCCATAGACCTTCATGGCTTATCCGTCGAGCGCGTCAACGAGGAGCTTTTCAAGATCCTGCTCCAGTCCGCGAGGCCGTCGCGCGGTCTGGAAGAGCTCTTCCGGTTGGGCGCCCTGGAGCAGCTTTATCCGGAGCTTTTCAGCCTGACGCTCGCCATCCAGGACTCCGTCTTCCACCCGGAAAAAGACGCTTTCGGGCATCATACGGTCTGGCAGCACACCAAGCTGACCGTTGACCAGGCCAAGGCGCTCGCCGAGCTCGTCCGGCTGGAACCCTCCATAAAACTTGGATTGCTCCTGGCGGCACTCCTGCACGATGCCGGGAAACCGCGCACGGCCCGGTGGGAATTCAAGCGCGGGCGGATGATCATCACCAACAACGGCCATGATATCCAGAGCGAAAAAATCGCCAGGAAATTCCTCCAGCGCTTCCGGATATTCTCGTGGAACGGGTACGACATCGGCAAGATGGTCCCCCTCCTCATCAAGACGCACCACAGGGCCGCGGAGCTCTGGCAGAACCGCGAATCCGTGACCAAAAAGGCCTTCAACCGCCTGGCCGCGGACATCCAAGGAGAAATCGAGCTCCTGATCTATCTGGACGCCGCCGACCGCGCCGGAAGGAAGGAGCGACTGGTGAAAAAGCTCGATCGCGAAGCGCGGTGGCTCCTAAAGAAATTCGAGGATCTCGACGTCAACCGTGAAACCATCAAGCCCCTGGTCATGGGTCGCGATCTCGTCAAAATGGGCGTGGAGCCCGGCCCCGGCATGGGAAAAATGCTCAAGAGACTTTACAAGCTTCAGCTCGACAATAAATTCGAGACCAAGGCTCAAGGCTTGAAAGCGGCCAAATCGCTTGTCGAGGGGAGGCCCGCATGACGGTCCTCGTCGTCGGCGGGGCCGGCTACATCGGTTCCCATACCGTCAAGCTCCTCGGCCGGGAAGGATTCCGGGCCATCGTCTTCGATAACTTTTCAAGCGGCAGGCGGGAGTTGGCGAGGGGCCGCGAGGTCATTACCGGCGACTTGGCCGATAAAGCTTCGCTGAGGGCCGTTTTCGAGGATTACCAGATCGATTCCGTGCTCCATTTCGCCTCCTTGATTCAAGTCGGGGAATCCTATAGGGATCCCCGCAAGTATTACGTCCAGAACCTGGTGAACAGCCTGAACCTTCTCGAAGCGATGCTGGACGCCGATGTGAAAAACTTGATTTTTTCATCGAGCGCGGCCGTCTACGGCATCCCCCAGGAGGTCCCGATCCACGAAGGCCATCCCTTGAATCCCTGCAATCCCTACGGGAAAACCAAGTTCATGGTGGAAAAGATCCTCCAGGACTACGCCCGCGCCTACGGGCTGCGGTTCATCTCCCTGCGTTACTTCAACGCCTCGGGCGCCGACCCCGAGGGCGAGCTCGGCGAAATGCATGACCCGGAAACCCACCTGATTCCCAATATCCTGCTGACCATCGCCGGCAAAAGGCCGCAACTGGACATCTATGGGACGGACTTCCCGACGCCGGACGGGACCGCCGTCCGGGACTATATCCACGTCACCGACCTGGCCGCGGCCCACGTGCTCGCGCTCCGCGGTTTGCTGGCCGGGCAGCCGAGCAACTTTATAAATCTCGGCGCAAACCGCGGCTTTTCCGTTCTGGAGATCATCCGCAAGGCCGAGGAAGTCACGGGGCGGACGGTCCCCTGCCGGACGCGGCCGCGGAGGGAGGGTGACGTGCCCGTTCTTCTGGCGTCGAAGGAAAGGGCCGAACAGCTGCTCGGGTGGAAGATCTTCCATTCGGAGATCGAAAATATCATCGAAACCGCCTGGCGCTGGCATCAGAAATCCATTTGACTCAAATCCGGCCAGATGCTATAAAAGACCTTTGAATGATGAAACCACGAAGACTCGTTGTCTGGACACTTCTCGCGTTTGCGGCCGTCTGGGGCGCATCCTGCTCTTCGAAGTCAAAGTCCGTCCGGGCCGTCCCGGCTCAAAAGGCCGAAGCCCGGAAAGAACAGGCGCCCGGGGGCGAAAATCCCCGGACCGAAGCCGTCCCCTCGAAGCGAAGCCTGCCCGTCATCGGCACTGAAGACTTGGTCGAAGCGGCCGGCTCGGAGAAAAACGGGAACTCGGAAAAAGAGGAAGCGGCCGTTATACTGGAAGAAGCCCTGGCGCTCTATCAGGAAGCCCAGGGAACCTGGGAAAGCGGGGACCTGGACGCATCGCTTGACAAGCTGGACGAGGCTTACAGCCTCATCCTGAAAGCCAAGATGCCGCCGGATTCGCCTCTCTGCCAGGAAAAAAACGACCTCCGGCTTCTTATAGCCCAGAGAATCCAGCAGATTTACGCTTCCCGCCTGAGGCCGGTCGGCAGCAACAATAAAACCATCCCTCTCGTCGACAATAAATGGGTCCAGTCCGAGATCCAATCGTTCCAGACGAGGGAGCGAAGGTATTTCGAGGAATCCTACAAACGCTCGGGGCTCTATCGCCCGATGATCCTCGAGGAGCTCAAAAAAGCGGGGCTTCCCGAGGAGCTCTCCTGGCTTCCGTTCATTGAGAGCGGTTTCAAGATCCGGGCCCTCTCCAAGGCGCGGGCCCTGGGCCTTTGGCAGTTCATCGCCTCGACCGGCTACCGCTACGGCCTCAAGAGGGACAAGTACGTCGACGAGAGGATGGACGCCCTCAAGGCCACGCGGGCGGCCATTAAATATCTCGAAGAGCTGCATGTCTTTTTCGGAGACTGGACGACCGCCCTGGCTTCCTACAACTGCGGCGAGATGCGCGTTCAAAACGTCATCCGCTCCCAGAAAATCGACTATATGGACAATTTCTGGGACCTCTTCGCAAACCTGCCCTATGAAACCGCGCGGTTCGTGCCCAGGCTGATCGCGGTCCTTCTGATCATCGAGAATCCCGAGAAATACGGATTCACCCTTCCGGCCCCGGATCCGCCGATCGATTTCGAGACCGTCGCCGTGAACTATCCCGTAAAGCTGGCCAGCCTGGCGTCGTCCCTCGGGCTGGACCATATGATTCTTTCCTTTCTCAACTCCGAGCTGCGGCACGATTCGACGCCGGACAGCGAATACCAGCTCAGGGTCCCTCTGGGTTACGGCGAAAAAACGACGTCCCTGGTCACATCGCTGCCCCGGTGGATCCCGCCGGACGTCCAGTTCGGCTGGCATACGGTCAAACGCGGAGACACCCTTGGCGCGATCGCCCGGCGATACAGATCCACCGTGGACGGCATCCGCCGCCTCAACGGCCTTCGCGGCAACATCATCCGTCCCGGCCAGCGCCTGAAAATCCCCGGCCGCGGCGGCAACCTTCAGTCGGCGGATACGGAAAGCTCGCCGCCCGCCTCCGGGGCGCCGGTCAACCCGGGCGAAAAGATCACCTATGTCGTCCGGAACGGAGATACGCTTTTCCAGCTGGCCAGGATGTTCAACACGACGGTCGACAAGATCAAGCAAGAAAACGGATTGGGCCACGACATCCTGAGCGTCGGGCAAAAACTCGTCATCCAGTCCGGAAAAGCTTCCTAGCGGCCGCTTCCCCTCCCCGTGAACCAAGCGGGCATAATTAAAAATAAGACCGCCCCTCCTCCGGCCAATCCCCGGGCCGACGGCCCCCTAATCCCGCCAGAAGCCGGTTTCCACGCCCAGTCCGGGCTTGTCCGTCAAGACCACCTTTCCCCGTATCGTCTGAAGCCCGGTGAACGGATCGTTGGCGATCAGAAGATTCCCGTCAAGGTCCGCGTAATCGACGAGGGGCGAGACGGCCGCTGCGGCCGCGATCCCCGCGGAGGTCTCGACCATGCAGCCCAACATGACTTTCAGGTCAAACGCCCTGGCCACGGCCGCCATTCTAACGGCTTCCTGGATGCCTCCGCATTTCATGAGCTTGATGTTGATGCCGTGAAATCCCCTCGCGATGCCGGGAATGTCGGCGGCTTTCATCAGGCTTTCATCGGCGATGACCGGAATCTTGACGCGGTCCTTCAGCCAGACATAATCCTCGATCATGGCCGCCGGCATCGGCTGTTCAACGAACTCCACGCCCATTCCGGCCATCCAATTGATCATCTCCAGGGCCTCCTCTCGGCTTTTCCAGCCCTCATTGGCGTCCGTACGGAGAGGTTTATCCGTCACCTTGCGGATGCCCTCGATGATCGCCCGGTCGTCTTTCGTTCCCACCTTGATCTTCAACACGGGAAAATCGGCGGCTTCGCGGACCCTTTCCTGCATCTCCGGAATCGCGTCGATCCCGATGGAAAGAGTCGTCGCGGGAATCCGGCCCTTGTCCAGGCCAAGGAAGAGGTGGAGCGGAAGGCGGAGTTTTTTGCAGATCCAGTCCAGGATAGCCATGTCCAACGCCGCCTTGACGGCATGCTCCCCCTCCGCCAGGGCATCGAGTTCCCGCCATCTATCCCGGTACGCCCAGATATTCTCTTCAAGAATCGGCCGGGCTTTTTCCAAAAAAGCCAGGCCGCTCTCCGCGCTCTCGCCGTAGCGCGGGATCGGCGCGCTCTCGCCGTAGCCTGAAATGCCTTCCCTGCGTATCCGCACGAGGACGTTGCGCCGGACATTCCAGGTCCCCCGTGACAGGGTCCAGGCGTGTTTCAGTCGCAGCTCATAGATCCGCGCATCGATGTCCAGGGCGCCGTTCCAGGTGAAAAGCTCCGGCACCGCGGCATCCCGCAGCATGGATCCAGCCAAAAAAACTCCAGACACCTCTAGAAATTCTTTGCGTTTCATGGCGGCTCCTTGATTGACGACATTATATGCGATATGGCCGGCCGAACAAAACCCCCGCGGCCGGAAAGCCCGCGGAATACCGGTGCCAAGCCCGCAAGACCCCGGGGAAAAAACGCTTGCGGCAGGCCCGGCTCACCGGTATGATGATGTCTGTTCGCGAAGAAGGAGGTTGTCGTGCGCAAGGTCATCTGCTTCTTCTGCTTCTTCCTCATCCTCATGGCGGGTATGGTCCTCCCGGCCGCCACGGCGCCCGCCGGGGAGCCGAATGCGGCCGTTGTGACCAGGCCCGTCGAAAACATGTATGGGGCCGGCACCGAGGCCTCGGACGTCGTCAGCCAGGCCGTGATCGGAACGAGCGTGAAGATCCTGGAATCGCGGATCGATGCGCGGGGCCGGGGCTGGTATCGCGTGGAAACCCCCGACACCTACGAGGGATGGATGCCCGCCTCATCGCTGCGGACGTATGCGCCGGACGAGAAGCCCTACGCGTCTTCCGGGTCCGTCATCGAGGTAACCAGCCTTCTCGCCCTCATTTATGCCGAAAGCGACGTGACCGTCCGCAAACCCCTGGCGTTCGCTCCCATCGGCGCCGTGCTGGAATCGGCGGGGACTTGCGGAGAAAGGTGGTGCGAGGTCGCTTTGCCTTGCGGCGCCAGGGGCTGGATTCAGAAGGGCGACGGCGACGTGCGGCCGGCCGGTTTCGCCAGGCCCCTCCTGCCGGCGGACGAGATGATCGCCCTGGCCAAACGTTTTCTGGGACTCCCCTATCTCTGGGGCGGCACGACGCCGCTCGGGATCGACTGTTCGGGCTTCGTTCAGCTCGTCTACAAGCTCAGCGGCATCGGGATTCTCAGGGACGCGGACATCCAGTTCGGAAAGAGCGGCCTGCTGGAAGTCACGCCGGGGACCGAAGATAAGGGGGACCTCGTCTTCTTCGGCAAATCGGCGGAAAAGATTGCCCACGTGGGAATGATGATCAGCCGGGAGGAGTTCATCCATGCGACGACTCACGACCGGCCGATCGTCCAGATATCCCGGCTCAGCGATCCCTACTGGCGGAAGCTCTTCCTCGGATCCAGACGGCCGCGATCTCGATAGGATGCTTTAGCGGTCCCTCTTCTCATGCCGCGGGACGGTTCAAAAGCTCCGTCCCGGGGAAAGCGTCCGAAACTCCCCGCGTGAATCCGCGATCCGGAACCTACTTTGCGGGTTTTTTCGTCTCTTTGTCTTTCTTTTTCTTCTGCTTCTTTTTGAATTCCGATCCAACCAGCTCGAGCATGGCCATGGACGCGCCGTCCCCGGCCCTGGGTTCGAGCTTCACGATCCGGGTGTAGCCGCCGGGCCGCTCCGTGAAGCGAGGCCCGACCTCTTCAAAAAGCCGCTTGACCGCCGATTCCTTGGTCAGATAGCTGAGCGCCTGCCGCCGGGCATGAAGCGTGTTCCTCTTGGCCAGCGTGATCATCTTTTCAGCCAGCGGCCTGGCCGCCCTGGCCTTCGGCAACGTTGTCCGGATTCTCTCTTTTTCGAGGAACGATGTGACAAGATTCCTCAAAAGAGCCCTCCGGTGGGCTGTATTACGTCCCAGGTTTCCTCTCTTGACTTGGTGCCTCATTCATCAAGCTCCTTATCGACTCGTCCGTCCTTGACCATGTTCTGAATTTTTTCGATGAGCTTCGGCTGGAGCTCCAGATTCAAGCTCAGGTGCTGCTCGGAGAGCGTGTCTTTGATCTCGGCCAGGGATTTCCGGCCGAAGTTTTTCGTTTTGAGAAGATCTTCCTCCGTCTTCTGGACAAGCTCGAAGATCCTTTGGATCCCCGCCGATTTCAGGCAGTTGTTGGATCGCACGGAGAGTTCCAGATGCTCGATGGACTTCGAGAGGAGTTCCGCCTGGGACCAGTACGGGATTTCTTTCGTGATGCTGGCCTGTTCTTTCTCCAGGGGCTCGTCGACGACGTTGAGGAATATGATCAGGTGGTCCCTCAAGATCTTGGCCGCCTGGCAGAGGGCGTCGGACGGCCCGATGGCGCCCGTCGTCCATATTTCCAGGGTCAGGCTCTCGTAATCGATTCTTTTGCCCACGCGGGCCGGCTCGACTCTGTAATTAACCTTGAGGATCGGCGAGTGCGAGGAATCGAGGGGTATGAAGTCCACGCTCAACTGGTCGTCGAAGTTCTGGTCGGCGGATATGTAGCCCCTGTTGTTCTTGACGATCATCTCGATGTCCAGCTTGCCGCCCTTGTCTAGCGACGCGATGTGCACGTCCTTGTTGAGGATCTCGATATCCGAATCGTGGGAAATGTCCGCGGCCGTGGCCCGGCCCGGGCCTTCCTTTTTCAGGGTCATCGTTTTCGGCTCGCCGCCCCTCAGTTTGAGCGGGATGCTCTTCAGGTTGAGAAGGATATCGGTCACGTCCTCGACGACGTCCGGCACGGTGGAGAACTCATGGAGGACTCCCTGTATTCGCACGGCCGTGATGGCCGCGCCCGTGACCGACGACAGAAGGATCCGCCTCAGGGCGTTGCCCACCGTCACGGCGTATCCGCGCTCAAAGGGCTGAGCCCAGAAGCGTCCGTACTTGTCCGTCACCGTTTCGGAATCGCGTTCGAGATATTTGGGTCTCTGAAAACCGATGTCAGTCATTTGTCCTCCTATTGAGGCTGTCAGCCCCGCCTCGCAGGCATCACTTCGAATAAAGCTCGACGATCAGGTGTTCTTCAACGGGGATGGTGACGTCCGCGCGCTTGGGCAGCGAGAGGACCCGTCCCTTGAAATTATCCCAATCGACTTCCAGCCAGCCAGGCACGTTCTTGTTCTTGTTGGCTTCCACAACGGATTGGATTTCACCGCTCTTGGCCGAGCGCTCCTTGAAGAGAACGATATCGCCTTCGCTGACGACATAGGAAGGCACATTCACCTTGTGGTCGTTTATTTGAAAATGGCCGTGAGCGATCAATTGGCGGGCGTGCGACCGCGATTTCGAGAATCCCATGAGAAAAACCACGTTATCCAGCCGGCGCTCCAGCATGGACAGCAGGTTCTCGCCGGTGATCCCTTTCTGCCGCTCGGCCCTCTTGAAGAACAACCGGAATTGCTCTTCGGACATGCCGTAATACCTCTTGAGCTTCTGCTTCTCACGGAGCTGGATCGCATATCCCAGCACCCTTTTTCTGGACCGTCCGTGCTCGCCGGGCGCATACGGGCGGCGCTCGATCGGACACTTATCGGTCAGGCACTTGTTGCCTTTGAAATATAGCTTCGTCTTCTCGACTCGACAGAGGCGACAATCGGAATCTCGAAATCTTGCCATCGTTTTCTCCTTAAAACCTCA
>Ga0228535_1002573_pt1 | contig 16738 bp, 16 predicted proteins | sample SJ1metagenome_FD_168457 | JGI IMG/M metagenome (GOLD analysis project Ga0228535, IMG submission 168457) | Enriched culture of PCE-dechlorinating microbial communities from Ithaca, New York, USA - SJ1 | ecosystem: Engineered > Modeled > Simulated communities (microbial... > Unclassified | place... | reverse complement strand
CAGCTTCAACAGGACTCCCGGGGAGGGAGTAACCAGGTTTTCGTATTCTCCCGAGGACAGGATGACCAGGGAATACCTTTCATCGATTTTTGCGTCCTTGGGACTGAAAGTTTCCGTGGACGGAGTCGGAAACATGCGGGCTCGGCTGGAGGGGTCAGATCCGGAAGCGCCTGCCGTTCTGTCGGGATCCCATATAGACACGGTTCTCCACGGAGGTCGCTTTGACGGTACCGTGGGTACTCTCGGAGCTGTGGAAGCGGTTCGCGCCATCGCGGGGAGCAATCTCCCGCACCGCCATCCCATCGAGGTCATCGTCTTTTCAGAAGAGGAGGGATCCAATTTCGGCTCCACCCTCTCGGGAAGCAAGGCCCTGGTCGGAAAATACAGTCTCGAAGACATGGAAAACCTCAAGGATCCGGAGGGAAAATCCATGGCTGAAATGGCCATAGATGCGGGATACGCACCGGAAACCATGGCTGACTTTCTTCTCCGCCCCGGGGATATCAAGGCAATGATGGAACTCCACGTCGAACAGAGCGTTGTGCTGGAGTCTATGGGCATACCGGTAGGCATCGTGGAGGCAGTGGCCGGAATCAGGTCCGTTGAAATCAGGATGAAGGGGACCGCCAACCATGCAGGGGCGACGCCCATGACGCTACGCCGCGATCCGCTCGCTGCGGCGGCTCACATAATTACCCATATCGAAACCCTTGCCAGGGGTTCAGGGACAGGAACTACCGTGGCCACAGTGGGAAAAATCACATGTTTCCCCAACGTCTCAAATATTATTCCGGGAGAGATCCGCTTCTCTGTGGAAATCAGGGACGTGAAGCCTTCGGGCATACAGTCCGTCCTCGACGGCATTTCCGTCATTGCTCCCGCCATAGCCGCATCACGGAATATCTCCCTCGAGATCATTCCCGTGTCCGATTCAGATCCGGTGCAGTTTGATGAAGGCATTGCCTCACTGGCAGAGGAATGTGCCGCAAAAAGGGGGATTTCCTGCGTGAGGATGAACAGCGGTGCCGTGCACGATGCCTGTATGTTTGCTCCCATTGTCCCCACGGGAATGCTTTTCATCCCGAGCAGGGGAGGCAGAAGTCACGTGCCGGAGGAATACAGCGACCCCGGCGATATCGAAAAAGGGGTTTCGCTGCTGACGGATGTGCTGCACAGGCTTGCAGAATGAAAGGCGGTGATTCAGCCTGCCGGAAAACAGTTTTTTGTGCGCCCGAAGAGAATAAGGGAAGTTTCGAGTGTCCTGATTGGAAAGCGAGGTGTCTCACTTGGAAGAAGTGTTGAAAGTGGCGAATTCCATGGGAGCGTGGATTACAGCCGCACCGATAGTCATCATCGCTCTTGTTCAGGTTCTGCTCTACTATCGTCAGATCTACCATGCCGCGGATGCGGTGAACCTGACCCGGGAGCAGCTTTCACAGGCCTTCCGGACCGGTATGGTGACATCCATCGGCCCCGTTATCGCAATTTTCATCATCATGGTGGGGCTCATGTCCGTTATCGGCGCTCCGATGGCCTGGATGCGCCTCTCCGTAATCGGAGCCGCCCCGACAGAACTTACGGCGGCTACACTGGGCGCGGACGCCATGGGCGTGAAGTTCGGAGGAGAGGGATACAACCTTCAGGCCATGGCTGTTTCCTGGTGGACCATGGCCGTTAACGGTGTCGGTTGGCTCCTCCTCGTGGGGCTTTTTGCTCACAAACTTGAAGATCTTCGTGAGAAGGTCGGCGGCGGCGATACGAAATGGCTCGGCATCCTGTCCACTGCGGCAATGATCGGTGTTTTCGGCTACCTGAACAGCCGCAACATTGTCGCCATGGGCGGGCCCCTCGTGGCTGCGGTCACAGGCGGTATTGCAATGGTCATCCTGCTCCAGATCGCGAAGAAGATACCGCAGATCAAGGAATATACCCTGGGCATCGCCATGCTGATCGGCATGTTCACCGCCATGTTCTTCTAGAGAGAGAGGGGTGATTGAAATGGCAGCGGAACAGATCAACGAGCAGAAATACCACGAAGTATGGACGAAACCGGTCATCAGGATGGGCATATGGACAATGCTCATCGCCTGTATCCTGAGTTTCGTTCCCCTGGTCTACCTGTACATGGTCCACGGGATCCTGCCTCCCTTCGGACCTGCTCTGGCCGCATGGGGACTTGTGGCCTCGGTGTTCGGAGCCTTCTACATCGTGGAGCCCATCTCCTACTATCCGATCCTCGGGCTGGCAGGCACTTATATCTCCTTCCTCAGCGGCAACATTTCCAACCTTCGGCTTCCATGCTCTGCCATGGCCCAGGAGGTCGTTGGGGTGGAGGAAGGAACGAAGCAGGCCGAGATCATCGGGACCATGGGGATAATCGGGTCCGTGATCACCAACCTTATAGGCGTCACACTGGCCGCTTTTGTCGGTTTCTGGCTGATAGGGCTCTTCCCGGCCTTCGTTGCGGACGCGTTCAGGAAGTACACGGCCCCGGCCATTTTCGGCGCCGTTTTCGGCCAGTTCGCCATGCGGCAGCCCAAGCTCGCCCCATTCGCACTGGCCATTCCCCTGGGTCTGCTCTATATCAAGGCACCCATATGGCTTGTAATCCTTGCGGCCGTCTTCGGCACCATCGCCATCTCACGGATCTTCTACAAGGCAAAAATCATCCACTGACACTGACCGTTTTCTCCCGCATGAAACGGGGCCCCGTGCCCCGTTTTTTTTCTTCACCATGATCAGGGTTTCCGCATTTTTTCGAGGAAAAACCTGCATCAAATACCGACCCCCTTCAAAGAAAGAGGAATACAATAGTACTGGAAAAAAGGGGGATACCATCCATGAAAAATAAAGTCTTTTTCCAGGCAATGCTCACATTCCTCGCGGCGGTCCTTTTCGCGGCAACTGTCAGCGCTTCGGAAAATACGGTAAGAACCATCACTCTCGAGGAGTGTCTTGCCCTCGCCGAGGCAGAACATCCATCCCTCGAGGAGGCAAGGGCCTCCCTCGCAACCCAGCAGGCCAGGCTCGGACAGGTGAAGGTGAACAATGCGCTTAAGGGCAATCTGTCAGCATCGGGTTCCAGGAATTCCGGCAGCGACGGATCCTATTCCACGTCCTTCTCCGTGAGCAAGCTTCTTTCCGACTCGGGCAAAAATGCGCTGGAGCGGAAAAGCCAGGGGCTCTCCGTGGATGCCGCGTCCGAGTCGCAGCGTGAAACACTGCTCTCGGTGCGTACGGGCGTCAAGGAGGCATACTACGGGCTCCTTCTCGCCATACTGAAACGTGACCAGGCTGAGGAGACGGTAAAAACCTACCAGAAACACCTCGACAAGGCCAGGGGCTTCTACGATGCCGGGATAGTGGCAAAATTCGACGTTACCAAGGGCGAGGTCGATCTAAGCAATGCGAAGCTCGACCTGGTTTCCGCCAGGTCATCCCTCGAGACCGCACGGGCTGCGCTCTCGAGGGCCGTAGGGCTTCCCCTTGATGACGTTCGCCCCTCCTCAGGTTTCCGCCCGTTCATTTCCCTGCCCGACGAGCTCTTCGCCCTGAAGCAGGCCATGGACAACCGGCCCGACATGCGGGCCTCCCGGCTGAAATCCGAGGCAGGCAGGATTGGAATCTCCATTGCCGCAAAGGGAAACGCCGCCACAATTTCTCTCACTGGGTCCGCAAGACTTTCGGGTACGGGACTTCCTCCGGACGACGATTTCAGCGTAGGGGGCACGCTCTCCGTCCCCGTGTTCGACGGAGGGCTGACGGATTACAGAATCGCCGAGGCGCGGGCGTCATCCGACGGTCTTGCCGCAGTACAGAGAAAACTTGAGCAGACTGTACTCTACGAGGTTCGTTCCTCACTCCTCTCCGTTCAGGAGGCCGAGGCCAGGATACCGGCTGCAGAACTGCTCGTCCGCCAGGCAGGGGAAAACCTTGCCCTCGCGGAGGGGCGCTACGAAATGGGCGTGGGAAACATCCTGGAAGTTGCCGATGCCCTTCTTGCCTTCAACTCGGCGAAGGTGAGCCATTTCCAGGCGCTCCACGACTACAGCAAGGCCGTATCGACACTTGAGAAGACCCTCGGAGGTGAATTCTAATGAAAAAAGTCATTGTCCTTCTTCTGCTCATCACAGGGGGATTCGCCTACCTGCGCTTTTCCCATTCAGAAGGCCCTAAATATTCGTTTCGTACCGTTCCCCTCGAATATGGAAATATAACGTCATCGGTAACAGCAACGGGTAAACTGAGCGCTGTCACCGTGGTGGAAGTGGGAACACAGGTATCAGGGACAGTCAAGGAGATTTTCGTCGACTTCAACGACAAGGTCAAAAAGGGCCAGCTCATAGCGCTCATCGACCCCGATGTCCTGAAGGCGAAGCTCGAGGAATCCAGGGCAAACCTTGCAGTAGCCAGGGCCTCCACGGCACGGGCACGGGCCAATCTTGCCGAAAGCGACCGGAATCTGAAACGGTACAAAGAACTATGGAACCGTCAGCTCATCGCAAAGAGCGAGCTTGACGCCGTGGAGACCACCCACCTCACCAACAGGGCGAGCGTGCAGGAAGCCGATGCCAGGGTTCTCCAGGTCCAGGCGTCGGTCCGCCAGGCAGAGACGAACCTTGAATACACGAAAATCATCTCCCCCGAGGACGGGGTCATCATCTCCAGGGAAGTCAACGTGGGGCAGACAGTGGCGGCAAGCCTCTCGGCCCCCACGCTCTTCTCCATCGCCAAGGACCTGACCGACATGCAGATCGAGACGTCCGTTGACGAGGCCGACATTGCACGGGTGAAAGAGGGACAGGAAGTGGAATTCACCGTGGACGCATACTCCGGCATCACATTCGGCGGAAAAGTGAGACAGGTCCGCATTTCTCCGGCCACCTCCGAAAACGTGGTGACCTACCCCGTGATCATCTCCGTGGCCAACCCCGATATGAAGCTGAAGCCCGGCATGACAGCCAATGTCTCCATTATCACCGACAGGAGAAAGGACGTTCTGAAAGTCCCAATGGCAGCTCTGCGTTTCTCCCCTCCCCCGGAGGAATCGGCGGAAACGAAGACCGCTGCGGCAACATCATCCCCGTTCACTCCGACCATGCCCCGCCGCGGCCCCGGAGGCGGCAGCCGCGGAGGTACAGGCCAGGGGAACGGCAACGGGAATGCGGGGAGAAACGGGACCGTCTCAGCAGTATGGACGATAAAGGACGGTGTCCTCGGTGAAAAAATCCAGTTCCGCGCAGGGATCAGCGACGGGTCCTTCGTGGAGGTGGTGGAGTCCCAGGGTTTGAAGGAAGGCAACGTTCTGGCGGTGTCCTATTCCGAGAAACCGAAGGAATCACTGTGGGGGAAAATCTTCAAATGAGCCTTATAGTCGTTCACGACATCGTCAAAATCTACCACACGGGAGACGTGGAACTCCGGGCACTGGACGGGGTCTCCTTCTCCGTGGAAGACGGGGAGTTCGTCTCCATCATGGGGCATTCAGGGTCCGGCAAGTCCACCATGATGAACATTCTCGGCTGTCTGGACGTCCCCGACGAAGGGACGTATTCTCTCGACGGAAGAGAGGTCGGCTCGCTGTCGGGAGACGAACTCGCACGAATACGGAATTCGAAGATCGGCTTTGTCTTCCAGGGATTCAATCTCCTTCCCCGGGCCACGGCCCTGGAGAACGTGGAGCTCCCCCTCATCTACGCCGGGGTGCCCGGGAAGATCCGGAAGGAAAGAGGCCGGGCCGCACTGGAACGGGTGGGACTTGCCGACAGGATGGGGCACCGCCCCAGCCAGATGTCGGGAGGCCAGCAGCAGCGGGTAGCCATAGCCCGGGCCCTTGTTGGCGGAACACCTCTCATCCTGGCAGACGAACCCACGGGAAACCTTGACTCGAAAACGAGCGAGGAGATCATGGAGTTGTTCGTGGAACTGAACGGAGAGGGCAAGACGATCATCCTCGTCACCCACGAACCGGACATCGCCGAATATAGCCGCCGGACACTCCGGTTCAGGGACGGACGACTCACCGATGATGAAAGGAGAGAGATCTGTGCTTGAGACGCTTCGCACCGCTGTGCGCTCCCTCCTTTCGAACAAGATCCGGTCGGCACTCACAATGCTTGGAATCATCATCGGCGTAGCGGCTGTGATCACCATGGTAGCTATCGGAGCTGGGGCCAGTCGAAACATCCAGCAGTACATCTCCGGAGTGGGAAGCAACATCCTCATCATCATGCCGGGCGCCTCCACGGCGGGCGGCGTCCGTCAGCAGGCAGGATCCTCCTCCACCCTCACGCTCCAGGATGCCCAGGCCCTTGAGAGGGAGGCCTACGCCCTCCGCGGGGTGGCCCCGGAGATCTACAGCAGATCGCAGCTGGTCTACGGCAACATGAACTGGTCCACCCTGATCACGGGAAGCACCCCCTCCATATTTGACATCCGGGAGTGGCGCCTGGCAAACGGAAGGCTCTTCCTGGAAAGCGAGGCAAAGATCGGCGGGAAGGTCGTCGTGTTGGGGGCCACCGTTGCGAAAAATCTTTTCGGCGAGGAGGACCCTATAGGAAAAACGATTCGGATCAGGAACGTTCCCATGGAAGTGGTGGGCACCCTGGCACCCAAGGGACAGACCCCCTTCGGACAGGACCAGGACGATACCGCCTTCGTCCCGTTCAACACCGCCCAGCTCAGGCTGTTCCGCAGATCTGTCGCCAACTCCGTCCAGCGTATTACTGTTTCAGCCATCGACGGCAATTCCGTGTCTGAAGCCGAACGGGAGATAAAGGCCATCCTCCGGCAGCGGCACCGCCTTTCCGACAACGAACAGGACGACTTCGACGTGCGGAACATGGCCGAGATGCTCGACGCGGCAGCTCAGTCCACCAGGGTCATGTCCCTGCTTCTCGGTGCCGTGGCGTCGGTTTCCCTCCTCGTGGGAGGGATCGGAATCATGAACATCATGCTCGTTTCCGTCACGGAGCGCACCAGGGAGATCGGCATCCGCATGGCCATCGGCGCCCGGGCGTCTGACATACGGACCCAGTTCCTCATGGAAGCCCTGCTTCTCTCCATCTCCGGAGGCATCATCGGCATCGTGCTCGGGACATCGGCCTCCAAGATCATCACCGGCTTTTTCGGCTGGGCCACCGTCGTCTCGACGGGATCAGTAGTCCTTGCCTTCGGCTTTTCCGTGTTCGTGGGGATATTCTTCGGCTTCTACCCGGCATGGAAGGCCTCCCTCCTCAACCCCATAGAGGCCCTGCGGTACGAATAGACCGAATTGCAGAGACGAGGTTCCCTCCTTTAAAGAGGGAACCTCGTCCATTTGCCTGTTCAAAAACGCTTCCCTGCTCTACTATCTGTGTCCCTTGGCCCGGTAGAGGGCATCGTCCGCCCGGGAGAGCAGATCGTCGAAATCGGGGTCTCCGAGATCGAGGGCTGCAGTTCCAGCGCTGATCTTTTCTGAAATTTTCCCTTCGTTAAAGAGCGTGGGATTTCCCCCCACCGCAGTGACAAGGCGCTCCTCAATCCCCAGGGCCGTGATACGGTCCGCCCCCGGCAGAAGCACGGCGAATTCGTCCCCTCCGAGCCGCCCCACCACGTCATGGGGACGGACCTTTTCCCTGATGAGAGCTGCTATGTGCTGGAGTACTCTGTCGCCTCCGGCGTGGCCGTATGTGTCGTTGATGTTCTTGAATCCGTCCGCGTCGATCATGATCAGGGAAAGCGGTTCTCCGGACCTGGAAGAGCATGCCATTTCCCGGAGGGCCAGGTCTGTGAACGCCCTGCGGTTGAACAGCCCCGTGAGGGGATCGGTGAGAGCAAGCTGCTCAAGGTGGTGGTTGAACTGGTCGTTGCAAAGAAGGAGAAAGGAGAAGTTCATAAAGGTGAAACCTATTGATGCAAGTGCATAAATAAAGGTCTGCCATACCGAATTTTCAAAGATGCCCCCGGATTTCCTTCAGGAAAAAACGTTCCTCCCGCGCGGAGTGCAAATACAAAGGCCAGAAGCCAGAAGCTCAGGCTGGAAGTAATGCGGACACTGCTGTCCGGAACCGATGAAGACCTGAGGATCCTCATGCCCGTCATGCCTGCGAGCAGCGAAATGCCGAGCGATAACACCACCAGCCGCACCTGCAGGATATCAAAAACAACGTAAAAAAACACATTGACCAGGGTCAATAATACTGCCAGCGCTCCCGTCCACCTTCGTTCCGGTTCCCCGCCGTCGAAAATGCGGAGGGCCTGGTACAGTTCACAGCCTCCCAAGAGAAGGAACAAATTTGCCGCCGCTATGGAGAAAAAAGGGGAAATGCGGCCCTCCCTCAGAACGACAAAAAGCATTCCCGCCATTAAAAGAAGTGATCCCCGGCCCATGACATACATGCTTTTTCTCAGGGAATCTGAATAGAACATAGAGGCGGCCATGAGGCCGATGCCTGTAATGCTGCTGTTCAGGGACGTAAAAAAGAGGATCGTTCGGATATCCAGGATCACCGGGCATTTTCCCTTTCGTCAATAGAATGAAGATGCGCTGTTACTGCACAAAAAACATCCTGCGGCACTCCTGCACGAATAATACCATTTTTTCTTTCCTTCTGATATTTCTCGCGTCTATTTTGTACCGGAGATATCCGGAATCCTGCCGAATGTCTCCGGCGCAAAAAGGGCCCCGGTAAGCCCTGCTGCCGCCGTCGCAAGGGGGAGGAAAAGGACGTTCCGCCACACCTGAAGTTCTGCCGGGGATAGCCCGCCGTCGAGGACTTTCCCCATGGCAGAGGTCAGGAGCGCCACTGAGAGGAAGGCGACGGTGTTCATCATTGCGATGGAGAGGCCTGTAAGTTCCGCCAGGTTCATCTCTCTGGCCATGGACCACGGAATGACAAGAGCCCCCGCAGAGAAGCCGAGACCGGACAGGAGCAATGCGAGGCTCGTGGGTGCAAGGGGAGGGGGTGTAAAAACGAGCGCCCCCCATAGGGAAGTGTGTGCCAGGGCAAAAAGGCAGAGCGGCTTCTTTCTGCTCCTCCACATGTCAGACAGCCTGCCCGCCGCAACTGCGCCCGCCATGACACCGGCCGCCATGAGGGTCATGAGTGCAGCCCCGTCGATTCCGTGGACCGCCCTCAGGTACGAGATTCCCCACGTACCTGACATGGCGAGAAAACAGGACTGGCTCGCGAGATAGTTCAGGCTGACCGGATACATCCCGCTCCGGGAGAGGACTGATTTCACCCCCTGCAGGAGCGAGAAAAAGGAGAATGGGCGTTTTCCCGCTTTCGGGAGGACGGCCATGCAGAGAACCGCGAGGACAATGGAAAAACCTCCAAGAAGGATGAAGGCCTGACGCCACGAGAGGAGCGCAACGAGCAGGGCGAGGGGGGCCTGTGCGGTCATGCCTCCGGCATTTCCTATGAAAGAGGTGATCCCGGAAAGCGTGGCGAAGCGGTTGCCCTCAAAATTATCGGAGAGGAATTTCATTGTACAGACGAAGGCTCCGGCGACACCTATCCCCATGAGGGTCCTTCCGAGGAAGAGCATGGACGGAGACCCGGCGGATGCGAAAACCAGGGCACCTGTCCCTGCGACGGCCATGCCCCATGACACAGTGAACCGGGGCCCCCTGGAGTCGGCAAGAATTCCCACGGGGATCTGCATGAACGTGTAGGCGTAAAATACCATGGATGACATAGCCCCGAATGTGGAAGCCGTCAGGGCATACTCCTTCCCCAGGGAATCGGCCAGGATCCCTGCGGAGAGCCGGAGCACATAGGCCATGTGAAAACATGCTGCGAGCAGCAGCCATCCGATCCATCTCATTGCCGGCCGGTCTCCCTTCTTTTCCTACGTGTGGTTTTTTAAGCTGCCCTATTCTAGAATATTTCCGGGAAAAGCGATATGCCTTCGCCATTTCCCGGAAGAGGGGGAAGCCGCAATGGCAAAAAGAGAGAAAACAGGAAGAATAGACGTGGAATGCAATTCCTCGCCCCTTGAGGTTTCGCTGGGCGCCCTTCTGGGAAAGGGAGAGACTTCGGAGACACCACGGAAAGAGATGAAAAATGAGGACGCCGGAACCCGGAAAAAAGGGAGTACGCTGCCGGGGAGGGCCATTCTCTTCCGGGAAACGAAAGGCAGGGGCGGAAAGACGGTCACAGTCGTTTCGTTCAGGGAGGAGATTCCCGGCGACCCGGAGGAGATGGCAAAAAAACTCCGCACGGCCCTGGGCTGCGGCGGGACAGTGGAAGACGGCAGGATCATCCTCCAGGGAGACCAGGTGGAAAGGGCATCCGCATGGCTCTCCGCGAAGGGCGTAAAGACGACGAAGGGAAACTGACCGCCGGGAACGGGGAAATCCTGTTTGACTGAAGGTGATCCACAGGATACGATTGGCGTGTCACTGTGTTCCATACAATTTTTGAAGGTGTTGACGACATATGATAACGGGCAGAGACCGTATCCAGGGAATGATCCTCGTTCTATTGGCAAGCATGTGCTGGGGGACCACCGGAACGCTTCAGGCGCTTGCTCCCGCCGGCGCTCCTCCCCTCACCGTGGGGGCGATCCGCATCCTCCTCTCCGGGGTTATCCTCCTGGCGTGGTGCGGATGGAAAAACAGGGGATTCGATTTTCTCCGCAGAGTCAAGCCTGTCGCCCTGCTCATTGGTGTGACGGGATTAATGGGCTTTCAGTTTGCTTTTTTCACGGCTCTCAAGCTCACAGGCGTCTCCATCGGCACCATGATCGCCATCGGGGCCTCGCCCATAGCTGCAGGGGCCCTGGGTGCCCTTGCGGAAAGGGAGCCCCTCTCGCCCCGCTGGGCCCTTTCCACCGGCGTGGCGATCCTGGGATGCGCCCTTCTGGTGCTCGGAGGATCCTCCGGAAATGTCTCCCTGCACTGGGGAGGAGTGGGGCTCTCATTCCTGGCGGCTTTCTGCTACGCCGTCATGGGACTCGGGCTGAAACAGCAGGGGACTGTCCTGCCCGCGACGGAGGCCACGGCGGTAACCACGGGTGCTGCAATTGCAGTCGGCCTGCCTGTCCTTCTGCTTTTCGATTCCTCGTGGATATTCTCCATGAGGGGGGCCGTTATTGCCTTCACTCTGGGATTCGCCACCATGGCCTTTCCCATGTCCCTTTTTACTTTCGGACTGAAAAAGATTTTTCTCCGTGACGCCTATACCATTTCCCTGGCCGAACCACTCACGGCGTGCATTCTTTCCGCAACTGTACTCGGGGAGCGCCTTTCAGCCGTTTCTCTGGCCGGCGCGGGTCTCATTTTCCTCGGGATCCTTCTGCTGCCCGCTTCAGAGGAGAAAGAGGATCGCAGGGACAGCCCCGGAGAGACATGTAAAGGAGAGTGAACATGAACGGAAAAAGCATTCGTTTCGCCTCGGGCAACGAGGTGATCGCCGAGGGAGCGTTCGCGGCTGGAGCCCTTTTCTACGCAGGCTACCCCATCACCCCCTCGTCGGAGATAGCGGAGGCTGCTGCGAGAAGGCTTCCCGGGCTCGGCGGAATGTACGTCCAGATGGAGGACGAACTTTCCAGCATGGCGGCGATCGTGGGAGCCTCTGCGGCGGGGAAGAAGGCGTTCACCGCCACCAGCGGCCCCGGATTTTCCCTCATGCAGGAGAACCTCGGCATGGCCGTCATGGGAGAGATCCCGTGCGTCGTGGTAAACGTCCAGCGCTCGGGCCCCTCCACGGGCATGGCTACCAAGCCTGCCCAGGGCGACGTCATGCAGGCGAGGTGGGGAACCCATGGCGACCACGGAATTATCGCCCTTGCGCCGTCCTCGGTGCAGGACTGCTATGACTTCGCCATACGGGCCTTCTCCCTCGCGGAGCGCTTCCGCACACCGGTGGTGCTCCTTGCGGATGCGGCCGTTGCCAAGCTGAAGGAACGGGTGGAATACCGCACACCGTCAGCAGAGGAAATCTCCGGGCGTCCTCTTCCCTCCTGCCCGCCGGATCAGTTCAGCCCTTTCGCCGTGGACCCGGAGGAGCGTGTCATCGCTCCCCTGCCGCCTTTCGGAGGAGAGTACGTGTTCCGGATCACGGGATCCATGCACGATGAAAAGGGAGGACAGGGGGCATCCCCGACCAACGCGGACAGGGTTATCCGCCATCTCACCGGAAAGATCGAACGAAACCGCTCCGCCATCGTCCGGGTGCGGACATACTGCCTGGAGGACGCGGAATGGGCTTTGATCTCCTACGGCTGCTCCGCCAGGTCTTCCCGGGCCGCCGTCAGTGAGGCACGAAAAAACGGCAGGGCCCTGGGGCTGCTTGAGCTTACCACTCTCTGGCCGTTTCCCGACGACGAAGTCCGCTCCCTCCTCTCCCGGGTCAAGGGGGCCATCATCCCGGAGCTGAACCTCGGCCAGGCCGCAGGGGAGGTCAGGCGCCTGAACGACTTCGGCATTCCGGTCCTTGGGATCAACCGTGTGGACGGGACCCTCATTTCCCCGAAAGAAATACTTTCAGTTCTGGAGGAGGCCCCGGCATGAATCAGCGTACCTACAGAGATTACCTGGTCGAAAGCCGCCTTCCCACCATCTGGTGCCCCGGGTGCGGCAACGGGATCGTCCTGAAGGCAATACTGAACGCTTTCGCGGACCTGGGACTCGACAGGAAAAAAACGGTTGCCGTGTCGGGAATAGGATGCTGGGGATGGGCTGACGACTATATCGACACGAACGCGTTCCACGGCACCCACGGCCGTGCCCTTGCCTTCGCCACGGGAATCAAGCTCGCCAACCCCGAACTCACCGTGGTCGTCCTCATGGGAGACGGTGACGGGGCCACCATCGGGGGAAACCACCTGATCCACGCCGCCCGAAGAAACGTAGACCTCACGGCAGTGGTAGTGAACAACTTCAACTACGGCATGACGGGCGGCCAGTATTCGGGCACCACTCCCCGGGGAAGCATCACCTCCACGTCCCTCCTTGGACACGTGGAGGACGGCTTCGACCTCTGCGCCCTGGCCGCTGCCTCGGGGGCACCCTTCGCGGCACGGGGTTCCGTCGCCGACGGAGAGAACCTGAGAAACCTCATCCGCACCGGGCTGTCCAGAAAAGGATTCTCTTTCGTGGAAGCGGTCTCCGCCTGCACCACCCATTACGGAAGGCGAAACGGCATAAAAACTCCGGCGGAAATGTTTCAGTGGATCCGGAAAAACTCCGTGAGCCTGGAGAGGGCTGCAACTCTTCCGGAAGAGGAAGTCCGCGGGAAGTTCGTCCTCGGAGTCTTCTCCGACAGGCAGTCGGAAGACTACGGGACCCGGTACCGGAAAGTCGCCGAGGCTGCGGTAAAGGAGGCACAGGCATGAACCGCCGGATCGAGATAGCCCTTGGCGGAGTCGGAGGCCAGGGGATCGTCACCATAGGCGCCATGCTCGGTGAGGCGGCCGTGCTCGAGGGACGGAACGCATGCCTCTCCTCGTCCTACGGAACCGAGGCCCGGGGAACGTTCACGAAATCAGACGTGATCATCAGCGACGAGGAAATTGACTTTATCGAAGCGGAGGCCCCGGCCTTCGTCCTCTGCCTGGCGCAGGAAGCCTACGACCGGTACGGCGGCACTCTCGCCCCCGAGGCTGTGCTGGTCTACGACAGCGACACGGTGACGCCCGTCCCTGAAAGGGCTGCCTCCGAAAAAGGATTCCCTATAACCTCCCAGGCAGGATCCGGGGCGGTCAACATGGCGGCCCTGGGCATCATCACCGCCGTCTCCGGAGCAGTGAGCCGGAAATCGGTCCTGGAGCTCATTCGGGAGAAGATGAACTCATCCCGGCCCCTGAAGAAGGGAAGCGAAGAGGCCTTCCGGAAGGGCTTCGAGTCAGTCCGGCAGGGAGGACAAAGCGCAGGCGCATCTGTCGTATAAACGACTGAAATGCCCGAAGGAGGCTGTCCATGGTTTTTCTTTCGGTCAGGGAAGCGGCGTCGAAATGGGACGTAGATCCACGGGCAGTGCAGCGGTATTGCGCATCGGGGAAAATTCCGGGCGCGAAAAAATACGGCCGTGCGTGGATGATACCGGGCGATACGGCAAAACCCTGCGACAGCCGCAAAAAGCCGGGAAAGACACAACAGCCGCAGCTCTATCCCGGGCTGTTTCTTTTGGAGGATCTGCGCCTTGGTGGACGAAGCGCCGGAGATATTGCGGCGGATCTGCCTGACGAAGAGCACAGGCGGGAATTTTTCGCGGAACCCGCATTCCTCCAGGGGAAGACCAAAAAAGGACTGGAGCGGCTCTCCTCCATAAAAAAACCGGGAATATGAGAAAAACTTCTTCAATCCTCAGTATTTTTGCCAGAACCCTTCCTTTATACTATAATTTCAGAATTCAACGAGTTGTTTTTTGCCCTTCCGCCGAAAACTCAGTGAACAGGATACCGGCATGTTCCCGCAATGTGACGTCTTTGCCATTCTGAGAAGGGGGAACCGAATGTACACAAGGCTGCGAAGCGAAGGAACGATCGGACGGCTGACCCTCGCCAACCGGGTCGTCATGCCCGCAATGGGAGTCAACCTTGCCTCGCCGGACGGAGGCGTCACAGAGGACATCATCGCCTTTTACGAGGCGAGGGCCCGAGGCGGCGCCGGACTCATCATCTCCGAGGTCACGCGGATCGAGGGCGGCGCGGGCATAAGCGACCCGTGCCAGATCGCCGCATACAGGCCGTCAGACATCGGCGAGCTGCAACGGCTGATTGACGCTGTACACAAGTACGAAACCAGGATCTTCATCCAGCTCCAGCACCCGGGTCGGGAAGCTTCGCCCGCCATAGCGGGCGTTCGCCCCGTCGCTCCCTCCCCCGTGGCGAATCCCCTCTCCGGCGGAGACGTCCCGCGGGAGCTGAGCCTGGAAGAGTGCGGGACACTCGCGCAGAAATTCGCGGGTGCCGCACAGATCGCCATGGCGGCAGGGGCGGACGGTGTGGAGCTCCATGGCGCCCACGGATATTTGATCAACGAATTCCTCTCCCCCGCCATGAACTTCCGCACGGACAGGTACGGCGGGTCCTTTGAAAACCGCATGCGGTTCCTGACCGAGATTTTGGCCGGGATCAGAAAAAGCTGCGGTTCACGTTTCCCTGTTTCGGTACGAATCAACGCGGAGGAGGCCCTTCCGGGAGGAATTGACCTCCAGGAAGCGTGCAGGATCGCCGCCGCGCTGGAAAAAGCGGGTGCGGACGCCATCAATGTCAGCTGCTATTCCCGGGGCTGCATCGAGCCCGGCACATACGAAGAGGGGTGGAAAAAGTACATGCCCCTTGCGGTGAAAAAGGCCGTTTCCATCCCCGTGATCGCCGTATGCAACATCAAGTCCCCGGCAGCGGCTGAGGTGCTTCTGGAAGAGGGCGCCTGTGATTTCGCCGGCGTCGGGCGGGGGCACCTGGCCGACCCGGAGTGGTGCGCGAAGGCCTTTTCCGGCAGGGAGGACGAAATCCGCACGTGCATTGGGTGCCTCGGCTGTTTCGGCGAGATCGTGAAGGCAAAACGGGTGCGGTGCGCAGTCAATCCAGTGACCGGAAGAGAGCGGGAATACGCCTCCCCCGCCGGAAACGGGGAGGGGCGCGTCGTGGCAATCGTCGGCGGCGGCCCTGCCGGGATCGAGGCTGCCCTCGTGCTGAAGGAGCGCGGTTTCTCTCCCGTTGTCTTCGACCGGGGAGAGCGGCTCGGCGGAACGCTCAACACGGCGGACAAGGGGTACGGAAAAGAAAAGATCACCCGGTATACGGACTCCCTGATACGGCAGGTTGAAAAGGCCGGCATCGAAACGCGGCTCGGGACGGAGGTTTCCCCTGAAATCGTCAGGGAACTGAATCCCTGCGGCGTATTCATCGCATGCGGGGCTGAGCCCCTGGTGCCGCCCATTCCGGGTATCAACAAAGACAGCGTTTGTACAGCTGAGGAGGTGCTGCTGGGCAGGGAAAAAATCCAGGGGAGGGCGGTGGTGGTCGGCTCAGGCATGACAGGGCTGGAAACAGCGGAGATGCTGGCCATGGACGGCTGCACCGTGACGATGGTGGAAATGCTCGAGGAAGTGGGTGCCGGAGTGTACCCGGCAGTTGTTCAGGACGTAATGGACAGGATCTCCCAACACGATGCGGTCATCCTGACCGGACACAGGCTGGAGAAGGTCACCCCGGAAGGGGTTGAGCTGACGAGGCTGTCTGACGGAGAAAAGGTGGCAGTGAACGCCGACAGGGTGGTGCTGGCCATGGGAGTGGTGCCCCGCAAGGCGGTGGCGGACAGTTTCAGGGTGGCATTCCCCAACGTGCGCGTCATCGGCGACGCGTGCAGGGGGGCCCGCATTCTCGAGGCCACCCGGGACGCCCACGGAAAAGCGTTCACCTTCGAGCCGTAGCCGTTCCGCCGGAAAGAACGCCCCCCGACGGACAAGGGAAACGAAAGACCAGCTATAAAAAGTCAACAGCAAAAAAAGAGAACCTTGAAAAGCGAATATGGGACAAAACTCAGTGTTTTAACCCTTTTGGAGGATTTACCCCGTAGGGCCTGTTCTCTTTTAGGATAGTGAAAATGATATTGCACATTTTTCCTGCAACGGCGCTGACGGCTGTCAGATGATGTTTCCCCCGCTCTTTGAGGCTCTGGTAATATCTGGACAGAATCGGATCGCAAAAGGCGGCTCTGGAAGCGGCCATCCAGATCGCCCTGCGGAGATACGGCGAGCCCCGTTTGGATATTCCCCCCCTGGTCCCTGAAAACTCTCCGGAC
>Ga0228535_1002571_pt1 | contig 16743 bp, 13 predicted proteins | sample SJ1metagenome_FD_168457 | JGI IMG/M metagenome (GOLD analysis project Ga0228535, IMG submission 168457) | Enriched culture of PCE-dechlorinating microbial communities from Ithaca, New York, USA - SJ1 | ecosystem: Engineered > Modeled > Simulated communities (microbial... > Unclassified | place... | reverse complement strand
ACGTAAAGCCGCATAAGTTCCTTCTGTGACATGGAGTATCTCATCCCCTTATTTTTGCCAGCGGCGTTCACCCGGGGGGTGAAGGAATTACTGGTTAGTTATAGGGGTGAAGATATCATTGGTTAACAACAATCGAAAAATTAGTGCTTGACAGGCTACCCTTTTCCCTATATTATTTCAGGGTTGACCGGCGCCGTCAGCAAAAAGTGAACACATTTAGGAGGAACAAATTTGACAACCCAGGGAACAGTAAAATGGTTTAACGCGACAAAGGGTTATGGATTTCTCACCAGTGACGACGGAAGGGACGTTTTCGTCCACTACAGCGCGATCCAGGGTGACGGATTCAAGACTCTCGACGAAGGTCAGCGGGTGTCTTTTCAGATCACCCAGGGCTCCAAGGGAGACCAGGCTGCTGACGTTTCAAAGATCTAGCTTTTTCTAAAGAGCAGACTCCCAAGGCAGCGGTTTTTACCGCTGCCTTTTTATTGTTTTCCACACCGGAAGAAAAAACCTGAGAGAGAAGCGTTTTGCATTCTCTTTTTTTCCGTGTACAATACCTTCCGCATATTTTCTCTTCTTTATGTGTAAAGAAGAAGATACACCATAAATGTATAAAATTTGAAACGACACATATTACACGCCAGTACGAAACAGTGCTGAAAGGGGTTGCGACTGTATGAGATCCGAGATGCTTTCCCAGGAAAAAAATGTTCTCTCCATGAAGGTGGAGTTTGAACCGGCCGAGTTCGCAAAAAACGTGGACATGGCGGCAAAAGAGCTTGCATCGAAAGTGAACATTCCGGGGTTCAGAAAGGGACATGCCCCGCGGAAAATTCTGGAGATGCGCTTCGGCAAGCAGGCCATTTTCGCTGAAGCCCTCGAGAAGATGCTCCCTGACGCCATTGAGACGATTGTGAAGGAGTATGAACTCGACCTTATCGATGAACCTGACGTCAAAATCGACACAATGGAAGAAGGAAGCCCTGTCGGAGTCACCATGACATTCGAAGTGACCCCCGAGATCACTCTTCCAGATCTGAAGGAGATCACGGTCGAAAGGGCAGTGGCAGTGGTAAACGACGAAACCCTTGACAAGACCGTCGAGGAAATCAAAGTTCAGAACTCGACTCTGGTTCCTGTTGAAGACAGGGAGATAAAGCCTTCCGATACGGTTGAAATAGAATACTTCACTGTTGTTGCAGGCGAAGAAGATGAGGACGAACGCCACGGCCCCGACACGACCACCCTGGATCTGAACCAGTCTTCGGTAAGGACCGAGATCCGGGATGCACTGATCGGGAAAAAAGCCGGCGAAACCACGGAGGCAAACGTCCTTGTTGAAGAGGGGTATCCTGAAAAAAACCTCGTGGGAAAGACTCTTCGCTATGAAATAACAGTTAAAACGGTAAAAGAACGGATCCTTCCCGAGGTGGAGCCTGAATTTTTCAAAAAAGTCCTGCAGCAGGACTGCGATACCCTTGAAGATTTCCGGGAGGAAGTAAAAAAGCGCATTCTTGAGAGAATGAAAGCCGATAACCAGTCACGGGCAGAATATGACGCGGTAGAGCTCATCACAGGCAAGGCTGTCCTTGACGTACCTGAAAAACTCGTCCGGAGACAGGTTGAGGCCATGGAAAAAGAAGATGAAGAGCGGATACAGCGCTCTCGTAAAATTTCCATGGATGAGTATCTTGCAGAAAGCTCGGTAAGCAGGGAAGAATACGGTCAAAACCTCAGAAAACAGGCTGAAGCCATTGTCCGCCGCTCACTTGTCCTTGACAAAATCGGTGACGAAATGGACATCTCCGTTGAAAAAGAGGATTTTGAGGCCGAGATGGGGTCACTCGCATCTACATACGGTATAGATGCGGAAAGACTGGTGAACAGCCTTTTCAAGGATGAAAAACGACTCACTGAAATGGCCAACAGGATAAAGTACAAAAAGACGGTCAGCGCAATTATGGACACCATCACGGTCAATGATACGGAGGTCGCTGAGGAAGAACCCGCACAGAAGTAATTATAGATGGGAGTGGGGGAAAATGATGATTCCTTATGTGGTTGAACAGACCGGAAGAGGGGAACGGACATATGACATTTACAGCCGGCTCCTCAAGGACAGGATAATTTTCCTTGGAGAGGCTATCGACGAACACGCTGGAAACATCGTTGTCGCCCAGCTTCTCTTCCTGGAAAGTGAAGACCCGGAGAAAGATATCCACCTGTACATAAACAGCCCCGGGGGCTATGTCACTGCCGGGCTTGCGATCTATGACACGATGCAGTACGTAAAGTGCCCGATAACGACAATATGCATCGGGCAGGCAGCGAGCATGGGCGCGATCCTGCTCGCCGGAGGGACGCCCGGCAAACGGCTCGCCCTTCCCAATTCCCGCATCATGATCCATCAGCCTCTCGGCGGGACTCAGGGGCAGGCCACAGAGGTAGAGATCCATGCACGGGAAATACTGAAGCTCCGTGACCGACTGAATGATATACTTGTACGGCATACAGGGCAGTCAAAGAAAAAAATCAAGTCCGACACGGAAAGAGATTTCTTTATGTCGCCGGACGAAGCCCTGAAGTACGGGATAATCGATAAAGTCATCCATTCGAGGTAGTTTTGCGCCTCGCAGTGAAGCCTTTCAGAGAGGACTTCAAGGGAGCCCGCCAGGTGCTCCCTTGTTGCTGTATCTTTTTGGAAAGGTTCCAGGGAGGGATATTCAATGTTCAAGTTTGACGATAAAGGAAAAGGAAAAGGAAACGGCAAGGGGGCAAATGCCAGGTGCTCGTTCTGCGGAAAAGGGCAGGAAGAAGTTCTGAAGCTTATTGCCGGCCCCGGGGTGTACATCTGCGACGAATGCGTTCACCTCTGCAACCTGATCCTCAACGAGGAAACCGAAGACCAGGGGAAAGAGGCCGATCATTTCGTCCCGCTTTCAGAGGCACCGAAACCAAGAGAGATAAAGGCATTTCTTGACCAGTACGTTATCGGCCAGGAGTGGGCAAAAAAAAGCGTTTCCGTGGCTGTTTACAACCACTTTAAACGGATAAGCAGCAACCTCGGCAAAGACTCTGATGTGGAGCTCCAGAAGAGCAATGTTCTACTGCTCGGCCCCACAGGCTGCGGAAAAACGCTTATTGCCCAGACCCTTGCCAAAAAACTCAATGTCCCGTTCGCCATGGCGGACGCCACGACACTTACGGAAGCAGGCTACGTGGGTGAAGACGTCGAGAACATACTCGTCAAGCTCCTCCAGGCAGCGGATTACGATGTAAAGGCAGCCCAGAGAGGCATCATCTACATTGATGAAATGGACAAGCTTTCGAGGAAGTCGGAGTCGGCGTCTATCACGAGGGATGTGTCGGGAGAGGGCGTTCAGCAGGCACTGCTGAAAATCCTTGAGGGGACGGTTTCGAATGTTCCTCCGAAAGGGGGAAGAAAGCACCCCTACCAGGATTTCATCCAGATCGATACTTCAAACATACTCTTTATCTGCGGAGGAGCTTTCGATGGGATCGAGGACATAATCGGCCGCAGGGTGAACAGGAAGATCATAGGGTTCGGCGGCGAAATCATGGGCAGGCATGATTCGCGTCGATTTGAGATCATGAAGCACATCCAGCCTGAAGACTTGATGGGCTACGGCTTCATCCCGGAGCTCGTTGGCCGTCTTCCGGTCCTTGTCCCGCTGGAAGAACTGGATGTTGACGCGCTGGTCCGAATCCTTACGGAGCCGAAAAACGCTCTCATCCGCCAGTACCAGAAAGCGTTCTCCATGGAAGGAGTCTCCCTTGAATTCACGGAGGAGGCAATACGGAGCATCGCCATGAAAGCCAACGCAAGAAATACCGGTGCGAGAGGACTCCGATCGATCCTCGAGAACCTCATGATGGACCTTATGTTCGACATTCCGTCAAGAAGCAGGGAAGTTCTCAAGGTAGTCATCACAAAAGAATCTGTAGAGGGTGAAGAACCCCCCCTGGAAGAGAAGAAAAATTCCAAGGAGGTTGCCTGACCCATGGACGAACGGCGCCGATGCCATGTTCTGCCCATAAGGGATATAGTGGTCTTCCCGGGGATCATCGCCCCTCTTTTCGTCGGAAGGCCCCGCTCCCTGAAAGCCATTGAAATGGCAATGCTGCAGGACAGGAATATACTGGTGGTCGCCCAGAAGGACATGCAGATCGACGATCCCAGGGTCGAGGACCTGCACACGGTCGGTACACTGTGCACTATTCTGCAGATGGTCCGTATTCCGGACGGAACGACAAAGGTCCTCATCGAAGGAGTAGAGCGGGTAAAGATCGAATCCTTCACGCGGGGCAAAGAATCCATAGAGGCAGAGTTCGTTCCGCTCCCATGGGAAGAGTCCTCCTCGCCGAACCTGGAAGCTCTCAAGCGCAGCGTCCTTGAACAGTTTGAAAAGTACGTGACTCTTCACCCCAGAATTCCGGCAGAGGTGCTGGTCTCGGTAATGAATGCCGAGGATCCCGGGCAGATTTCGGAACTGGTGAGCTCGCACCTTTCAATAAAGGTGGACAGAAAACAGCGCCTGCTTGAAATGGTGGATATCGAGAAGAGCCTCAAGTTCATTCTGAAGCTCCTGCTCGAGGAAATCGATATTCTCCAGCTCGAGCACGATATCCAGGATAAGGTCAGACAGGAAGTCGAGCGCGGACACAAGGAATACTATCTCAGGGAACAGTTGAAAATCATACAGGATGAACTCGGCCACAATGAGACACCCTCTGAGATCGAAGAGCTCAGGGCCAGGATAGAAGAGGCCGAAATGCCTGAAGCCACCAGGGGAAAGGCCATGCACGAACTGGACCGTCTTTCCAAGATGCCGGTAATGTCAGCGGAAGCGACAGTCGTACGGACCTATATCGACTGGCTCGTTTCCCTGCCCTGGAACCTTGTATCCCCCGACAACCTCGATATCCGGAGGGCTGAGAAGATTCTCGAGGAGGATCATTACGGACTTGAGAAAGTAAAGGAACGTATCCTCGAATTCCTCGCTGTACGGAAACTGGCCTCCGGGAAGATGAAAGGGCAGGTACTCTGCTTCGTCGGCCCTCCAGGAGTGGGAAAAACGTCTCTCGGCAAATCCGTAGCCAGAGCCCTTGAAAGGAAATTCGTCTCCATGTCCCTGGGCGGGATGAGGGATGAAGCCGAGATACGCGGGCACCGAAGGACCTATGTCGGCGCCATGCCCGGACGTATAATCCAGAAGATCCGCCAGTCGGGAGTCCGGAATCCGGTCCTGCTCATGGACGAGATCGACAAAATGGGGCAGGACTTCAGGGGTGATCCTTCGGCCGCTCTTCTTGAAGTGCTTGATCCGGAACAGAACACCGGGTTTACCGACCATTTTATGGAGGTGCCCTTCGACCTGAGCGATGTTATCTTCATAACGACCGCAAATGTGACGCACTCCATTCCGAGGGCTCTTCTGGACAGGATGGAGGTTATCAAGATCCCCGGTTACGTGTGGCAGGAAAAAACGAGGATCGCAAAACGGCACCTTCTCCCGAGAATTCTGACCGAGCACGGTTTGTCTCCGAAACAGGTCAGGATATCCCCGAAAGCGCTTGAAAGCATTATAAGCGAATATACACGGGAAGCTGGAGTACGTGGACTTGAAAGAGAGCTCTCCACGATCTGCCGAAAGATCGCAAGACGCTTCGTTGAAAAAGGCGAAGAAAATGTTTCCGTTTCCGTGGGTGCGAAGGATCTGAAGGAGTTCCTTGGTCCGCCGAAACTCTACGATCTCCGCCTTCCACAAAAAAGGGAAACCGGAACAGCTGTGGGACTTGCGTGGACAGAAACAGGGGGGGACGTTCTTGTCATCGAGGCAGTCACAATGAAGGGCAAGGGAGACGTCACGCTCACAGGGAATCTTGGTTCGGTGATGCAGGAATCGGCACAGACAGCACTGGGCTACCTCCGCTCAAATGCAGAGGAACTCGGAATCGGCGAAGTGGACTGGAAGACCATCGACGTTCATCTTCATGTACCTGAGGGTGCAATTCCAAAAGACGGGCCCTCTGCCGGGATCACAATGGCCCTGGCAATGCTCTCCGCTGTCAGGAAGAGCGAGGTCCTGCCCGGTATCGCAATGACCGGGGAAATATCCCTGCAGGGAAAGGTCCTGCCGGTCGGAGGGATCCGTGATAAAATCCTGGCCGCAAAGCGGCAGGGCATACACAATATCATTCTTCCGGCTGCAAACAGGCTCGATGTTGAGGAGATACCGGAGTGGTCCAGGGAAGGGCTTTCCTTCCGTTTTGTTGAACGGGTGAACGATGTCTTTGAATTCGCCCTTGGGAAAGAGTGAAAAAATGACCGGAACCGAGAAATGGAAAGTGCGGCTCGAGGCAACGGCTTTCACAGCCTCCCAGTTCCCGGAACCGGGAATTCCCGAGGTGGCGGTGGCAGGACGTTCAAACGTGGGGAAATCGAGCCTGGTCAACAGGCTTCTGGGAAGTCGGCTCGCCCATGTGGGTGCAACACCGGGAAAAACACGGAGCATCAACTTTTATGCGGTTGAAGGTCCTTCCGTACCGTTCCGATTCGTCGACCTCCCCGGATACGGATACGCCTCTAGAAGCAAGGGTGAGCGCGATAAATGGTCTGCGCTGATCGACTCCTATGTATCAGACAGGGGCTTCCTTTCGCTGGTCCTGCATCTTGCCGATTTCCGCCACGGACTCCTTGCCAACGACAGGTCGCTGCAGGACTGGCTGGATGCTCTTCAGCTGCCGGTGCTTGTGGTTTTCACCAAAGGAGATAAAATTTCAAGGGGAGCACGGAGAGGAACACTCGAGAAATACATCAGGAGCGGACTAAAATCCATTGACGTCCCCATTATCACGTCAGCGGAAAAAGGTGACGGAATAGAGGAACTGAAAAACTTCATTTCCTGCCATCTCGCGGGAAAACACACTGTTTTGCCGGGCGAAAGCACGGTGGAGTAAATTCTTGCAACGGGGGGAGTATCCTTATGTCTCAAGTCCTGGAAAACATGGCAAAAACCTATGATCCTGCACCCATCGAAGATAAATGGTATTCCACATGGATGGAAAGAGGACTTTTCAAGGCACGGCCTGAACGCGACAAATCGAAAGCCTTTTCCATAGTCATCCCGCCCCCCAACGTTACGGGGTCTCTTCACATGGGACATGCCTTCAATCATACCTTCCAGGATATTCTCTGCCGGTACAAGAGAATGAGAGGATACAACGTACTGTGGCTTCCGGGAACCGACCACGCGGGAATAGCCACCCAGAACGTGGTGGAGCGGCGAATTGCCGCCGAAGGCAAGTCCAGGCATGACCTCGGCAGGGATGAGTTCGTCAGGCGCGTATGGGAATGGAAGGAAGAGTTCGGCAGCCGTATCATCAACCAGATGAAAAAACTCGGAAACTCATGCGACTGGGACCGTGAGCGCTTCACCCTCGACGAGGGGCTTTCACGGGCAGTCCGGACCGTTTTTGTGAGACTGTACAAGAAGGGGCTCATATACAAGGGCAAATACATCATAAACTGGTGCCCCAGGTGCCACACGGCACTGTCGGATATCGAGGTGGAGCATGAGGAGCGGAAGGGGAAGTTTTACCATGTCCGCTATCCGTTTGTTAACGGAGAAGGATACGTAGTTGTAGCCACCACCCGTCCCGAGACCATATGGGGAGACGTTGCCATTGCAGTCCATCCGAGATCTGAAAAAGCATCCCTCGCGGGGAAAACAGTAAAAGTTCCCCTTGGGGGGAGAGAAATACCCATCATAGAGGATATAATGGTCGATCCGGAGTTCGGCACGGGATGTGTGAAGATAACCCCTGCCCACGATCCCAATGACTTCCTCGTGGGACAGAGGCACAACCTGGAGCAGGTCCAGGTCATTGACGAAAACGGACGAATGAACTCCCTCGCACCGGGGTACGAAGGTCTCTCCCTCGAGGAGGCCCGGAAAAAAGCGGCGCAAGAACTCTCCGATGCCGGGATGCTGGAAAAGTCCGAGGACATGGTCCACTCGATAGGTCATTGCTACCGTTGCTCCACGGTGGTTGAACCCTACCTTTCAGAACAGTGGTTCGTCAGAGCGAAACCCCTGGCTGACGCAGGCGTCAAGGTTGTGGAGGACGGGCTCATTGAGTGGACGCCGGAACAGTGGAAAAAAATTTACTACCAGTGGATGGAAAACATCCGGGACTGGTGTATCTCAAGGCAGCTTTGGTGGGGACACAGGATTCCTGCGTGGACCTGTTCTGACTGCGGAAATATCACCGTTTCGGAGACTGACCCGGACGTGTGCGAAAAGTGCGGTTCGGCGAATATAATCCAGGACGAGGACGTTCTCGACACCTGGTTCAGCAGCGCGCTGTGGCCCTTCTCCACCCTCGGCTGGCCGGACAAAACGGAGGATCTGGATTATTATTACCCCACTTCGCTCATGGTCACAGGATTTGACATCATTTTCTTCTGGGTTGCGAGGATGATAATGATGGGGCTGGAGTTCATGGACGAGGTTCCTTTCAGGGACGTCTATATCCACGCCCTCATCCGTGACGAAAAGGGCCGGAAAATGAGCAAATCCAGCGGGAACGTCATAGACCCGCTTGATATGATCGAAAAATACGGAGCAGACGCCCTTCGCATGACCCTCGCAGCCCTCACGGTCCAGGGAAGGGATATCCTCCTGAGTACGGGAAAAATCGAAACCTACAGGCTTTTCATGAACAAGATCTGGAATGCGTCGAGATTTGCGCTGATGAACCTTGATGGAAGCGGTAAATTGCCTGTTCTCTCAGCCGACTTGCCCCTGGCGCTTCATGACCGCTGGATCCTCACGCGGAAAGCACAGGTGGCCGGTGAGGTGACGCGTCTCCTTGACAGCTTCGGCACAGGGGAGGCCGCCAGGCTGCTTTATGATTTCGTCTGGGGAGATCTCTGCGACTGGTACCTGGAGCTTTCAAAACCTGCCCTGCGGGGAGACGAAGGTGAAGAACGAATGAAGACAACCCGGGCGGTAGTGGCAGACGTCTTCCGGGATGTTCTCCTCCTGCTTCATCCCTTTATCCCCTTCGTGACGGAGGAGCTTTGGGAGCTTTTCAATTTCGGAGGCGGCCTGATCGAAGAGAATGCATGGCCCTCCGGAGAAACCCGGTTTGCATCCCCTGAAGCAGTAGAAAAAATGTCCCTGTTCCAGGAAACCGTACGGATACTGCGGAATCTCCGTGCCGAAGCCAGGGTTGCCCCTCAGTCCTTTGTGAACCATGCAACGGTACAGACCGCAGCAGGAACGGTTCTTTCGCAGGTAGTAGCCGAGAACCGGGCAATCATGCAGGCGCTCTCGAAAATTCGGGAAATACGCCTCCTCGACGAATCTGAGCAGAAACCTTCCGGATCGCTTTCATCACAGATGGAAAGCGGTGAAGTAAGCCTTGTTGTCGGTGATATTCTTGATATTGAAGCAGAAATCCGCCGGCTTGAACAGGAAGCGGAAACAGTGAAGAAAAACCTTGAGACGACCGCAAAAAAACTGGCAAACGAGAGTTTTGTCAATAGGGCTCCCGAAGAAGTCGTTGAAAAAGAAAGGGAACGACTTTCGGAAAACGAAACCCGTATTGCCCGGATACAGGAAAATATAGCGAGCCTGAGGCGCTCCTGAAATAATGGCAGGAAGACCAGCATTTTTCGAGGAACTGGAAAGCCTGTTTGCCTCCCTGGCGAGCCCCGGGATCCGTCCCGGACTTGACAGGATCTCCAGGCTGCTGGGGATGGTGGGGAACCCTCAGAATGATTTTCCTGCAATCCATATTGTGGGAACGAACGGCAAGGGTTCGACGGCAGCATTTTCAGAAAGCATTCTCCGGGAATCAGGCTACAGGACAGCCCTGTACACCAGCCCGCATCTTGAATCGCCGCAGGAACGCCTGACATTCCGCGGTGAGCCCGTTTCCCTGGGGAAATGGGTAGAGGCTGCTGAAACCATCAGGGATGCAATGATTGCCGATCCTGTTCTCAGGAATGATCCGCCGACGTTCTTTGAACTTGTGACGGCTGCAGCTTTTCTTCTCTGTTCCGGCAGCGGGACTGAGATCGCAGTGGTGGAGGCCGGACTCGGAGGCCGTCTTGACGCCACCAATCTTCTTGGCAGGGTAGTCCTTACCCTTGCGGCATCGATTTCCATGGATCACATGGATTTTCTGGGCGATACCCTTGAAAAGATAGCGCTGGAAAAGTTTGCAGTTGCCAGAAAGAATGTGCCTTTTATTTTCTCCGGGAATCCGCCGTCACTCAGCGGACTTTTCAGGCAGACTGCCTTTGACGCGGGATCATTGCCCCGGATAGTCACTGAAAAGATATCGTTATCGGATATTAATGCCACAGCAGAAGGCACGAGTTTTACTTTTTCTTCTCCAGAGAAGCGCCTTTCCGTACACAGCGCCCTCCATGGCCTTTACCAGGTGGATAACTGCGCTCTGGCCCTGTCCGGCATGCTCGCCATTTCCGGTCTGTTTCCACGGATCACTGATGAATCGATACGCAGAGGCATTGCCAGTGCCGCCTGGCCGGGACGGTTCGAAATCCTTCGGGCTGATCCTCCCCTTGTTCTCGATGGCGGACACAACCCTGACGGAATACGAAGGCTTGCTGAAAGCCTGACGGCGATATATGGGGAAAAACGGGTGACAATTGTATATGCCTGCATGAAGGACAAGGACTACCCCGAATGCATCTCACTCCTTCGAAAAGCAGGTGCACGGCTTGTGTGCACTACGGTACCGGGCAGCGAACGCGCCGCATCACCTGAAACGCTTGCAGAAACAGCGGAGACAAAAGGATGGATACCGTCTTCAGTGAAGGCGGTATCCGATCCACTGGATGCCGTGCGCTTTTCCGAAAGTTTCAATGAAGGAACGGTTTGCTGCGGAAGTCTGTATTTCATCGGTTTTTTACGAAAAGTCCTTATGAATAACCGGGAGGAGTTTTCGTTCTGATGTCCCAGACCGCCCCCACATTCATCCATGAAACGGACAGTATGGCGCCATCTCTTGTCTTTCTGCCTCCCGAAAAGGAAGAACGATTCTTTATCCGTCTCTTTCTGCGGAGCGGGAAAATGGATCTGGCCCACGGAGCCCCCCTGGCTTCCAGGAAGATCCTTCACGAACTTTTTCCGGTCACCGGCCGCCTGGTAGCCCCCCAACAGGTACACGGAACGGCTGTCGTGAAGGCCGCTCCGGGGAATGCAGTTCCCGGGAGGCCTAAAGCTGACGGCGTGCTGATTTCTGATCCTGGAGTCGAGGGATCACTCAGGTTCGCAGACTGTTTCCCGATAGTTCTCGCTTCATCGCTCCCGTCTCCCTGGATCGCCATCCTTCATTCGGGCTACAAGGGGACTGTTCTTGACATCGCGGGAAAAACCTGCGCGTCCATTTTCAGCGAAGAGGGGACGGATCCTTCGAGAACCTGGGCATGGATAGGCCCCGGAATCGGAAAAAAACATTACTTCCGGAAAATGGGGGAAGAATGGACAAGAGAAGGCTTAGACTTTTTTTCCCCGGGCAACACCAGGATAGAGGGAAAAGACGCCTTCTTCGATATCGGTGGAGAGATCCGGCTGAGGCTTCTCGCTGCCGGCCTTAAAGAGGAGAATATCTGTTCAATACCCCTGTGTACTTTTCATGACAATGATGTATGCTATTCTTACAGGAACGGGGACAGGGAGAATCGGCTTTTTCTCCTGGCCTGGCTCCGGTAAAAAAGATACCATTTTTTCCTGTGCGAACGTGAGAATATTAGACAGGGAAGCCGTTTTTAAGCATCTAAAGGAGTTGATCCGTTCATGGAGCTGAAAAAACTGGGTGTAATCGGTGTGGGCCATCTCGGACAGCACCATGCCAGGGTGTACACGGAACTCCTTGGATCGCAGCTGGTCGGGGTGGTGGATCAGAACGAAAACCGGGCGGCGGCAATCGGTGACAACCTGGGAGTCCCCTGGTATACAGATATTGATGAATTCATTGCGAAAGCGAGGCCCGACGCTGTAAGCGTTGTCGTGCCCACCAGCCTTCATTTCGAAATCGCGGAGAAAGCTCTCAGCAACGGCATTCATGTACTCATTGAAAAACCTGTTACCACAACTGTCAGCGAAGCGGAGAGCCTGCTCCGCATGGCGGCGGATTCAGACCTGGTACTGCAGGTGGGGCACATCGAACGCTTCAACAGTGCTGTTCAATACATATCAAAAATAATACACGAACCGCTGTTCCTCCAGTCCAGAAGGCTTGGGCCTTTCTCCCCCAGAATAAGCGATGTGGGGGTCGTACTCGACCTGATGATCCACGACATTGACATAATCCTTTCACTTGTCCGTTCCGAAATCGCTGACATATCGGCAACCGGACGGTGCATCCGGACTGATCACGAGGATATAGCTTCGGCCCAGATCTCTTTTGAAAACGGTTCAATGGCACACATACTTGTAAGCCGGGTTTCGGAACGCAGGCTCAGGCAGCTGGAAATAATGGAACCTGAGCGTTACGTCACCATCGACTACGAGACGCAGGATGTATCCATCAACAGGTGTGTGCGTCAAAACAACAGCAGTCTCGTGGAAGTGATTGAGCATCCTGTTTTTCCAAAGAGTGAACCCCTCAAGCTGGAGCTTCAGCATTTTGTGACATGCGTCCGGGAAGGGAAGCAGCCGCTCGTAGGAATAACAGACGGGAAGCGTGCTCTGGAGGTTGCGGTATCAGTGCTGAAACAGATCCACCTCGATGAGGGTGTGAACGGGCAGCAGGCTGCCGGTGAATGGTGATTTTTTGAATAGATCGGCGAGAATAAAAAAACGGGGTGCCCTGGATGGATCATTCAGGGTACTTTTTTTGCGGAGTTTTTCTCATTTTTTTCTTTTTTTTCGAAGGGAAAAGATCATTTTCAAAGTAGCGTTATGTTTTTTTATGAGTTATCCTAATCTTCATCTATATCCCCTGTATGAAAGTTGAGTGGAGAATGCCTATAGTAAATGTACAAGCGCTTATAGCCCTGGGGATGTTTCTTGCTTCGCTCTTTATCGCAAGGATAGTCGTTCGGATACGGAACGGTTCCCTTCCCGGAGGAGAAATGTGGGTACTTTATCTGCGGATGCTCCTCGGATTTCTTCTTGCCGGAGCTGTAACTCTCGCTTTTTATTCGTTCGCGGGCATAGATGTGATATCAAAGCATTTATGACCGGCATCGGATCGCGGCAGAAAGCATCTGCTCTTTGTTGAAATGATGAAAAATCGGCCTTCATTCTGAATCAGGCCGTATATTCAGTATCCGGAATGATCCGGAAAACCTTTTGCTTTTCCGGAATTATCCGCACCTTTCATTTGCCAGAAAAGAACAAATCAGGCTATAGTATGCTGATACAGGATTTATTTGAAAAGCATGCATGAAAATTAACGCGCAAAAGCCAAGTCATTTTCCTGAGGAGGGGATGCACGCATGAACGCGGAGTACAAGGATGCCAGGGAAAAATTTGAAGCAGGTGTTGCAAGATCACTTCAGAAACACAAGGAGAGGAAGGAGTCCTTTACAACGGGAGGAGGTCTTCCGCTCGAAAGATTTTACGGTCCTGACGATATTGAATCCCTTGATTACATGAAAGATATCGGTTTTCCAGGCGAATATCCTTTTACGAGGGGCGTACAGCCCACCATGTACCGGGGCAGATTCTGGACCATGCGCCAGTATGCGGGATTTGCCACTGCTGAAGAATCGAACGAGCGGTACAGGTATCTCCTTTCACAGGGAACGACAGGCCTTTCTGTGGCCTTCGACCTCCCCACTCAGATCGGCTACGATTCAGACGATCCCATGGCCCAGGGAGAATGCGGAAAAGTCGGAGTTGCGATCGACAGTCTCAGGGACATGGAAATCCTTTTCGACAAGATCCCCCTTGACAAGGTTTCAACTTCAATGACGATCAATGCACCGGCAAGCGTCCTCCTGGCGATGTACATATGCGTCGGAGAAAAGCAGGGCGTTCCCATGGACGCTCTTTCAGGGACGATCCAGAACGATATTCTCAAGGAGTACATCGCCCGGGGCACATACATTTTCCCCCCGAAACCCTCCATGCGCCTTATTACGGATATATTTGAGTTCTGCAGCGCCAATGTTCCGAAGTGGAACACCATCTCCATCTCCGGCTATCATATCAGGGAGGCGGGGAGCACTGCAGCACAGGAAGTCGCGTTCACCCTGGCGGACGGGATCGCCTACGTGGAAGCGGCAAGCAAAAAGGGACTCGATCCGAACGTATTCGGCGAACGGCTCTCTTTCTTCTTTAACGCACACAACGACTTCCTTGAGGAAGTTGCCAAGTTCCGCGCAGCCCGGCGCATGTGGGCCCGCATCATGAAAGACCGTTTCGGCGTGACAAACCCGAAAGCGCAGATGCTCCGGTTCCATACCCAGACCGGGGGCAGTACGCTTACAGCGCAGCAGCCGGAAAACAATATCGTCCGCGTTACCATCCAGGCTCTTTCATCAGTTCTCGGCGGAACCCAGTCCCTTCATACCAACAGCATGGACGAAGCGCTCGCCCTTCCCAGCGAGAAGAGCGTCGGCATTGCGCTGAAGACACAGCAGATCATTGCCTACGAATCAGGAGTGACGAATACTGTTGACCCGCTTGCGGGAGGATATGTCATTGAGAGCCTGACGAACGGGATCGAAGAGAAAGCCTTCGAGTACATCGGCCAGATCGACGACATGGGAGGCATGCTCACAGCCATTGAGAAAGGATACGTACAAAAGCACATCCAGGACGCCGCTTATGAGTATCAGCGCTCAGTGGAAGCGAAGGAAGCAATTGTGGTCGGCGTCAACAAGTTCCAGGTGAAGGAAGACAAGGGCAGCATGAAGCTCCTCACCGTGGACGCTTCAGTGGGTGAACGTCAGATCGCAAAGCTCCGCCAGCTCAAGGAGAACCGGGACAACATCGCCGTTTCGAATGCGCTGGAAGAGATACGAAAAGCCGCGTCCGTTGAATCACAGAACCTTATGCCCTACATCATCAACGCCGTGAAATGCTATTCCTCCGAGGGAGAAATCTGCGGCGTCCTTCGTGAAGTTTTCGGGGAATACACTGAAAACATCGTGTTATAACAGGTCTATTACTCGATAGTATCAATACACTGGAGGGATTTTTCGTGGACGAAAGGAAAATCAGGGTCGTTGTTGCAAAACCCGGGCTTGACGGCCATGACAGGGGAGCGAAGGTTGTGGCGAGAGCTCTTCGGGATGCCGGCATGGAAGTGGTGTATACTGGCCTTCGCCAGACTCCTGAACAAATTGTTGAAACCGTCCTTCAGGAAGATGCTGATGCAGTAGGCATCAGTATACTGTCCGGAGCTCACACATTTTATTTCACTAAAATCATCACGCTGCTGAAAGAGAAGGAAGCGGGAGACGTTATCGTTTTCGGAGGCGGAGTCATCCCTGAAAACGATATCCCCGGTCTTCTCGATGCAGGAGCAGGAGCAGTGTTCGGCCCCGGAACACCTACCTCGGTCTGTGTTGAGTGGCTCGAAAAAGCTGTGGCTGAAAAAAAGGAAAAAGAGCAGTAAAAGCTGTGGATATTTTAATCAACAAGGCTCTTGCGGGTGATACGCGCGCTATTGCCCGCATAATAAGCCTGATCGAAAACGAGGATCCCATTGCCGACACAGTAATGCGGAGGATTTATCCTCTCACGGGGAAAGCCATGGTAATCGGCATCACCGGAAGCCCCGGCGCAGGAAAAAGCACCCTGACGGACAAGCTCATTGAATCGTTCCGCAAGCGCGGAAAAACCGTGGGCATTATCGCCGTGGATCCTTCAAGCCCCTTCTCGGGAGGAGCCATACTCGCAGACCGCATCCGGATGCAGCGGCACACCGGAGATGACGGGGTCTATATCAGGAGCATGGGAACACGGGGATCCCTCGGCGGACTCAGCAGGGGAACGAGAGAAACCGTTCTTTTGCTTGATGCCTGCGGGAAAGACGTCATAATTATCGAAACCGTGGGAGTCGGGCAGTCAGAGGTCGATGTCATCAAAATAGCAGACACGGTATGCGTAGTTCTTGTCCCCGGCATGGGAGACGATATACAGATAATGAAAGCCGGCATTATGGAAATAGCCGATGTGTTTGCCATCAACAAGGCGGATAAACCCGGCGTCGACAGGGTGGCGGCGGAAGTCAGGCTGATGCTTGAACTTGTGAAGGATAAACCATGGACTCCGCCGGTGCACCTGACGGTTGCTGAAAACGGTACCGGGGTCAATGACTTTGTTGAAAGCATCATCAAGCACCATAACTTCATCAAAAACAGCCCCGAAGGGGCAAAATTTGAGCATAGACGGCTTTCCTCGGAGGTAGCCGATATCCTCCTCAAAGTCCTTGCCCGGAAAACTGATAAGGCATGGCGCTCTTACAGGAACGAAGATGTAATGGAGGCGCTCGTGTCAAGAAAAACGAACCCCTATTCGGTTGCCGGAGAGATTTTGAAGAAGATATTCAGTGACAGCGAGGAAGGCAAATAGTAGAAAAGGAGGCAAATACAGCACATGGCATACCGCAGCATAGACGAGCTCTGTGAGGAGCTTCACCGGAAGCGGGAGGAAGCGCAGTCGGGAGGCGGCGCGAAGGCGGTGGAGAAGCAGAAGGCGAAGGGAAAGGGGACGGCCCGGGAGC
>Ga0228535_1002570_pt1 | contig 16746 bp, 20 predicted proteins | sample SJ1metagenome_FD_168457 | JGI IMG/M metagenome (GOLD analysis project Ga0228535, IMG submission 168457) | Enriched culture of PCE-dechlorinating microbial communities from Ithaca, New York, USA - SJ1 | ecosystem: Engineered > Modeled > Simulated communities (microbial... > Unclassified | place... | reverse complement strand
TACTTCTGCCTCATCAGCTCCGAGAGGATGACCGCACGGGATGCCCTCCTGCTTTACAAGTCAAGGGATTACTCGGAGAAGCTGTTCAGCGCCAACAAGACATTCACCGGGAGCAGCGCCGAGAGGATCCAGAGCGTGGAGGCCCTGAGGTCGAAGATCTTCATCGAGTTCATCGCCCTGATCCTGCGCAGCCGCCTGTATCACGCCATCAACGGGCATGTCCTGGCGACGGGAAGAAGGCCCAACTACATGAATGTCGTATCCGCTCTGGGCGAGCTGGAGAAGATCGAGCTGATACGGATCGGCGACGGCGTCTACCATCTCGACCATGCAATCACGGCACGGCAGAGGGACATCCTGACGGTCTTCACCCTCGGCGTCGACGACATCAAGGATAGGTGCAGGGCCTTGTCCAGGACCCTGGCGGCGATGGACAACAGGCATGCTGAAGGCGGCAGCCCGGAAAGCGATGTCCGTGATGATTCCGCTGTTGAGACCGAGGAAGCAGGAGACGATTGAGAAGAAGGTACTGGATGCCGAGACCCGCGTCACACGACTGAAGAAAGAATATGACGAGGCTCTTTCACAGCTGAAGGATCTGCGCGAGCAGCAAAGGCTTCTGCAGGCACGCAAGCTCCTGAATGCCATGGACAAGAAAGGCAAATCCTTCGATGAGGTGATGAGGTTGGTCAACCTTTGATGCACTGAAACACCAGGTTTCGGGTTTGGGTGTTAAAAAACTGGGAAGCTTTTTTCACATAATCATCCAAAGTTGATTGTAATCAATTACCATAACCCTGTTCGATGGTACAGTACGGCTATGACAAAGAGAAATGAAGGAGAATATACTATGGATGCAACAACAACATTCACTGAGGCAAAGAAGTAATATCTCAAAGTTCTAAAACAATATGTTCCCATTGTAGACCGAGTTCACGGTGCCAATCACCCCCAGTTCCATGAAGTTCGCACTGTGTTTGAACCCATGGCTAAAAAGATTGAACAAGCGGGAACAAAGGATCCAGGACTGCACGAGGAGTTCGAGTTGCAATCTTCTAAAAATAGTCACGCTACAGTTCAGAAGAACCAAGTTTAACGTTTACGACTGCCATGATGAAGTCGATACACCCTTTTGTGAAGTGAATATCATCTTTTCCCTTACGGTCTGTCCCTCCTACATTTTCGAAAACCGTTCGTGAACAAGAGGAAGAAGTATCTTATCTACCTCGCGCCGGAACTCCTCGTCTCCCAGATACTTCTCGCAGAATTCCTGGTTTTTAGCCATACGCCCTAAAACAACATCCATAATTGTGTTGTCGTAGATGATCTTGAATAGATCAAGTGGGTTTTTGGAGCGCAACACCATTTCTTGATTGCCAGCCATATCCTGCACGAATTGCTCAAGAACCTTGTCCATTTCAGTAAAATTCGTGCCAAGTCGTTAGTTCAGGTTTTGGATTATAGCGGAGAGGGCTTCTTTCTCGTCTTCAAGTGGCAAACCAGAGCTTGACGTCCTTTGCTTCAAAAGGCCGTCCTCATTCACTAGAACGATGGGCCCCTCGGAGGCTTTTACTGGATTGTTGAGCATATGCATACCATGGAAGATACCATGAAAAGCTGGCCTGTGGAAAATACAACATGTGTGAACACTATTTGAAAACCAGAATGGGAATCCAGGCAGATTGATTCTTGCACCGGTGCTCTATCGAACAAATATCCAGTCAGGACTTCAATTGGCAAGTTTTTTAGCGGTCTTTTCCATTCCCCTACAGATTGCATCTACAATTGAAATTGGAAATGAAGGAGGTATGCTTGTGTAGGTTGCTTCAATTACCGAAGGAATTTGGCTGATGATTTCTTGAAGGATATCTTCAACTTTTTGCTGGGACAATCCAACTTTACAACCTGTTTCAATCCAGTGCCTCTTTGCAATGGTATTCCATGAGTAATGGATATTCTTTCCATAAGCTCCCATCGCAAGTTTTAGTTTATCAGGGTTCAGAGAAGAAGAGGCCTTTTTGAACAACGGATAGGCTGACATGATGTCATATAAAGGAGTCAAGTGAAATAAACCTTTTTGCACGAGGGCGAGACTGAAGTTTTTTGCATGGCCATCAGGTGCAGCCATCAGATAAAACAGTACCTGTGCCTTGAAGAATAACCTTCTGTCTTCTTCTGCCCTGTTTGACCCCTGCAATAGCTTCATGATTTCCAGAATTCCGGGGCCTCCATCCGATTGATACTTTTGACTTGAGGGATATCCTAGAGCTTGACAGAGATCTTCTTGGGGGAGACGAATCAACTGTTTTTGATCTTTGCTCCACTGTCGGTCAAAGCGTTCGACTACAAGGACCTTTTGTTCCTCGAAATTATACATATCTGAGTTGCATACAGGAATTCCAAAGTGACGCATGATACGGCAAGAAAGCCATTCGTTTTCAATTGAATCGGAAAAGTCGATTAAGTCGTACAGCTTTCCCATAGGCAACTTGAAAATATGGGTTGTTGGGGTAGTTCCTTTGGGTATCATCCATTGTCCCTGGTACCTGAGAAAAGCGGTTTTCTCTTGTGCTCCTGCCACAGAGATTCGAAAATCACGCAAAGAGACGGTTTCTCCCTCTAGCTCCAAACCCCGTATAGCCCTCAGTATGTTGGCTATTTCTTGCTCATCGACAATGGTTCCTTCGATGTCAGGCGGTACAGAAGAGGCTTCAATTGGTTGTGGGACAATCTGAAGAGCTCCTACACAATCCCTTCCAATGTGTTCCAATAGCTCGAAAGCGCGGATAGAGGATGCCTTGAATCGGTTTTGGAGTTTTTTCTTCACCGCTTCGGATTCCGGGAGAAGGTTCTCGAAAAAAGATGAGACGTGCATCCCTTTATAGGTTATTTCTGATAAGGGAAGGGATAATGAGATTGCCCTGCCCTTGGGATTATGCAACCATGCAGGGTCATAGGTAAAGGACTGTTCCAAGGAAGGTGCTTGTTCCCAGGTTCCTACGAATAGACCGTTCATGTAGACAAAAAGTTTTTTATTCATATCTTGTCACCAATCAAACGCTGAAGAAGAATCGTCAATTTTTTCAACAAGTCCAAGGGTGTAGTTATAGGCTCCCAGAAGTGTCATGAGGCTGTCAAGCGTGCTTCTGGGCGATCCTGCTTCCAAAGCTGAGATGGTTTTGGGAAGCATTCCTACTTTTTCGGCTACTTGTTTTTGTGTCATTCCTGATTTTTTTCGAATTCCTTTCAAGACTGGCCCCAGTTGTTGTAAGAGGTTTATCGTATAGTTCATATCCCCTCCAAGGTATATGTGAATAATATCCCCTCAAAGGTATTAATTGTCAATATCCCCTCAAGGGTAAATATACAGAATATACCCTCTAAGGTATTTGTTTTTCTGACAAGATGTCTTCTTGTTTCGATCAGTATCTTCCAGATTTTCAGTAGGAGGTAGCGGAAGTGTGCATGAAGATTTTCCGTCTTTACAAGCAACGGGGAAGGTGTACAGTAGATGATTGATGAGATAGGAGAATACAAACGAATCAGGGGGATGCTGATGACCCTACAACCCTGCAAAGTCAAAGGAGTCCCCATACAGGAGAAAAGCTATTGGATATCCGCTACTGGTGGTGCCGATTATGAAAACCATGGTGGTAAAGCGTGTGGGTATTCATATCTGCTCACACAAAGCCTAAATCCAAAACGCTGATAATGCAACATTTTACAATGCATACCTTCTATTACTCATGGGGCTTCCTTCTTTCTTCACCCGGAGAGCCATCACGTAAAAGTGTCCATCAAACCGTACTCTGATTACCAACCTCCCCCATCTCATTCAGGGGAGGCTAAAAACCAACGTGAACACGATACTCTCAGAAAGCAATCTCCTGATCCAGATCATCAAGCTCTTGTGCTTGTTCCGTCTTGCTCGCATTATTTGGATCCGGCTTGAACTCCACATGTTCGGCCACCACAAGTATTCTTTCCTTGTTGCCACCCTCTTTGTCGGTCCAGCGCTCTTGCCTCAATCTGCCTACAACACGGACCCCCCTACCCTTTTGCAGATACTTCAGGCAACTTTCCGCTAAACCTCCCCAAACCTGAATGGCAATGAACATCACCTCCTCGACCGGCTCGGCCTGGGCATTCTTGAAATAACGGTTCACCGCAATGGAAAACCTTGCCATGATACTTCCATTTTCCCCTACAAGCACCTTTTCAGGATCACGGACCAAATTACCCTCCAACAGCACAGAATTCAGATTATTCATGCCTGCCTCCAAACACTCCCCTGCTTCAGATCCCCTTCAGGCTCAGGCCTGATGGATGGGGTACGCTACGTGGGGGTGTTCATCAAGGTAGGAGGGTTTATGCAGGTATTGCTTCAAAGTGACAAGAGAAGGCTGGTTCACAACGACCAATGAAACACTCTCCCTGACAAGATAAGCGTTGGATGCAGGATCGAATTCCTTGAACTCAAAGCCATCAGGTCTTATATCTATCTTTTCAGCAACCAAATTTCCCAAACACACGCTTATGATAGAAAGCGAGCAAAAATACCCATGATTTCAGTATACTGCTGAGCGTATCTCATCCTTGCCATTTCGCTCATCCTCTGCCAATCCTTTTGGATTTTACGCTGTACACAATGTATACCTTTTTCAAATTCCATACCCTTTTCCTCGAATGCTTCGAAGAACAGGGATGGCAGGTCGGAAATGTGGGCTGCTGCATCGGCATCGGCAAGGCACTTCTCCTCCGCCGTTTCCTTCGGCATCGGGACACTTACCCAGTGGTGAAGAATACACTGTGCAACCAGCTCGGTTTTTTCTTCAGGATATTCAGCCTCCCGCAACAGAAGCCTGGCCTTTTCTGCTCCATGGACATGATGGTTTTTTGCTTTGTCAAATTCCTCAATACCTGCAAGATCGTGCAGGAGAACCGCTATTCGAACAACTTCTGCATCCGCTTCATGCAAGTGGGCCATTTCATTTGCAATAGTGATCATCGGAGCAATATGGTGTTCCCATATTTCATACCCATAGGCGTTCCGAACCAAGTCTACAAGGGACCGTTCAATATCTGTCATAAAAGCATAGTGCTTGCTTTCAATTCCTTGAGAGAGACGTTTTGCAAGAGTGAACCTATCTAAAAACTGAGCTTGAGAAACGGGGCTTACATGTTCCCAGTACAATTGCAAAGTTGACTGCCTCCAGGTTTTTCCTTCAGCAATGCCAAGATGTTCTTGATGGTATGAATCATAAAACAGGCTTGGAACATCCACGATATTAATCAGCATATCGGCATCGGCGACGCAGTATTCTTCAGGAGAACTCTTGGGAAGATTCAAGTCTGCCCTATGGTTCAAAATACTCTTTGCAACCAATTCAGTCTTATCAGAGGGATACTGGTAACCAGCCAGAATTTCCTTGGCACGTTCGGCCCCAAAGATGTGGTGCTGTTTCCTTTTTGAGAAATCCTCAATTCCTGCCAAATCATGAAGCAGCACAGCAAGGGTTACAATTTCCTCATCGGCTTTGTGAACAACAGCAAGTTCTTGTGCAACGGCAACCATGGGTTTGATATGGTACTTCCATATCTCATATCCAATCTTGTTTTTCTCTGAGGCACAGGCACGTTCCACCAAGGCTGAAATTGCATCGATCAGTGTGGTATCCATACGAATCCCCTTTTTCATACCCTACTGCTGCAAATTGGGTAATGCAAGAATCACGGGCGAATCATCTGCACTTTTTCCAGTCCATTCCTGCAGACAGTCTGGGGTTTGACTGGGATGAAAGCACTATTTTTTCTGTCTATGCAGACAACAATCTCTTGATTATGCGGCATCGAGAGTATTTCTGCTCAAACAAGAACACCATACGAAGAAACCATGGCGACAAGGTGCTGCAAGATATCCAATCATTATTTCATCAACATCTAACGTTATGCCGCTTCAAGTCTTTTGATCATGGATGCTTTATGAACAATTGGTTTACTGTCGATGGGGTTGACCCAGACACCTGTATACTCAGCGAATACCGGCACCGGGAGGAGACTCATTGTTATCTTCTCAATGGTTCAGACTACAGTCTGCTCATCGATACCGGACTTGGTATCTGCAATATACACGAACAGATGATGAAACTGACCAACAAGCCGGTAATCGCTATTTTCCTGACTTCCATGCTCATGCGGATGAATTGAACTGGCTCAATGGTGAATTTTCCCTTTTCTTGGAACAGATTCTCCCACATTCTCAAAGGCTTGGCCATGAGCGGCCGGCAAATCACAATAATGCTCAGTTAGCCAAGCGATGAGGTCGGCAACCATTTGATGGACCTCGAGGCCATGTATGAAGCCAACCTGAATCCCCACAAGGATGTACTTTCCCGACAAGAGTATCGAAAGCTTTTCGGCCATACATTCACGCACCCTTTCACAGGACTCGATTACATCGACCTTTACATGGATTTGGCTGTGGACAACAACATCGAAGTAGTATTGGCCAACCATCCACGACCGCAAGCACCTCAAGAACCTTCTGCGGAACAATGGGGGAAATACCATCGTCGGACTCGATGAGCTCTCGACAAAACCCGGAAAAAACGGAGGCTACAACCCGGAATTCGGCCTGCTTGGCTCGAATCTGGCTGGTAACAACCGGCTCAAGCTCTTTCCCCGTGACTCTGAACGGTTCTGCTATGCTGTCCAGAAGAAGTTGTTTGAGAAAACTGGAAAAACTGTTGAAGTGCTGGTCTATGGTGACGGAGCTTTCAAGGACCCCGTGGTGGCCCCCGGCTTTACCAGAGGACTGATGGGCACTCCCAATGAAATCAAGATGAAGTACATTGCCGACAACGAACTTGCAGGACTGCCCCAGGAAGAAGCCCAACGCCGGCTCAAGCAGAAAATCGCCCAAAAAGGAAGCAACCTGCTTGGACAGAACACTTCACTGGGGACCACCCCAAGGCAGCTCACCGACCTGCTCGGGACCTTGTGCGACCTGATGAGCGGCAGCGGTGACAAGGGAACCCCGATCATCCACATCCAAGGGTATTTTGACAACTACGCCTCCGATTGAGCCTTTCCTGCATCCCCTGTTGTTGGAACCTCGGTGGATAGGGGGCAATACATGGGCAACAAAGATACGGCAGCGTTAAGCAGGCAGGAGAACCTTGCCCAGATGGGGAAGTTTGTACTCTTTTCCATCAGTGCAGGAGGTATCCAAGTGATAGTATTCACTATCCTTGAGGAACTCTTTCACCTCCCCTATTGGCCCAGCTATCTGACAGCGCTCATTGCCAGCGTCGTCTATAACTTTACGGTAAACCGGCGCTTTACCTTCAAGAGTGCAAACAATATTCCCAAAGCCATGGCTCAACTGGGAATCTATTATGCCCTCTTCACCCCACTTTCCACGTGGTGGGGGGATGCCTTGGTACAACGAGGAATCTCCGACTACCTAGTGTTGGGAGGGACGATGGTGGTCAACCTGGTCACCGAGTACTGTGTCAATCGATTCATCATCTACCGCACTTCCATGAATACAAGAGGAAAAGGCAAGTAGTGTACCAAAGCAAGCCCTTGCATTCTTCGAAATACATGCCGCATCGAGATTTCTCTCCTCACCGCCTGTGATGAGGTTTCGCCAAACAACCTATGGGCAAGTATGGCTTCCCAGGATTTTGGCAGAGCGAGACTCAAACCAGCTGGAGCAAAGAAGCCTACACCGCACGATTCCTCTATCGTGGAGAAGAAAAGGCGTCGGACCAAATCCGTGATTGTGTTTCTATGGGTCTGCCTTCGTTGAAACTTTGGTGTATGCACTGGGCAAGATAGGAGTCCTGCAGGGCTTCATGCAAACCATAGCCCCTTCCTTGGCACGCATCCTCCATGCACAGGGCAAGGGCGATTTCATCATCATTGAATCCAAGGGGCCAGTACGGATTTCTGAAGTGATAGGCATCCCCGAAGCTTATAGCACGAAGGGAGCGGGGGTTGTTGGTCAGCCCCCCATCCTCGATTCTCTGAATTGATTGCGTTATCCCTTCATTGTCGCTGTTGAGATACCGCACCTCGTAGCCTGCAATCTCCCCCCGCTCTCCGAAAAGAGCAAAGTGACTGCTTCTGATCGAACTGTGATATTGGACATCGGAGAAATCGAAGTAGCCGGTTTTTCCATCCTCGAACGCCAACACGGCAGTAATGCGGTTGGTTTGAACTCGTACTCCTTCGGTATCAATGCTGTCACGTCCGCCGGTTCTTACAACCCAGCTGGGCCTGCTTACAGCAGTAATGGTGCAGTTTGCGCCTTTCTCATCAAGAAAATACCGGATGATACTGGTTCCATGGTGGTCGTGAAGACTGGCACAGCGCACCTCGGTCACAGATCCCAACAGGGGAATCAGGGCATGGCAGGTGTGATAGTAGGGATAACGCCAGTATTGCTCGGCAACGAAAACTTTGCTTTTGGAACCTGCATACCTGCTATACAATGCCTCCAAGGTCTCCAAGGCGAGAGAGGTAAAACCGGTCTCGCACAAAACCGCCTCACCTTTGTCAATGAGTGGGAGAAGAAGCCCTTCCATACTGTATGACGGTACACTGAGGATTACCAGATCATGGGCTGCTGAGAGAGCATCGAGCACATCGCAGGTGGTCTCCACGTGATAGCGCTGCTTAACTTCCTCTGCCCTTTTGGGAGTGCGCAACACCCATTTCACCAACATAAACCGCTCAGGCAGCGCCTTGATGATCCTATAGAAGAAGAGACTGCGCCAGCCGTAGCCAATGAGTATTATCCGCATGACAAACCCGCCCTCCAGTGAAATTGCTTCATGCAGCTACTATAGCATGGGGATGCTCCGGGTGGTATATACTACTGCGGCGCCCGTGCCTCCCAGTCCTTCTCCTTGAGGTTGGTATAGAGATACACGAAAGCGGAAATCGAACTGAAGAGGAATATCACAACAGAGATTGCTGCGGCAAGATTGTATTCACGGTTGGCGAACGTCTTGCGCAGGTACACACCCAACAGCAAAGGGTGGTTGCGTCCGATCAGATAGGGGGTGGTGAAGGAGCTGATATTGCTCATGAAAATGAACACCATTGCTATCATGACATCCTTGAAAGAAAGGGGAAGCACCATCTGAAAGAATACTCTGAACCGGCCGGCACCTACAGCCCTGGCACTCTCGACGATGGACTCAGAAATACCTGAAAGAGCAGCAACGATGATCATGGTGGCGAAGGGGATGTTGAAGACGACATTTATTATGATGACACCCTTGGTCAATTTGTCAATAATGTTGACTGAGTCCAAATGTAAATGTATAGTAAAAAACTAGAGGTGAAGCATGAAAAAACGATTATTTCTTTTAGTAGTAGTATTACTGTGTGCATTTGCTCTTTCAGCCGAAAGCTTTACTATAGTACGTTTGAATAGCAAGCAAGTATCTACGAAAGCAACTGATTTCGTCATGAAGGAACTAAAGAACAGTTCACTTCCCTTCTCCGCTACGGCGATCAAGGGATTCGATAAGTTGACTGGGGACGAAAAAGTGGTAGTGATTCTTAACACAGGGCTAGAAAGTGGGATTAATCCGGAAATCCAACAATTTATCGAAGCATCAACAGACAGATCACCTTTTATTATTGTAAATCTCTATTCTGTGGGGAAAGAGGTCTTTGTTGAGATTACCCCTGCCTCAGAATCGCCCTTTGGGGTAGATGAGATCTCTGCTGCTTCCAAATGGAAAGATCGCGGGCTTTTTGGTGGTTCAAATCCAAATTATGACATGCACCTGGAATGGACAAAAGAGCTTTTTGCTATTATTGAGGAGAAATTCCGATGATGACATTCACCTTGGTTTTTCTCTATGTAGTATTGCCAGCTATCTATTTTATTCTTTTCCTCAGCGGGTTATATGTCTACTCCCCTTTGTCGGTAGTGAATTATTTCTTTTCAATCTTCAGTTTCTATGTAGTGATCAACAATATTTTGATTTCGTTAAAAATACCCGTATTTCAACTGAGATTGCCTCATGATAAAATGATAAAGGTCCATGTTTTTACAGGATTGTTCGTAATTATCGGTATTTACTTCCATTTTTTTTCCAAATTGCTTACTGGTAGTTCCATAGATCTTTTATCCTGGATACTTTTGGTCCTGTTTAGTTTACTGTACGTTATCGCTATACTATGGATCGAGACTCCCCTATTCAGAAAATTTCGTAAGAAAATTCTTAATCGCATACAACATCCGGCATTACGTGCCTATGATACAATCAAGAAGCACCATGGGTATGTATTTTTTCTTTTCGGCATACTCGTCACCTTTCATGTCAACATGGCTATGGTAGCAAATGCCGGTACACCTCTTATATTCATATTCTCACTAGGATACCCTATCATCGTGTTTCTGCTTTTTGCCTACTCAAAAATACGAAAATCCTGGTTGCCTGAACTAGTGCTGATAGAAAAAAGGAGAGTTTCTGATATTCAGATTTTGACATTTAAAAAACCTGAAAAAAAGAAACTGCATTACCAAGCCGGTCAGTTTGCCTATATACGGTTTTTGCATTCTCCGTTGTCAGCTGAAGAGCATCCGTTTTCTTTCCTCTCTTGCCCATCCGATCCATATATATCGCTTGGAATAAAAGTATTAGGAGATTTTACAGAAAAGGTAACTACCATAGAGCCAAAAACCATGGCAAGAATCAATGGCGGCTTTGGCAATTTCATCCCACGGTATGACAAAGAACGGACTTGTTTCATTGGATCAGGAATAGGTATTGTCCCGATTGTCAGCCTGCTACGCGATATGAAAAACCATCCGCCAAAGCAGCAGGTGCTTTGTTTTCTTGCCGTGAACATACGGGAAGAACTGCTTTATGAAAAGGAGCTGCGTGAGATAGCTGATTCCATTCCTCAGCTACGATTGGTGTTTTATGTCTATCAAGAGGATGGCATCCGTTATTCCGAAACGCTTTTTGGATCCGAGATACCTGAACCACAAACCTATTCCTATTATATCTGCTCTTCCCCAACAGTAAGAAATATAGTCGTGCAATCTCTGAACAGACTGGGAGTACCAAAGAAACAATTTCACTACGAAGTTTTTTCTTACTAGTGTACTGTCCCAATGATAGTTAAGTTGGGAATTGTGCATAGATTACATGAGCATAATAGATTTATTTACACCAATGCGCCAGAATGAGTCATGCTTGACGAGAAAACGGCGAAGCGGATACAGACGATAGTTCCCATACTGGATGAAAACCAGAAGTGCATGTACTTGGCCGCGGAGGCTGAAAGCCTCGGCGCGGAGGGATAAGCCTGATCAGCCAGGCGCTGGGTGTTTCACGAAACACCATCGCGGCGGGGATCTTGGAAGCTCTTGAGGGCTTGGTAGCGGAAAGCAGCTACGGGGATCCCCAGTCCCCGCTGAGGTGGACAACCAAGAACCTGAGGAACTTGAGTGACCTGGGTGGGGAAAGGGCTTTGCGGTTTCCTTCTCGAAGGTCAGGCAGATGCTCAACGACCTCGGCTACAGCCTGCAGCTGAACCAAAAGATGCTTCAAGTGGGAGAACCCCATCCTGACAGGGATGAGCAGTTCCGGCATATAAGCGAGACGGCCAAGGCGTTCATGTCCGAGGGGCTTCCGGTAATCTCCATCGATTGCAAGAACCAGGGGGCCGAGTATGCCAAGTCAGGACAGCCTGTGAAGGTCGCCCCGTACGGGGTGTACGACATAGCTGGGAACGAAGGGTTCATCAACCTGGGCATCAGTTCCGACACGGCCAGGTTCGCAGTGAATTCCGTCAGGCAGTGGTGGTACGAGATGGGGATGGCCCGGTACCCTGCGGCAAGCAAGCTTTACACCGCCGACGGCGGGATGAGCAACGGGAGCAGGCACGGCAGATGATGGGGCCTTTTGCCTATGTACTATACCCGTTTCTTTGGCTCTGCCAGCACCTGCTGTCCGGCCGGATGTCTTCTTTTGAAGCTGTGCCGGCCGTCATCGCTTTTTCAAGGACAAGATATCCAATCCAAAGGTCAGGGATATCACAGCAACCCAAGAAGCCCTCTTGTCATTACAAGAGGGTAACAGATAGGCTACAACTCTTGGAAGAGTGTAGAAAAACATGCAACTCACGGTTGCAACCCAAGCCAAATGCGATACAATGGCAAAAGGCAAACGCCGGAGGTTCCCATGATTTCAGTCCACCCTGTATCCACCAAGCATGATTGGAAGCTCTTCTTTGACTTTCCCAATCGTTTATATACAGACAATCCCTACTATGTCCCAACCTTGTTGCTTGATGAGAAGTGGAACTTCAACCCCAAGAAGAACCCTGCATTCGAGTATTGTGAGACCATTGCTTTCCTTGCCAGGAAAGACGGCAAGGTTGTCGGCCGGGTTGCCGGCCTTATCAACCACAAGCTCAACAAAATCAAAAATCAGGCATACATGCGCTTCACCCGCTACGATGTCATCGACGACATCGAGGTCAGCCGGCTTCTCTTCGATGCTGTCTTGGCCTGGGGCAGGCAGAAAGGCATGAATACCGTCATCGGCCCGATCGGTTTTTCAGACTTGGACAAGCAGGGCCTGCTGGTGGAAGGGTTCGACCAAATCGGGATGTTCATCACCCTGTACAACCATCCCTACTACCATGAGCATCTCACACAACTGGGATTTACCAAGGATATCGACTGGGTGGAGTACAAGGTTTTTGTACCCCCGAAGCCGGACCCCCGCATCGAGCGGATATGCGAATTTGCACAGAAACGCCACGGCTATCGACTGCTCTCCTTCTCAAAGAAAAAGGAGGTCATGCCCTATGCCCACCAGATGTTCCATATGTACAATGAGTCGTTTGCAAAGCTCTACGGCTTCTGCCCTCTCAGTGATGGACAGATAGATATGGCCATCAAGCAGTTTTTCAGTCTGATCAGCCTGGAGTACATCTTCGTCGTGGTCGATGCACAGCAGTCGGTCATCGGCTTCGGCATCATGGTGCCGTCCCTCTCAAAACCCCTCCAGGCCTCCCGGGGACGGATCTTCCCCTTGGGATTCCTGCATATTCTGAAAGCCTTGAAAACACATCAGGTACTGGACATGTATCTCATTGCCGTTAAACCGGAGTATTTTGGAAGGGGCGTCAATGCAATCATCATGAACGAGGGCATCAAGCGAGCCATCGCCAACGGTGTATTGTATGCGGAGACCGGCCCTGAACTGGAGGACAACAACAATGTACAGACGCAGTGGAAGAGCTTTCATACCGAGCAACACAAGCGACGAAGGTGCTATATTCGTTCCCTTGACTGAGAATTTGGTACACTGAGCACTCAAGAAGCGATATTTCCCTGGAGTTTATTTTTTTACTTCTTACAAAACTTGCCGTATACTACAGCAAACAGAGGGAGAGGAAAGGTGAAAATTCAGAAACAACAGGCTATGCGAACAGTCCTTTACGGGCTCGCACCGCTTTGCGTTGCCGCACTCTATTTTTTTGGTTGGCGGTTTATCGCCACCCTTGCAGTCGTTACCGCCACAGGACTTGCATGCGAATGGCTTATGTTCAAGCGATATGGATTCAAGGTGACCGAGTCGCTGTTTGTATCCTGCACGCTGTTCGCGCTTTCGCTGCCTCCGACCATACCCCTTTGGATAGCAGCCACGGGTATCGCTTTCGGTATCATTTTCGGGAAAATGGTCTTCGGAGGCTTTGGAAAGAATATCTTCAATCCCGCCATTACCGCCCGGGCATTCGTCTACATCAGCTTCGGCTTTCCCATGACGGCAGCTTTTGTCGGAAATGCCGTTTCACTCGGTTTCTTCCCTGCAGGGTTGGGATCGTGGCTCAGCAAGGCTGACAGTGTCTCTACTGCAACCCCGCTTGTCACCGGGAGCGAATCGCTTCTTGACCTGTTTTTGGGCTTTACCAGCGGCAGTTTTGGTGAAACCAGCGCAGTGTTGATACTTCTTGGGGGCCTGTACATAGTCTACAAGAAGGCCGCAAACTGGAAAATAGTCGCCTCCTCACTGATTTCGTTCATCCTGCTGCAAACCATCTTCTGGGCAAGCGGACTGCAGATTGTAACCGAGCACGGCTTGGCATCGGTCTCATCCCCCCTCTCAGCCCTCTTCTCGGGCAGCTTCCTCTTGGCAGCCTTTTTCATGATCACCGACCCGGTGTCGGCTTCCCAGTCGACCGATACGGGCAAATGGATCTACGGAGCACTTTTCGGCTTTTTGACCGTATTGATACGCACCTTCTCCACTTGGATCGAGGGCGTGACATTTGCCATTCTCATCGCCAATATGTTCGCCCCCCTGCTTGACACCATGCTTAAAAGTGCAAAAGCAAAGAAGAAGCAGAAACGCGCACAGGGAGGTGCTGCATGAGTGTGCAAAAAACATTTTACAAAGATCACATCTACCCTCTGCTGTTTATGTTCCTGATTACCTTTTTCTGCATTCTGTTGACAGCAGGCATTCATCTGGCAACACAGGACCGGGCCAACGCAAATGAACTTTCCTTTACCAGGAAAGCCGTTCTCGATGCAGCCGGAATCACCTATGTGAACACTACGGCCGGCATTGAGGAAGCTTACCTGAAGCGTGTCGAGGAAGCCGACGGCTATTTCACAACCTCAGGCTCCGACGGCAAACGGTTCATAATCCCACTTGAAGGACCGGGGCTGTGGGGTACCATCTCCATCATGGTCGGGTTCGAAGAGGACCTGCAAACATTCACGGGAGTCGCCATCGTAAGTCAGAATGAGACACCGGGTTTGGGAGCACGAATTGAGGAGCCTTGGTTCACAGACCAATTCAGAGGCAAGCGGCCACCTTTTACCTTGGTGGAAGAAGGGACTGCGACAGCCTCCAATGAAGTGGATGCAATAACCGGTGCAACCCGCACCTCGGAATATTTCAGGAACCTTGCAAACCAGGCTGCAGATGCCGCCAAGCGCATCGTAAGAGGAGAGTGACATGGCCAAGAACAAAGTACGGAAAACCTTCCTGGAACCACTGGGGAAAAACAATCCGGTGTTCGTCCAGATATTGGGCATCTGCTCCACCCTCGCCGTAACAAACAAGCTGCAGAACACCATGGTCATGACGCTGGGCGTACTGTTCACCACCGCCCTTTCCAGCTGGACCATTTCACTGATGCGCAACCATATCCCATCACGAATCCGCATGATGGTGGAAACCATGGTCATTGCAACGTTTGTCATCATCGTCGACATCGTGCTCAAGGCTTTTTATCCGGAGATGTGGAAACAGCTTGGACCTTATGTCGGACTGATCATCACAAACTGCATCGTCATGGGCCGTGTTGAAGCCTTTGCGCTGCAGAACAAGCCCATGCTCTCTCTTGTCGATGGCCTTGCATCCGGTCTGGGGTACGCGTACGTGCTGCTTGCCATCGCCTTTGTCAGAGAACTTTTGGGAACAGGAAGCCTCTGGGGCTACAGGATTCTGGGAAGTTGGTGGACGAACTGGTCGATCATGATCATGCCCCCGGGAGGGTTCTTCGTCCTTGCCATCCTGATTTGGATCATTCGCGAAACAATCATGAAGGAGGCCAGCCATGCATGACGCTCTACTCCCTCTGTCCGTATTCTTTGCCTCGATTTTCACCAGCAACATCCTGTTGACCAATTATCTGGGCACCTGTTCGTTCCTCTCGGTCTCCAAGGAGATGAAGACCTCGTTGGGGTTGGGGGTCGCCGTCATATTCGTCATGGCCACCACCACACCGCTGAACTGGCTGGTGTATGAGTACCTGCTGCTTCCTTTTGGGTTGGAATACCTTCGCTTCATAGTGTTCATCATCGTCATCGCCGCCTTCGTGCAGCTCACCGAGATGGCCATCGAGCGATACAGCGAGCCGCTGTACCAATCATTGGGCATTTTCCTGCCCCTGATCACCGTCAACTGTGCAATCCTGGGTGTCAGCTTGTTCATGGTCATTCGAGAGTATTCATTCTTTACATCCTTCGTATTCGGACTTGGAAGCGGCATCGGTTGGTTTGTCGCCATCATCGCAATGGCCGGCATCCGGGTGAAGCTGAAGAACGCCAAGGTTGTGCCCGCCTTGGAGGGCCCCGGCATCACCCTGATAATCGCCGGATTCATGGCCATGGCATTCATGGGCTTCTCCGGCATGATCGCCGTATCATAAGGAGAAGCGTATGGTCATCACCCTTCTGATAAGCATCGCTGTCATCAGTCTCATCTCGGTGTTCCTTGCCCTCTTGATGGTCATCGCCGATGCCACCATCGGCAACTACGGAATCGTCAGGATTTCCATCAATGATGGAACGAAGGAGCTTGAGGTGAAAGGCGGCCAACCGCTGCTCAAGGCCTTGAACCAGGAAGGCGTGTTCATTCCTTCGGCCTGCGGCGGACGGGGCTCCTGCGGCTTGTGCAAGGTTCGCGTAGTCCAAGGAGGCGGAGAGTATCTGCCCACCGAGCTGCCCTTCATCAGCGAGGATGAGAAAAAACAGCAGGTCAGACTCTCCTGCCAGTTCAAGGTGAAGGCGGATGTCGCCATCGTCATTCCCGAGGAGCTGTTCTCGGTCAGGGAGTTCATCACAAGGGTCGAACGCATCCGCGACCTCACCCATGACATCAAGGAGGTGACGCTGCGCCTCAAGGACGGTGAGACCATCACGCCGTTGGCCGGCCAATACATCCAGTTTAAAGTTCCTGAGTATGA
>Ga0228535_1002569_pt1 | contig 16768 bp, 15 predicted proteins | sample SJ1metagenome_FD_168457 | JGI IMG/M metagenome (GOLD analysis project Ga0228535, IMG submission 168457) | Enriched culture of PCE-dechlorinating microbial communities from Ithaca, New York, USA - SJ1 | ecosystem: Engineered > Modeled > Simulated communities (microbial... > Unclassified | place... | reverse complement strand
GCGTCCCTGGAGCCTTTGCGCAAGCTGATCATCAGCATGAACCAGCATAAAATCGATGCAGCCAGGGCCAAGGGACGCCTGATCCGTCCGATCCGGGTCATGGTGGTCGGGATCCCGAACACAGGCAAGTCGACGATCATCAATGCCTTGTGCGGCAAGAAGATCGCTGCCACGGCCGACCGGCCTGGTGTGACCCGCCAGGCCAACTGGTCAAAATCCGGCACAGAACTGGAGCTCCTGGACACACCGGGTGTCCTCTGGCCCAAACTGGGCAGCCCCTCCAGCCAGCGGCGGCTGGCGGCCAGTGGTGCGATCAAGGATGATGTCCTGCCGATCGAGGAGATCGCCATGGAAGTCCTGTATGACCTGAGCCAGGATTATCCCCAGCAGATCCAGGCGCGCTACAAACTGGACCAGCTGACCGAAGAACCCCTCCAGCTGATGGAAACAGCCTGTCGCCGCAGAGGTTGCCTGTTGCCAGGCAACAAGCCGGACTACACCCGGTTTGCGGTGCTGTTCCTGGATGAGTTGCGTGCTGGAAAAATTGGCCGGATTACCCTCGAACGTCCTGCCCGGCAGTGAAAATGGCAAAGGAGGACCAGCCGGATGAGAATCAGTGACCAGGATCGATATGCCTTGCTGAACGACTATGAGAACCAGGCCAGGCAGGCCGGATACCAGGCCATCGCCGGTGTGGACGAAGCCGGACGAGGCCCACTGGCTGGTCCCGTTGCTGCCGCAGCAGTCATACTGGATCCAGGCCGGCCGATCCTGGGACTGAACGATTCGAAAAAACTCAGTGAAATGAAACGCGAGTTCTTGTATGACCAGATCCAGGAACAGGCGTTGGCCTGGTCTGTTGTACTGGTTGATGCAGCTGAAATCGACCGGATCAATATCCTGCAGGCAACCAAGCAAGCCATGCGCCAGGCCATTGCCGGTCTTTCGCTTAAACCTGACCTGCTCCTGATTGATGCTGTTGAACTCGACCAGGTGCATGTTGACGTCTGGCCCATCATCAAGGGTGATGCCAAGTCCAACTCCATCGCTGCTGCCTCGATCCTGGCCAAAGTCACACGTGACCGCCTGATGCACCAGCTGGATACGGTGTATCCCGGTTACGGCTTTGCCCGGCACAAAGGCTATGGTACGGCCCAGCATTATGATGCAATCAGGCAATTCGGCCTGACCCCGATCCATCGCCTGACGTTTCTCAAGAACCTGGCCGGACATGACCGCGCCTGACCCAGGACATGATCCTGCCAAGGGTCAAGACCCATCCAATCCCCGTGGCCTGGCGAAAACGAGAGGCGATGCGGGTGAGCTCGCTGTCGCACGCTATCTGCAATCCCATGGATTTTTGCTGCTTGCCCACCAATTTCTGGTCCCGCGCCTGGGTGAAATTGACTTGGTGATGAAAAAAGGCAGCTGCTTGTATTTCATTGAAGTGAAAGCCCGATCAGGAGCAGCATCCTATGGCAGCGGACTGGAGCAGATCACACCAGCCAAAGTGAAAAAAATCCGCCAGGCAGCCCTGGCCTACTGTCAAACAACCTGCAATATGAATACTGAGATGCGATTTCTTGCAGCAGAGGTCCACCTCCGCCATGGAGAACCGGATGGAAAAATCCGGATTGTGCCGATAGAAATGAGCTAAAACAGGCAATATTCGTCAATTGTACGACTTGTCCACGTCGTTAGGATCCCTTATAATAAAGCGGCAATCGCGTCCGTTGTGCAAGGAGGATACAACATGCTTTCATATTCTGCGATGAATCGCCAACAGCTCGAAGATGAGCTCAAAGTACAGGAAAACCGTTACCAGGCTTTTGCCGATCTCAAACTCAAGCTCAACATGACGCGAGGCAAGCCTTGCTCAGAGCAGCTGGACTTGGCCAATGGTCTCCAGACAGCCCTGAGTGAAAAGGACTTCAAATCTGCGGATGGCACCGACTGCAGGAACTACGGCGGCCTGGAAGGGATTCCGGAAGCCCGCCAGCTGTTTGCCGACCTGCTGAGTGTTCCGGCCAGCCAGATCCTGGTCCTGGGTAATTCCAGCCTCAATTTGATGTATGACACCATGGCCCGCGCCATGCTGTTTGCCGTCCCTGGGGCAGAGCGTCCCTGGAGCAAGGAAGCGTCGGTCAAATTCCTCTGCCCCGTTCCTGGCTATGACCGCCACTTTGCCGTCACCCAGTCGCTGGGGATCGAAATGATCCCGGTCCCGATGACAGCAGAAGGCCCGGACATGGATCTGATTGAGTCCCTCGTCGCTGCGGACGCATCGATCAAGGGCATGTGGTCTGTGCCGGTCTACAGCAATCCGGATGGCTATACGTATTCGGAAGCGACCTGCCGTCGTCTGGCCGAAATGAAAACGGCCGCTCCGGATTTCCGCATCTGGTGGGACAACGCGTATGTGGTGCACCATCTGTTTGCGGATGACCGCGACAGTGTCCCGGATATCCTGGACCTGTGTGACACGGCTGGCAATCCTGACCGTGTCTTTGAATTCGCCTCCACATCGAAAATCACCTATGCCGGAGCAGGCCTGGCCTGCCTGGCGAGCAGTCCGGCCAACCTGGCCTGGTTCAAGAAGCAGCTGACCATCCAGACCATCGGACCGGACAAAATGAACCAGCTGCGCCACATCCGGTATCTTGCATCCGCCGGTGGGATCGAAGCCATCATGGACCGCCATGCGCAAATCCTGCGGCCGAAATTCGAACTGGTCCTGGAACGGCTCGACGAAGAATTGGCTTACACCGGTCTTTGCACCTGGAAACGCCCGAAAGGTGGCTATTTTGTCAGTGTCAATGTGCCGAATGGCACCGCTTCAGAGGTCGTTCGCCTGGCCAAGGAATGCGGCGTCGAATTGACTCCTGCCGGGGCCACCTATCCTTATGGCAAGGATCCCCTGGACAGCAACATTCGCCTGGCGCCCTCTTTCCCGCCGATGTCTGAATTGCGCCCGGCGATGGAAATTTTCTGCACCTGTGTTAAACTGGCAGCAATCCGCCAACTGCTGGCCTGACAGCCAACACAGGATCTAAGCCCCCGGGAATGTACGCAAGGAGTGAAAGACATGAAAAACAGCTATGAGAGTCCGTTCAATTCGCGCTATGCCAGTGAGCAGATGCAGGCCATCTTCTCGCCAGACATGAAATTCAGGACCTGGCGCAAATTATGGATCGCTCTGGCTGAGGCCGAGCAAGCTCTGGGATTGCCGATCAGCGATGAGCAGATTGAACAGCTGAAGTCACACCAGGATGACATCAATTATGACGTCGCGGCCAGGGAAGAGGCACTTGTGCGCCACGATGTCATGGCCCATGTCCATGCCTATGGCGAACAATGCCCGCTGGCCAAGGGAATCATCCATCTGGGTGCCACCTCCTGCTATGTAGGTGACAACACCGACCTGATCATCATGGCCGAGGCCTTGAAACTGGTCCGGGCCAAGCTGGTTGCGGTCATCGAACAGCTGGCCAAGTTTGCTGACGAATACAAGAACTTGCCAACCCTTGGCTTCACCCATTTCCAGCCAGCCCAACTGGTGACTGTAGGCAAGCGGGCCACCCTCTGGATGGCTGAACTCGTATCCGATCTGGAAGATCTGGACTATGTCCTGGGCTCGTTGCGCCTTTTGGGCAGCAAGGGCACCACAGGCACTCAGGCCAGTTTCATGAGCCTGTTTGACAATGACCAGGAGAAGGTCAGGCGAATCGATACGCTCATTGCGGAGAAGTTCGGCTTTTCTGGCATCTATCCGGTCAGTGGACAGACTTATTCGCGCAAAGTCGACACCCGTGTGGTCAATGTCCTTTCCGGGATCGCCCAGACGGCGCACAAGTTCTCCAATGACATCCGGCTGCTCCAGCATCTGAAGGAGATTGAAGAACCGTTTGAAAAGAGCCAGATCGGTTCTTCGGCCATGGCCTACAAGCGCAATCCGATGCGCAGTGAACGGATGGCTGCACTGTCACGCTACGTCATCGTCAATGCCACCAATCCAGCCCTGACTGCTGCTGAACAATGGTTCGAACGGACTCTGGATGACTCGGCCAACAAGCGGATTGCCATTCCGGAAGCTTTCCTGGCCATCGATGCGATTCTGATGCTGATGCTCAATGTCTCCAGCGGACTGGTCGTCTATCCGGCCGTCATTGCCCGTCACATCCGCGATGAACTGCCTTTCATGGCGACCGAGAACATCATGATGGAAGCCGTCAAACGCGGCGGCGACCGCCAGGACTTGCACGAGAAGATCCGCCAGCACAGCATGGCAGCCGGTGCCCGCGTCAAACAAGAAGGCGCAGCCAATGACCTGCTCGAACGGATTGCTGCCGACCCGGCATTTGGACTCGACAAAAACGAACTCGATGTGCTGCTGGATGCCAATTTGTATATCGGTCGCAGCCCAGACCAGGTCACAGAATTCATCCGTGATGTGATCCAGCCGATCCTCGATGCCCGTCCAGCTGGCTCGATGCCCGTTACAGCTGAACTGAAGGTCTGATCGACCCTGAGGATCCCCGCCCTGGCAAGCCAGGCCGGGGATTGGACCATCTGAATCATCCATGCTAAGATGTAAAGACAGGCAAACATCCAAATTGCCTGTCTTTATTTTTGAAAGGACAGCTTGTGTGATGAAACTCGACAAACGCAGCAACATCCCCTTGTATGCTCAGCTCAAGGACCTTGTGCTGGAACGGATCGCCTCAGGCCAGTACCCGGCCGGACAGCAAATCCCCTCGGAACTCAATTTGTGCGAAGAACTGGCCCTGAGCCGTCCCACGGTGCGCCAGGCCATCGCCGAACTGGTCGCCGAGGGCACGCTGGTGATCCAGAAAGGCAAAGGGACCTTTGTCTCCGCCGAGCCCGAGCGACTCGAGATCCGGCAATTTACGCCCTTTTCCTATTCCTTGCTGGCCGCCAAAAGTCTGTCAGACTATGCTTTTCACACGATTGAACAGATTCCCGCCGATGAAGACACGCTGCGCCTGTTTGAGGGTGCCGGTGCCAGTGGCAGCCCGGGTTTCTGGTCCTTGACCTGGCCGATCCTGATCCATGGCCAGGAAATCGGGTTGGGCCACTCCCTGATCCCAGTCAGTCTGTTTCCCGATTTCGGTGACCAGGTCCAAAACGGGAAATCCATGATCGATATCCTGGCCAACAAATACGCCTATTTGCCCAGCAAGGGCAGTTGTCAATTGGCAGTCCGCGCCGCCACCCACACGGAGGCGCTGGCTCTCGACATCAGCCGCAGGTCCCCTGTGCTCTGTGCCACCAGCCGGCTTACTTCCAGAAGCGGCCATGTCTGTGAATGGATTGAGCTGATCTGGCGCCCGGACAGTGTCACGCTGGGACTGGAAGCAGGGAGGACCTGATTTGGCCTTGATCTACCTCGACCACAGCGCGACCACCTGGCCATCCGAGGCTACGATTGCTGACTATGCCAGGGATCTTCACCAGGTTGCGGCCAATCCTGCTTCGCTGCACCGCCTGGGACAACAAGCAGCACGTCTGGTCCAGGATAGCAAGGCTTCTCTGGCGCGATCTTTGGGCTGCCAAACCAGTGAGGTCATCCTGACATCTGGTGGTTCTGAATCAATCAACATGGGCTTAAAAGGCACCGTCGCGGCCAATCCGAAGCGCGGACGGACCATTGTCACGTTGGCTGGCGAACATGCTGCGACGCGAGAGACGCTCTCTTATCTACACCGTCAGGGCTATATCATTCGTACGGTAGCGATACAGAGCAATGGCCAAGTGGATCTGGGGCAGCTCGAGGCAGCGATCGATGAAGACACCGTCATGCTGACTCTGTTGCTGGTCAATAACGAAACAGGTGTCGTCCAGCCTCTGGATGAGATCGTTTCCATCCGCAACCGGAAGCGCCCCCGGGCGGCGATCCATGTCGATGGCGTCCAGGCATGTGGCAAAATCCCGGTCCATTTTGACCAGATGGGTATCGAGCTTTTCTCCGGCAGTGGCCACAAATTCGGAGCTCCCAAGGGGATTGGATTTTTGCTGGTCAAAAAAGGGTTGTCCATCCAGCCACTGATTCATGGTGGCGGACAGCAAAGCGGTTTGCGCGGTGGAACGGAAAACGCTCCCCTGGCAGCAAGCATGGCCCGCAGTCTGAAGTGTTCGGTTGCGACGCTGGACAGCCGTTTGCTCCAGTGTCACGCCCTCAGGGACCGCTTGCTTTCAGAACTGCAATCCCTCGGCGTTTCCTATGTCCAGATATCACCCGGGGCAGCAGTCCCGCACATCCTGAATCTCGCCTTCCCAGGCTTGCGCGGTGAAACCTTGCAGCATGCCCTGGAGGAAGATGACATCTATGTGTCCACAGGATCAGCCTGCTCGTCGCACAAAAAAGGGCCCTCGGAAGTTTTGCGGGCCATGGGGATTCCTGTTCCAACAGCCGAGTGTTCGATCCGGATCAGTTTGTCTGACAGCAATACTGAAGCAGACATGGTCCTGGCAGCTCAATCGATCGCACAAGCCTGCCAGAAATACCGGCGCTGAAGACTCGCATTGATAAATTTTAGAACGAATATAGAGGAAAACCATGCCAGAACAACATGCAGCAACCCCTAGCGCTCCCACCAGGGAAAAAATCCTGCTGGTCCGTCTGGGCGAAATCACACTCAAAGGGATGAATCGCCATAAATTCGAACAGCAGGTGATTCGCAACATGAAGCACCGGCTCAAAGATCTCGGCCATTTTTCGATCCTGCAGAGCCATTCGCGGATCTGGCTCGAGCCAGACCCAGCCACCTCTCCGGAAGGTTTTTCCGATGATGACCAGGTCGATCAAGTGATCAACCGGATCAAGGATGTGTTTGGCGTCGTTTCCATCAGCCCGGTCTGGCGTTTCTCCGGTGGGATCGAAGCGATCGAAACCATGGCTGTCGACTATGTCGGCCAGCTTCTGTCGGATGGCCGAAAACGGACTTTCAAGGTTGAATCCCGGCGCGGACTCAAATCATTTCCTTTCCAGTCGCCGGAAATCAGCGAACGGATCGGCGGCCTTCTTTTCGAACGTTTTTCCAGCCAGCTGACTGTCCAAGTCAAAAATCCTGATTTCATTCTCTATGTCGAAGTCCGGGAAAAGAATTATCTCTACAGCTCGATTATCAAAGCGCATCGGGGATTACCTGTCGGCACCAGTGGTCATGGTCTGTTGCTCTTGTCCGGTGGAATAGACAGCCCGGTGGCCGGTTACCTGATGGCATCGCGTGGCATGATGCTGGACGCCATGTATTTTCATGCGTATCCGTTCACCAGTGACCAGGCCAGGGAAAAAGTTGTCGAGCTGGCTCGGCTCATCGCCCGCTATGCCGGCCGGATCCGGCTCCATGTGGTCAACTTCACCGAGATCCAGATCACGTTGCGCGATTTCTGTCCGCCGGAAATGATGACGATAGTCATGCGCCGCATGATGATGCGAATTGCGGACCGCTTTGCCGGGCAGAACCAATTGAAAGCATTGATCACTGGAGAAAGTCTGGGACAGGTGGCCAGCCAGACGCTGGAGGCACTGGTCACCACCGACCAAATCAGCACGCGCCCCGTGTTCCGGCCCTTGATCGGCCTCGATAAAGATGACACGGTATCCATTGCCCGCCGGATCGGCACCTTTGAAACCTCGATTTTGCCTTATGAAGATTGTTGCACGGTCTTTGTCGCCAAGCATCCCAAGACACACCCCAGCCTGGCCGATGCGCTGGAAGCTGAAAAGGACCTGGATATCGAGGCGCTTGTCACACAGGGGCTTGCCGCCATTGAAACAGAGATCATCACCCCCCGGTATGATGATTGTCCCCAGGATGGTGCGCTATGAAGGTCGGCAAACTGGACCCGGCTAATCTCGAGGATCTGGTCCTGCACCGGCTGCCGGTCCTGTCGGATGATATCGTCTGTGGTCCGGCGACCGGGCTCGACTGTGCCGCCATCCGTTTCAAAGATGGCCTGGCCGTTCTCTCGACGGACCCCATCACGGGTGCCAGTGCCGATATCGGCAGCCTGGCGATCCACGTCTCCTGCAATGATCTGGCTGCTTTCGGGATCCAGCCCAAAGGCATCCTCCTGGTCCTGATAGCGCCACCCTGGGCCACAGCTGAAGATGTCGCGGCCGTGATCGAACAGGCCAGCCAGACAGCGGAAAAACTGGGCGTCAGCATCGCCGGTGGCCATACCGAAGTCAGCGACGCGGTCAACCGTTTCATCGTCACGACAACGGCAATTGGATTTGCCGAATCCGGCCATATGGTCCAGAGCAATGGTGGCCAGCCAGGTGACACCTTGTTGATGACCAAGACGGGTGGCCTGGAGGGAACGGCTATTCTGGCAGCTGACCAGAAAGCACGCCTCAGCCGTGTCTTGTCCGAATCCGACCTGGCTGCAGCCAGAAATCTGATCACCCAGATCAGTGTCGTGCCGGAAGGCATCATCGGTGGCCAGCTGGGTGTCCATGCCATGCACGATGCCACAGAGGGCGGCATCCTGGGAGCTGCCTGGGAGATGGCCCAGGCCTGTGGTCTTGGCCTGGAAATTGAGCTCGATGCGATCCCGATTCATCCCCTGACCCGCCAGATCACGCAAGAGCTGGGCCTTGATCCGTACCGCCTGATCTCGAGCGGCAGCCTGTTGATCGCAACCGACAAACCGGATCTCGTCCAGAAATCCCTGGCTGAGGCAGGCATCCTTGCCAGCCAGATCGGCCATTTGACCCAGGATGTCCAATATGTCCAGTTTTGTTCAGGAATTGCCTCGGAAATGGCCCCGCCAGGACCGGATGAACTTTACAAAATCACCTGATTGTTTACAATGAATGTGAAATTCCAAAGGAGAGGTACACTATGACTTACCAGCATTTGGCCCAGGTTGATCCGGAAATCTACTCGGCTGTCCAGCTTGAGATCGGCCGCCAGCGTTCCAAGATCGAACTGATCGCATCGGAAAATTTCGTCAGTGAAGCCGTTCTTGAGGCCGTCGGCACACCGCTGACCAATAAATATGCCGAAGGTTACCCGGGCAAACGCTACTATGGCGGCTGCGAATACGTCGATATCGCCGAGAACCTCGCGATCGAACGGGCCAAATTGCTGTTTGGTGCGGATCATGTCAATGTCCAGCCCCACTCCGGCGCCCAGGCCAATACCGCGGTCTATTTCGCCATGCTCGAACCGGGTGACACCATCCTGGGCATGGACCTGGCCCATGGCGGTCATTTGACCCACGGCATGTTCAAGAATGTCTCTGGCAAGACCTACCATGCTGAGTCCTACAAAGTATCCGAAGGCACCTGCTTGATTGATTACGACCAGGTCCTGGAAGTAGCTCGCCGCACCCGGCCGAAAATGATCGTGGCCGGTGCCAGTGCCTATCCGCGGACCATCGATTTTGCCAAGTTCCGAGCGATTGCGGACGAAGTCGGTGCGCTGCTGTTTGTCGACATGGCCCATATTGCTGGTCTGGTTGCCGCTGGCCTGCACCCCAATCCGGTCCCCTATGCCGATTTCGTCACCACGACCACCCATAAGACCCTGCGTGGTCCGCGTGGTGGCATGATCCTGTGCAAGTCCGAATACGCCAAAGCCATTGACTCGGCTGTCTTCCCGGGCCAGCAGGGTGGTCCCCTGATGCATGTCATCGCCGGCAAGGCTGTCGCCTTCAAGGAAGCACTCGAACCTTCTTTCAAAGTCTACCAGCAGCACATCCTCGACAATGCCAAGGCCCTCGCCGATGGCCTGATGAAGCGAGGCATCAATCTGGTCTCGGGCGGCACTGACAACCACCTGATGCTGGTCGACCTGCGCGGGACAGGTGTCTCAGGCAAAGAGATGCAGCTGCGCCTCGATGAGGTCAACATCACCTGCAACAAGAACGGCATTCCCTACGATCCGGAGAAGCCGACCATCACCAGCGGCATCCGCCTCGGTACCCCGGCTGTGACCAGCCGCGGCATGACACCGGCTGACATGGATGAGATCGCCGACCTGATCGCCCTGACCCTGAATGATTATGACGGCCATCATGAGAAGATCCGCAACCGTGTCGCCGAGCTGGTTGTGAAGTATCCGCTCTATCCCAGCCTCTGACCTCATCTGGCCAGAGAACAGCACCATCCATGATATCCAACACGTCCCGGCAACCACTTGCATACAGGATGGCTCCCCGCATGCTTTCAGAGTATGTTGGCCAGGAGCACATCCTGGGCAAGGGCAAAATGCTGCGCCGGATGATCGAGGCGGACCGCCTCAGTTCGATCATCCTGTTTGGTCCGCCAGGAACTGGAAAAACATCGCTGGCCCGGGTGATCGCACAGACCACCCAGGCCAGTTTTGTCATGCTCAATGCTGTGACCTCCGGCGTGGCAGATATCAAGCGCGTCATAGCTGACAGCCAGAATCCGTTGCTCACCCCCTCGGGCAAGACGGTGCTTTTTGTCGATGAAATCCACCGCTTCAACAAGGCCCAGCAGGATGCCCTGCTGCCGTCCGTTGAGGATGGCACCCTGATCCTGGTCGGTGCGACGACAGAAAACCCCTATTTTGAGGTCAACAAAGCTCTGATCTCGCGCTCGACCGTTTTTGCCCTGAAACCGCTGGAGACTGGGCAGATCCGCCAGATCATCGATCAAGCCCTGGCAGACAAGGAAAGGGGACTGGGCCAGTTCCAGGTGGCCTGGACCGACCAGGCGCTGGAATTCCTCTGCGACGTCGCCAATGGAGATGCCCGGATTGCGCTGAATGCCCTCGAGCTGGCCGTCGTCACCACGCCGCCGGGAGCTGATGGCATCGTCCATCTCGACAAAGAGATTTTGCAGGATTGTGCCCAGAAGCGCAGCATCGCCTATGACGCCACCGGAGAGAGCCATTATGACAACATCAGTGCGTTCATCAAATCGATGCGGGGCAGCGATCCGGACGCAACGGTCTTTTATCTGGCCCGGGCTCTGCATGGTGGTGAAGACATCGAATTTCTGGCCCGGCGCATCCTGATCTGTGCTGCTGAAGACGTCGGTCTGGCCAATCCACAGATGATCCAGGTCGCCATGGCCGCCTATCAGGGAGCCATGGCAGTCGGCATGCCGGAAGCGCGGATCCTGCTTTCGGAAGCAGCTCTGGCTGTGGCCACCAGCCCGAAATCCAATGCCGCTTACCTGGCCATCGACCAGGCCCTTGATGATGTCAATAACCGTCGTACGGGAGAGGTGCCGATGCATCTGCGCAATGCCCCGGCCAAGGGGATGCCTGGGCTGGGTTACGGTGTCGGCTACAAGTACGCCCATGATTATCCGGGCCATATTGTCGACCAGGATTACCTGCCAGCTGAGATTGCTGGCACGATCTATTACGAACCCAGCCAAAACGGCTATGAGGCCAAGGTGACCGAATGGCTGAAAAAACGGCGCAGGCAGTCTGGGGATTCTGCTGCAGGCCAGTGACAGACTTTTAGATTGCATTCATTTTATTCCTAGTATTTTTGTAGGAAAATACCGGCCCAGTAACAGAAGTTACAACACCGCCGGTTTGAATCCCCTAAAGTGGAAACGTATCTCGAGGCAAGGGAGTTTTTTTCATGAGTGCCACCAAACGAGTCTATCTTGATCATGCCGCGACAACACCCGTCCGAACCGAAGTCATGGACGCGATGTTGCCGTTTTTCCAAGAACATTTTGGTAATCCATCATCCTTTTACCACCGCGGCCAGGAAGCCAAGCGCCTGCTGGAGGATGCCCGCCAGCGCATCGCAACCTGCATCCAGGCCCAGGCACATGAAATCTATTTCACCTCCTGCGGTACAGAATCCGACAACTGGGCAATCAAAGGGGTCGCGCGGGCGCTGGAGAAAAAAGGCCGCCACATCATCACATCGAAGATTGAACACCATGCGGTCTTGCACAGTTGTGAAGCGCTCGCTGCCCAGGGCTATGAAATCACGTATCTCGACGTCGATGCTGATGGTCGAGTCGATCCGGAAGCGGTCCGGCAGGCGATTCGACCAGACACCATCCTGGTCACCATCATGATGGCCAACAATGAGATCGGCACGATCCAGCCAATCGCTGAAATCGGCGCCATCTGCCGGGAGCACAAAGTGACATTCCATTCCGATGCGGTCCAGGCCGCCGGAGCGATCCCGATTGATGTTTCGACCCTGCCGGTTGACCTGCTTTCGTTCTCTGGCCACAAACTTTACGCCCCTAAGGGCGTTGGCGCCCTCTACATCCGCCGCGGCACCCGGATTGCCACTTTTATGGATGGCGGGGCCCAGGAACGCAATCGGCGTGGCGGTACAGAGAATGTCCCTTACATCGTCGGCTTTGCCAAGGCTTTCGAACTAGCCATGGCTGAAATGGCTGAAAACACAGAGCGGCTTTCCGCCTTGCGTGATGACCTGATCGAAAAGGTCCTGCAGGCAGTCCCGCACACCCGTCTCAATGGCCATCGCACCGAGCGCCTGCCGAACAATGCCAATTTTTCATTTGAGTTTATCGAAGGTGAATCGATCCTGATCATGCTCGATCATTTCGGGTTTGAATGCTCGTCCGGTTCGGCCTGCACGTCGGGTTCACTGGATCCGTCGCATGTCTTGCTGGCAATCGGCCTGCCCCATGAAAAAGCCCACGGGTCGCTCAGGGTTTCGTTTGGCAAGAGCAGTGAAGCAGAGGACATCGACCGGCTGGTGGAGTCCCTGGTTAAAATCGTCTCCAGGCTGCGGGATATTTCCCCCCTGTATGAAGCTTATTTAAAAGAAACGCACGGTTGAAAGAGAGGACCTTTATGGAATACAGCGACAAAGTCATGGACCATTTCATGAATCCCCGCAATGTCGGGGAAATCGCCGATGCTTCGGCAACCGGCATGGTTGGCAACGCCAAATGCGGTGACATCATGAAAGTCTATCTGAAAATCGAAAATGACATCATCGTCGACGCCAAATTTAAAACATTCGGTTGCGGCTCAGCCATTGCAACATCTAGCATGGCCACGGAAATGATCAAAGGCAAGACGCTGGATGAAGCCCTGCTATTGACCAACAAAGCAGTTGCCGAAGCGCTCGACGGCCTGCCGCCGGTCAAAATGCATTGTTCCCTGCTGGCCGAACAAGCTGTCAAGGCAGCCCTCAAGGAATATTTCGAGTCAACCGGCCGTATGACCGATGAATACAAGAAGTTGTTCGACATGCTCGATGACGATGCACATGACCATGGTGAAGATCACCACTGATCGCCCGGAGCGATCAGATGATGGGCGTCAGGACCGGCTTCCTGCTGACGAAATGCGTCAGCTGCCGCACTCCGACTGATTTCAGGAAATCGAGTGCTTCCGGGAACAATGTCGCCGCCTGGCCGCTCTGGTGTGAATCAGAGCTCAGGCTGATGTGCTGTCCACCCAATTCCAGATACCGTCTGAAAATTGCAGGGTCTGGCCAGGCTTGATCGCCGGTCAGGCCCTGGCTTTTGAATTTCAGGGCAGTTCGCGTGTTCAGCTCCAGGGCTTTGCCGTGGCTGATCAAGTGCTCGAACAAGGCATCGAACTCTTGGGCCAGAGGGGCATAGTCCATCCGGGTGGTCTGGCCAGGGAAATAGCGGCTGACATAGTCGTAATGCCCCAGGATGGTGAAATCCGGACAACTGGACATCATATCGACCATCTGGGTCAGGGCACGGGAATAGGCCGCTAATGCGCCCTGGTCATAGACGGAACGATCAACAAATATATCCTTGTTACCGTCCATGTTGTGCAGCGACAGGATGACGCTGTCAAAAGGCCAGTTGGCGATGATGTCGTTGAACAGTCCGGTCAGGTGGGGCATCCAGCCCAGTTCAATCCCGATGTAAAGCGGTGGATCCAGTGGATCGGCTTTAGCCCTGACCTGGTTCAGATGGGAAAAATAGTCCGGCAGATCAAAGATGTGTTCGATCCCGGTGTAATTGACATCCTTATCGTAGTGGTCAGTCAGGCAGATCCCTGCCAAGTCATGGTCTCTGGCATCCTGGATCAATTCAGCAACCGTCTGGGCGGCATCAGTTGAGTAGTGGACCGTATGGGAATGGCAATCGACAAGTTTCATCATCTCACCTCAAAGTAACGAGACTCACAACATCTGGACAAACAAATCGATTATAATATGAACCAGTCGCCGTGGCGAGTCCAGTCAGGACAGAGTTTTTTGGGGCTATGGCGACTGACAGAAGTCATTTAGACGCATCTAGGAGGAATAACCATGGCAGCAGCCAAAAAGGACGAGGTTTCGAGCAAGAATCTCAAATCGAAAAAAAGCACGAAAGGCCCCAGTGCCAAGGATCTCAAGAAAGAGCTGGTCAAGGAATACAAGAATGCCTGGGACTTCAACCGGGAGGACGAGCAAGACTTTGCCTTTGCCTTCGCCGATGAATACAAATCATTTCTGGACCAGGCCAAGACCGAACGGGAATTTGTCACTCTGGCCATCGAGACCTTGGAAAACATGGGCTTTGTTGCGTTGAAATCCAAGGAGAAACTGAGCGCCGGAGACAGGGTTTACAAGAACATCCGCGGCAAAGGCCTGGCCATCGCCGTTATCGGACGCCAGCCTGCAGTCGATGGTTTTAACCTGATCGGCGCCCACATCGACGCCCCCCGGATCGATCTCAAAGCCAATCCGGTCTATGAGGACGGTGACCTGGCATTTTTCAAGACCCATTACTACGGCGGGATCAAGAAATACCAATGGGCTGCCATCCCACTCTCCCTGCATGGCGTGGTCTATCGCAAAGACGGCTCCCTGCTCACAATCAGCCTCGGTGACAACCCGGAAGACCCGGTCCTGACCATTACCGACCTGTTGCCACACCTCGGCGCTGAGCAAATGCAGAAGAAAGCCACGGAAGTCATTCGTGGCGAGGACCTCAACATCCTGGTCGGAGGGATTCCTTTTTCTGACACAGAAGCCAGCGGCCGATTCAAACTCGGCCTGCTGCAGGTTCTCAAAGAACGTTATGGCATTACGGAAGCAGACCTGGTGACGGCAGAACTGGAAATTGTCCCGGCCTATCCGGCACGGGACATCGGTTTTGACCGCAGCATGGTTGGTGCTTACGGCCATGATGACCGGGCTTGCTCTTTCCCGGCCTTCGTCGCACTGACCAGCGTTGACCGGCTCGAGCGCACGGGTATCACTTTCCTCTTTGACAAGGAGGAAATCGGCAGTGTCGGCAACACCGGTGCCAAATCACGCACGTATGAGCAATTCATCTATGAACTCTACGCCCGCCAGGTTGAAGCGCCGAACCAGCTTGAATTTTACACCCTGCTTGAAAATAGCCGCATGTTGTCTGGTGATGTCACCAATGCCTTTGACCCGACGTTTGCCTCGGTGTCCGACAGCCGCAACAATGCCTACATGGGCAAGGGGATCAACTTCATGAAGTTCGGCGGTTCGCGTGGCAAAGCCGGATCCTCTGATGCCAGTTCAGAGTTCTACTTTGCCGTCACCCGTCTGATGGATGAACACAAGATCGCCTGGCAAGCCGGTGAACTGGGCAAGGTCGACGCCGGTGGCGGCGGAACCATTGCCGGCTACATGGCCAACCTGGGTATTGAGGTGATTGACTGCGGCGTTCCCGTCCTTTCGATGCATTCGCCGTTTGAAGTGATCAGCAAGATCGACCTCTACCACACCTTCCTGGCCTACAAGACCTTTTTCCAGCACATGAAGGCATGAGTGGCTGCTGCCTCTGCCCGCGCCAATGCGACGCGGCACGGACCAGCCAGGAACCGGGACTCTGCGGCAGCCGCACGGGTCCCGGTTTTTTCCATGTTGCCAAGATCATGGTCCATCACTGGGAAGAGCCCTACATCAGCGGCACACAGGGTTCAGGGGCGGTATTTTTTTCCGGGTGCCCGCTGGGTTGCCAGTTCTGCCAGAATCATGCGATCAGCCAGCCTGTGCAAGACAGGCCATTGCCAGGTACAGCTTATACGGTTCAGGCACTGGCCCGGCGACTGACTCAGCTAGCCAGGGAAGGGGTTCACAACATCAACCTGGTCACCGCCAGCCATTATTCGCAGGATGTGCCCGCTCTCGTCCAGGCACTCCGGTCCAGCGCGGTCACCCTTCCGGTCGTCTGGAATACGAGTTCCTACGAATCAGTCGCAGCGTTGCGTTCACTGGACGGATCCGTGGATGTCTACCTGCCGGATTTCAAATTCTGGGACCGGGACTTGAGTTGTGGGCTGGCGCACGCACCTGATTATGCGGATGTTGCGGCAAAAGCCATTCTCGAAATGCAGCGCCAGCAACCGGAATCGATCTTTGATCCGCAGGGTCTGCTGATCCGTGGGGTAGCTCTGCGCCTGCTGGTTTTACCGGGTCACCATCGCGATGCGATCCAGATCATCGACTGGATCGCCCAGGAATTGCCGCTGGATCTTCCACTGGCCATCATGAACCAGTACACACCCTTTCCTGACCTGAAGGACAAGCTGTCTGGCTATCCGGAACTGTACCGCCGAGTTACGACCTATGAATACCAGAAAGTTATTGACCATGCCCAGAACAAAGGACTGACCCGGCTTCTGGGCCAGGAACGGGCTGCAGCCAGCTCGGCCTATACGCCCAAATTTCCCCAGTAAGAATCACAAGAGACTTAAGTCATCCGGGATGATGTTCATCCGTTGAAGATCAGCTTCTGCGCCGCCGTTTGCTCAGAGGATTGCTTTCCACCGCCTGGTGCAAACTGTCGGCATCGATGTGGGTGTAGATC
>Ga0228535_1002568_pt1 | contig 16769 bp, 14 predicted proteins | sample SJ1metagenome_FD_168457 | JGI IMG/M metagenome (GOLD analysis project Ga0228535, IMG submission 168457) | Enriched culture of PCE-dechlorinating microbial communities from Ithaca, New York, USA - SJ1 | ecosystem: Engineered > Modeled > Simulated communities (microbial... > Unclassified | place... | reverse complement strand
GCCGTTCCGGTGGTTGCGTCACCCGAGGAGTCGGTGGTCCTGTACAGGTTCCGCCCCTGGCTCGAGAGTCCCGCCGGGTTCTGGAAGGTGGCCAGTTGGATGGTGCCGATGGTGGTGGCGGTGTTCTGTCCCGACTGGACCACCGACACGGTACCGTCGTTGCCCACGTTGATCTTGGGGGCGTTGCTGGGGACGACCATCTCCGGCATCAGGGGATAGCCGTCCGTGGTAACCACCCGCCCCTGGCCGTCCCGCTTGAAGGAGCCGGCCCTGGTGTAGCTGGTGGTGCCGTCCGGCATCTGTATCTGGAAGAACCCCTCCCCTTCTATGGCCAGGTCCAGCTCGTTGCCGCTCTGGGTGATGTTGCCGGCGGTAAAGACCTTGGTCACCGCGGCGGGGGTGGTGCCGAGACCGATCTCTATCCCCGCGGCCTGGGTCGAGTTGGTGGTGGGCGCGCCGGTGGTCTTGACGTTCTGGTACATGACGTCCTGGAAATCGGCCCGGCTCTTCTTGAACCCGGTGGTGTTGACGTTGGCCAGGTTGTTGGCGATCACGTCGATATTGAGCTGCTGGGCCTGCATCCCCGATGCCGCCGTCCAAAGTGCGCGTATCATTCTCGAACCTCCCTTTTTGGGCGACCGGCCGGTCGCCCCTACTTGTTCACCTTGCAGCCGAAGACTTTCGCTTCCTGCTTTTTGGTTTTCGCCTTTACCTCGTGCCTTGCGCCTTGCGCCCGCCTTTTATACCTTCCCCAATTCGTTGACCGCCTTGGCGGTCATCTGATCGTAGTTCTGGATCAGCCGCTGACACGACTCCGAGGAACGGGTCGCCTCTATCATCCGCACCATCTCCTCGACCGCATTGACATTGGACCCTTCCAGATTCCCCTGCATGACCTTGGTGCCGACGGCAGACTGGCTTACCGCGTCGGGGATGTTGGGCACGAACAGCGCGCTCCCCGCCTTGCGCAGGTCATAGGGCCGGGGAAAGTCGACCACGTCGATGAGACCGGACTCGATCCCTTCCACGAACATCTTTCCCTGGGCATCGAAGGAGACGGTCCCCCCCCTGATGACGATGGGAGCCCCTCCCCCCAGGACCTCGTAGCCGTCGGCGGTTACCAGTTTCCCGTTGGCGTCAACCCTTAAGTTCCCCTGGCGGGTATAGGCCTTCCCCTCGGGCGTGTTCACCACGAAGAAGCCCTCCCCGTCCAGGGCCAGGTCGAAGGTGTTGCCGGTATACCTGATGTCTCCGACCGAGAAGTCGATGGCATAGCGCTCCTCCACCAGCACCGGGGCCTCCCGGGCGCCGTCGCCCCTTCCGGGTGCCCCGGACGCGGCCAGCACGCTCTCGAAACGGATCCGGTCTTTCTTGTATCCGGGGGTATTGACGTTTGCCAGGTTGTTGGCCAGCACGTCGAGCTTGTTGACCGCCGCCAGGCTCCCGGAAACGGCCCCGTAGATTCCGTTGTTCATATCTTCTCCTCCCGTTGCCGCACTCAGGGGGCCTGGTGCTTCATCTTGACCCTGAGCCGGATCACGGCCTGGCTGTGCAGCTGAGAGATGCGCGACTCGGTCAACCCCATGATCTCCCCGATTGCCTTCAGGTTCAGCTCTTCATAGTAGTAGAGGGTGATGACCAGCCGCTCCTTTTCCGGCAGGGACTCGATGGCGTCTCCGAGGGCCTGGAGCAGCTGCTTGGCCATCATGCGGTTCTGCGGGCTCTCCGCGCCGTTGTCCGACAGGAAGTCGAGGAAGCCGAAGGGGTTCCCCTCGTCGTCCTCCTGGAACTCGTCCAGGCTCATGAACGACAGGGAATGGACCTCCTCCATGAGCCGGAAATACTGATCCAGGTCCATTCCCATGGCCGCGGCCACCTCCTCGCTGCTCGGGTTCTTCCCCAGCTTCTGCTCCAGGATGGCGAACTCCTGTTCGAGCCGCTTGTACTTTTCCCGCAGGGTCCGGGGAAGCCAGTCCTGGGCCCTCAGTTCATCCATGATGGACCCCATGATCCGCTTCTCGGCAAAGGTCTTGAACTGGATGCCCCTGCCCGGGTCGAACCGCTCAGCGGCCGTGATGAGGCCGATGACGGCCACGCTCAGCAGGTCCTGCTGGTCCAGGTGGTGGGGGAGCTTGGCGGACACCCGGCCGACCAGGTATTTGACCAGCGGCAGATGGGACATGATGAGCTCGTCCCTGTTCTGGAACGCCCCGAACAGCTGCTCGGTTTCGTATGCCTTTGCTAGAGTATTCATGGTAACTTGACTCCGTTCCGGGGCATGTCGCCTCCACACTCCGGGGAAGAAATCTTCCTGTCCGGCCGGCCGCCTTCCGCTCTTAATCATTCGCCCAGGATCAGCTCCGCCACCTTCCTGCCGCTGGCCGGTTCGATGTCCTCGGGAACCCTCTGGCCCCTGGTGAAATAGGAGAGGGGGAGTTTCTTATCGGTCTGCAGATTGACGATGGCTCCGAACGAGCAGCTTTCGTCGAGCTTGGTCACCAGCAACCGGGTTGCCCCCAGCACACCGAAGCTCTCCACGATTGCCTTGAGCTCCCGCTCGCGGGTGGTGGCCGCCACGCAGAGATGGGTCTCGATGGAAAACGACGAATCCAGCATGGTCCTGAGTCCCTCAAGCATCTCCTGGTCCCTGGGGCTTCTGCCGACCGTATCGATCAGGATCAGGTTCTTGTCCTGGTGCCTTGAGAGGGCGCTTTCCAGCTCCTTGGGGGTGGAGGCCACCTCCAGCGGCACGCCCATGATCCTCGAATAGGTCTTGAGCTGCTCCACGGCGCCCACGCGGAAGGTGTCGATGGTCACCAGGGCGACCCTGGCCTTCCTCCCCATGGTGTAGAACGCCGCCAGCTTGGCGATGGTGGTGGTCTTGCCCACGCCGGTCGGTCCCACCAGCGCCGCTATCTTGGTCCCGTTCTTCTTCAGCCTGATGGGGCCGGTGCATTTGACGGTTGTCTCAAGGGATTCCTTCAACCGTTCCATCAACTCCTCTTCCCGGTCTATCCGGACGTTCGAGGAGAGCGCCTTTTCCATGAGCAGACGAATGGCAGCCTCCCCGAGGCCGGCCCTGTGGAGCGCGGCCGATACCCGGCCCAGCGGGGCCGGTTCGGCGGCGGTCTCTACGGGACCGTCCGCGGCCGGCTGGGTCGCGGTTTCCACTTCGGCCTTCACGGCATCCAGCAGCATCCGCTTGAACTCCTGCACCTCCGGCCTGCCCTCTTCGGCGGCCGGCTGCTGCAGGGCCTGGGCGTCCGGCGACGGCCCGGGCTGGAGGCTACGGTCTCCGGCGGCCGAACCCTCCCGCACGACCAGAGAATCCACCCGCTCCCGCAGCTCCCTGAGCTCCCGGGCCAGCGGTTCCAGCATGGACCTGCGGAATTCGTCCCGGGTCGAATCGTCCCGGGTCTCCTCCTCCCCGTAGGAAAAGCTCCGCCTGGGCGCCGGAGGCTCGACAGCTGCGGTGATCCGGATGACCGGCCGGGTAAAGATCCCGAGGATTCCCTTGCGCCGTTCACTGCGGGATGAAATGATCATGGCGTCAGGCCCCAGCTCGGCCTTCACCATCTGCATCGCCTCAGTCATGTTTCGTGCCTGGAAGGTTCTAGTTTGCATCGGCTCCGACCACTCCTATGGATTGGATTTTGATGTTCGGGGGCACTTCATTGTGGGAAAGGACCACCAGTCCGGGCAGGAACCTTTCCGTGAGCTTCTTGACGTGACGCCGGACCGACGGCGAGGCCAGCAGCACCGGCTGGCTCCCGGTCCGGTTGAAGTTCTCCATGGTCTGGCGGATGTTATGGATGATGCGTTGGGCAACCCCCGGCTCGATGGCCAGGTACCCTCCCTGGTCCGAGGGCTGGATAGATTCCGCCACGATCTCCTCCACCTGGCGGTCCAGCGAGATAAGCGGCAGCATGTCGTCCTCCTGCTTGTACTGCTCCACAATGTGGCGGCCCAGCCCCTGGCGCACGAACTCGGTGAGCACATCGGGATCCTTGGTCATGGTCCCGTAATCGGCCAGGATCTCCAGGATGGTCCGCAGGTCGCGTATCGACACGTTTTCCCTGAGCAGGTTGTGCATCACCTTGAGAACCGTGCCCAGGCTCAGCAGCGAGGGTACCAGTTCGTCCACCACCTTCGGAAAAGAGGCGGCCAGGTTGTCCAGAAGCTGCTGCATCTCCTGTCTCCCCAGCAGCTCGTGGGCGTGCTTCTTGATGATCTCGCTGATGTGGGTGGCCATGATGGTGGTGGTGTCCACCACGGTATAGCCGCAGATCTGGGCGTGCTCCTTGTCCTCCCCCTTGATCCAGACCGCCGGCAGGCCGAACACCGGCTCGGTGGTGCGCGACCCCTGGAGCTCTCCGCTGGTGGCGCCCGAGTCCATGGCCAGGTACTGGCCGGTCAGGTTGCCTCCCCCCACCCTGGCACCCTTGATGATGATGGCGTATTCGTGGGGCTTGAGCTGGAGGTTGTCGTGGATGTGAATCGGGGGGACGATGAAGCCCATCTTCTGGGCGAAGTTCCTGCGGATGGAGCGGATCCTCTCCAGCAGTTCACCCTTCTGCGACGCGTCCACCAGGTGCACCAGCCCGTAGCCCACCTCCAGCTCCAGCATGTCCACGGGCCTGATGGTCGCGATCTGGTCGCCCTGATCCTCGGAGGTCCCGTGGGCCGCAATCTCCTCCTCGTCCTCCACCAGCACGGCCTGCTCCCTGGCCATGCGTCCGGCCAGGTACGCAACGCCCGACAGGAGGAAAAAGGCGAAGTGGGGGAGCCCCGGGATGAGGCCGAAGCAGAACAGCACCCCGGACGATACGTAGAACGCCTTGGGATAGTTGAGGAACTGGCCGGTGATCTCGTGGCCGAAATTCTTCTCGTCCGCCGAGCGGGTCACGATGATGCCGGCCGCCGTGGAGATGATCAGGGCCGGGATCTGGGCCACCAGCCCCTCACCGATGGTCAGCAGGGTGTAGTTGGCCAGGGCCGTGTCCAGGGCCATCCCCTTCTGCCACACCCCGATCACGAAGCCGCCGATGATGTTGGTAAGCATGATCAGCACCGCGGCAATCGCGTCCCCCCGGACGAACTTGCTGGCACCGTCCATGGAGCCGTAAAAGTCGGCCTCGCGGGCTATCTTGGAGCGGCGGACGCGGGCCTCCTTCTCGGTGATGATCCCGGACGACAGGTCCGCGTCTATGGCCATCTGTTTGCCCGGCATGGCGTCCAGGGTAAATCGGGCCGCCACCTCGGCCACGCGTCCGGCGCCCTTGGTGATGACCACGAAGTTGATGATGACCAGGATCAGGAAGATGACCGCGCCCACCACGTAGTTGCCGCCGACCACGAACTGGCCGAAGGCCTTGATGACTGCGCCGGCGGCCTCCACCCCCTCGTTGCCGTGCAGCAGGATCAGCCTGGTGGAGGCGATGTTGAGGGAGAGCCTGAACAGGGTCGTCACCAGCAGGACGGAGGGGAAGACCGAGAAATCGAGCGGCTGGGTGGTGTAGAGTCCGACCAGCAGGATGGCAAGGGCGATGGTGATGTTGGCGGCCAGGAAGATGTCCAGCAGGAAGGCGGGCAGCGGAATGATCATCAGGGCCAGGATGCCGATGAGGACCATGGCCATGTAGATGTCGGAGTTTTTCCTGAAGGAATTCATCCCGACTGATTCCGCTACCGAACTTGACATCTGTTTTCCTCAATAATCTCGTGGTGATATGATACGCACACCTGTATGTGCAACCGGTATGCCAGCGGACGGTGCCTTGCCGGGCGCGGGCCGCCCGCGGCACACCGGTGCCGGAAGACCGGAAAACGGCGTTCTGAGCGTCCGGAGACAGGATAAAAGAAATTGAAGTTCCGGCGTGCGGATGCCGATACGGACTTCAGAGACAGGATTTTGAAAAATGGCGAGTCAAGGTTTTGTCAGGCTGTGGATACATCGGTTTGCAGTGGTGATGGAAGCAGATGATAGTGGCCCCATCCGGGGAAACAACCGTAGAACCTCCCGGACCGCGGCCACGGACAGGCTGTTCCCCACCAGTCGCCATTTCGCCCTGCACGACATGGCTTCGGGGAACCTGAAACCCGGCGGAAAACGGAGCAGCCGGGCAATCTCCTCGGGCGCGAACCGGCGCACCGCGTCACCCGCGCGGAGGTAGGACCCGGCATGCATGAGCGACCTGCCGTAGCCGGAGGTGAAGCAGGTGGTATATGAATCGGGAGCGGTGTCGTCCAGGATGCGAAGCCCCGGCCCGAACCGGGCCAGGATCTCCGCGGGAACGCGCAGCTCTTCGGGGACCACCCGGGACAGCGCCTGGTCGGTATAGGCGGACAGCGGCCTCATCCGGCAGGGCGGCGGCGCCTGATAGTCATTGAATCCCGTCCGGGAGGCGGCCAGATAGTAGCGCGGCCGGCGGGACGGGACCCCCAGTTGGGAGGGGCAGAGCCGCAGCTCCCTCACCAGGTACCCCTTTGCGGCAAGCAGATCCAGCAGGCGGGCGTGGGCCTCGGATACCGCGAACCCCTCCACGTTCTCCAGGGCCAGGTTCATCGGCAGCGCCTCATGGGGCATGAGGTGCAGCTCGTCCATGATCCGGACCAGGCTCCGGGCGCGGGGGTCGTCCAGGTCCCGCCGTGCCCCGCGGATGCCGTAGGGCTGACAGGGGGGAGACAACCACCAGAAATCCGCCCGGTAGGCCGCCAGCTCCTGGCCGGTGATCCGTTCCAGGTCCGTCCGAATCGCAGGGTGATGCGGGAAATTCAGCCGGTAGACCGAGAGCGCCTCCCTTCCTTGGTCGATCGCCCCGACCACGTCCACCTCCAACCCGGCCACGGCGGCCGCGAATCCCCCGATGCCGCAGAACAGCTCCAGCGCCCGTATCGTCATATCCATGCCACCCCGTCGACCGAGTTGCGGAAATCGTACCTCAGACCCGCGATGCCGGACAAGAGGAAAACTTCGCGGCCCGTCCTTCTCGTCCTGGTCGAGGTATTTATTTGATTTCTTATGCTTTTCCAATCAATGTTTTGGTGTTATATATAGAATACGATTTTGTTATGATAGCGTATACTTCATCCACCACCGAATCAAGAGGAGCAAGCCGTGGCCAAGACCCCGAAAAAGACCGACTCCGGCAGATCCAGAATGAAACAGACCGACAAACCGGCCTCAAAGGCTGCCGCCAGGCAGGCGGAAAAACTTCCGGAGGAACCGAAGCCTAACGAAAAGGGCCGGCGGAAACGGGTGAGCGGCCCCCTCTACGTAGTCGGCATGGGTGGCTCCGCCGGTGCGCTGGAGGCGTTCGAGCAGTTCTTCAACGCCATGCCCGAGGACAGCGGCCTGGCGTTCGTGCTGATCCCGCACTTGGACCCGACCCACAAGGGGATGATGCCGGAGCTCTTGCAGCGCTTCACCAGGATGAAGGTGCACCAGGCCGAGGACGGAATGAAGGTGGAGCAGAACTCGGTCTATGTGGTCCCCCCCAACAAAGACATGTCGATCCTCCACGGCACACTGCAGCTGCTTGAGCCGTCGGCCCCCAGAGGGCTGCGCCTTCCAATTGACTTCTTCTTCCGTCACCTGGCCGAGGACCAGGGGGAGCGGGCCGTCTGCGTCCTCATGTCGGGTATGGGAACGGACGGGACCCTGGGGCTCAAGGCGGTCAAGGAGAAGCTGGGGATGGCCATGGTGCATGACCCGCTCTTGGCCAAGTTCGAAGGGATGCCCCGCAGCGCCATCGACACCGGACTGGTGGACTTCATCGCCGCGCCCGCGGACCTGGCGGTCAAATTGCTCGAATTCGTGCGGCATTCGGCGGTGGCGGTGGAAAAGACCGTTACCTACGAAGAGAAGAGGCTGGGAGGTCTGCAGAAGCTCTTCGTCCTGCTCCGCAGCCACACCGGCCACGACTTCTCGCTATACAAGAAGAACACCGTGATCCGCCGGGTGGAACGCCGCATGGCCGTGCACCAGCTGACCACCCTGGAGGGGTACGTCCGCTACCTGCAGGAGAACGCACAGGAGATCGATCTCCTGTTCAAGGAGCTTCTCATCGGCGTCACCAACTTCTTCCGGGATCCCCTGGCATACGAGGCCCTCATGGAAAAGGGGCTGTCGAAGATGCTGGAGGAGAAGAAGAAGGGGGACTCCCTGCGGGTCTGGATCCCGGGGTGCTCCACCGGCGAGGAGGCATACTCCGCCGCCATCACCCTGGTGGAATTCCTTGAGAAGACCAAGCGCAAGGAGGACTTCACCATCCAGGTCTTTGCCACCGACATCGACAAGGACGCCATCGACAAGGCCCGCCTCGGCACCTACCCGGCCAACATAGCGGCCGACGTTTCCGAGGAAAGGCTTCAGCGCTATTTCGTGAGGGAAGACCTCTTCTACCGCATCAGGAAGGAGATCCGGGAGATGGTGGTCTTCGCCCCCCACGACATCATCATCGATCCCCCCTTCACCAAGCTGGACCTCCTCTGCTGCCGCAACCTGCTCATCTACTTCAACCCGGACCTGCAGAAGAAGCTGATCCCCCTGTTCCACTACGCCCTGAACCCGGGCGGGATCCTGTTCCTCGGCTCATCCGAGACCATAGGCGTTTTCGGCGAGCTGTTCCAGACCATCGACGGCAAATGGAAGCTGTTCCTGCGCAAGGAGACCCATGCCGCCATGACCGGCATGCTGGAACTCCCCTCTTCGCTCATCTCCACCACACCGGGGAGGGACAAGGGGGTCGAGAAGCTGGCCAAGGCGGTACAGGGGACGGTTCCGGAGATCACCCAGCGGATAATGCTGGAGGAGTTCTGCCCACCGGCGGTGGTGATCAACAATACCGGCGACATCATATATATCAGCGGTCGGACCGGAAAGTTCCTGGAGCTCTCCACCGGCAAGGCCGCCATGAACATCTTCCCCCTGGCCCGGCAAGGGCTCGGCATCGAGCTGGCCAGCTCGGTGCGCAAGGCCCTGGCCCAGAACAAGGCCATAACCTTGCAGGGGCTCCAGGTCAGACACAACGGCGACACCATCTCCGTGGACCTGACGGTCAAGCCGCTGGAGGAGCCCGATTTCATGCGCGGACTTCTGCTGGCGGTCTTCAGGGAGACCACCCCGGGCAAGGCCGGGAAGGCCAGGTCACGCATGGCCAGCAGGAACGAGGTGGTGGAGGAACTGGAAAAGGAGATCAAGTACCTGCAGGAGACCCTGCAGACCACCAACGAAGAGATGGAGACGTCCCAGGAAGAGCTCAAGTCGGCCAACGAGGAGCTCCAGTCCACCAACGAGGAGCTCCAGTCGTCCAACGAGGAGCTGACCACCTCAAAGGAGGAACTCCAGTCCCTGAACGAGGAGCTGCTCACCGTCAACTCGGAGCTCCAGACCAAGATCGACGAGCTTACCCAGTCCAACAACGACATGCGGAACCTGCTGAACAGCACCGAGATCGCCACCATCTTCCTCGACAATAACATGAACGTGAAACGCTTCACCTCCCAGGCCACCAAGCTCTTCAATCTGATCCAGACCGACGTGGGGAGGCCCCTCACCCACCTGGTCTCCAACCTCAAGTACGAAAACCTCACCGGCGACGTGCGCGAGGTGATCGAGACCCTGGTATTCAAGGAGGTGCAGGTGCAGAGCACCGACAACCGCTGGTACAGCCTGCGCATCATCCCGTACCGCACCGCCGAGAACGTGATCGACGGCGCGGTCCTGACCTTCCTGGACATCACCAACCTGAAGAACCTGGAGGCCGAGCTCCGCCACCTGGCGGCCATCGTGGAGTCGTCAAGCGACGCCATCATCGGCACCAACAGGAACGGGTCCATCGTCATCTGGAACAGAGGGGCCGAGATCCTTCTGGGCTACACTTACAGCGAGGCCAGGGGGAAGCAAATCTCCATCGTAGCTCCCCAGGAGCAACGGGCGGAACTGGCGGACATGACGGAACGGGTGATACGGGGGGAGAAAGTCGATCCGTCCGAGACCCGGCGCAGGAGGAAGGACGGGAGCCAGGTCTGCGTCTCCCAGACCGTATCGCCGATCCGCGACGCCTCGGGAAATATCAACGGTGCCTCGTTCATCATCCGGGAATGCTTTGATAAGTCTGACAAGTCTTAGTATGTAATGAGTGCTGAACCTGCAGGGAGGACCAATGAACAGTGATACCGATGACTCCGAGTCGACACGGGACCTGCGCCGCCGCGCCGAGGCAAAGGTCAGGGACAGTCGGGACGAAGCGCCCGAGTTGACGCTGGAAAACCGGATTGCGCTGATCCACGAGCTGCAGGTCCACCAGATCGAGCTGGAGATGCAGAACGAGGAACTCAGGCATTCCCAGGCCGTGGCCCAGGGGCTGTTGGAGCGTTTCCAGGACCTGTACGATTTCGCGCCGGTCTGCTACCTCACCCTGGACCCTGCCGGGTGGATACGGGAGAGCAACCTGGCCGCGGCCTCCTACCTGGGCAAGGAGAGAGGCGCCCTGCGCAACTCCAACTTCATGACGTATCTCAGGAGACACTCGATCCAGCCGTTCCAGGCATTCATGAATGAGGTTCTCACCACGGGAACCAGCAAGACCTGCGAGGTAAAGCTGATTCATAAGCGGGACCGGTCGGTACACGCCATTGCCGAGGGAATAGTTGCGGTCTCGCCTGACAGCGGGGAGCGGGAAATTCGAATCGCTCTGACCGACATCACCGACCGGCGCCGTATGGAGGAGGAGATCAAGACCCTCAACAGTGAGCTGTTGTTGAAGTCGAACAGGCTCGAAGCCGCCAACCAGGACCTCCAGTGGTTCGTCAGTTCCGTCAGCCACGACCTGAGAAACCCGATCTCCCACATCGTCAGCGCCTGCTTCCTGATCGAGGACCAGGCCGACCGGCTGGACCAGGAAGGGAGGGAGATGCTTGCAGCCATAAACAGGACCTGCCGGGAGATGGGCGAGACGATTACGGCGCTGCTGGACCTGGCACGGGCATCCTGGGGAACGTTCCGCTGCGTGACGACGGACCTGAGCAGGCTGGCGAACGAGACCGCCGACGAACTCCGGCACAGGCATCCGGAACGCGACGTCATATTCGCCATATCCTCCGGTCTGGTCGCGGATTGCGACCCGGTGCTGCTCAAGATCGTGCTGGAAAACCTCATGGGCAACGCCTGGAAATTCACCGCCCCCCGCCCCGGGGCACGGATAGAGTTCGGCGCCGAGGACAGCAGGGGCGAGCGAGCGTTTTTCGTGCGGGACAACGGCATAGGCTTCGACATGACCAGGGCGGACAAGATATTCACCCCCTTCGAGCGCCTCGACAGCCAGGTAAAGGTCGAGGGCCACGGCGTGGGCCTGGAATCGTCGAGACGGATCATCGAACGCCACGGTGGACGGATCTGGGCCGAAAGCGAACCTGACCAGGGGGCCACCTTCTACTTCACGCTTCCCGAGGATCGTTAGGCCCGACAGCGCCGGATGCTGCCGGGTTCAATCAGGTTTTCCCCTTCAACCCGTAGACATAGGCCAGCAGCTCGGCCACCGCCACATAGAGCGTTTCCGGTATCTCTTCCCCCTCCTTGACCTGGGCGTACAGCTCCCGCGCCAGGAAGCGGTTCTCCACCAGCGTCACCCTGCTCTCCCTCGCCATGGCCTTGATGCGCAGCGCCAGTTCGTCGGCACCCTTGGCGATGACTATCGGGGCCGCCATCTTTTCCCGCTCGTATTTGAGGGCCACCGCATAGTGGGTCGGGTTGGTGACCACCACGTCGGCGGTCGGGATGACCTGGCGGAGCCTGCGGAATGCCCTCTCGTAGGCCATCTTCCTGATCTTCCCCTTTACCTGCGGGTCCCCCTCGCTGTCCCTGTTCTCCTGCTTGACCTCGTCCTTGGTCATCTTCAGGTTCTGCATGTAGCTCCACTTGACAAAGGCCAGGTCCAGGGCCGCGAGCACGATCATGACCCCGCAGGTGTGGAGCACGATCTTGAATGCAACGTGGCTCACGAAGGTGAATATGCCCTGGATGTCGGTTTCGGTCAGGTAGACGATGGCGCCCATCTCGTCCCTGAGGATCCGGTAGGCGATGTAGCCGACGATAAGGATCTTCAGGATCGACTTCAGGGCCTCGACCGCGGACTCCTTCCTCATGAGCCGCTTCACGCCGTTTACCGGATTGAGGTTTTCCAGTTTCAGCGACAGCCGTTCGGTGGAGAACGAGAAACTTCCCTGGACGACCACGCTGGTGACACCCGCGACCATTACCATGATGAGAAAGGGGGCGAGTATCCCGCCGATGGACAGAAACTGCTTCAGCAGGAGGCTGTAGACTGAGGCCGGGGTCAGCGACACCTCCCCCATCCCGGCCAGCAGGGTGCGGGAAGTCTCCTTGAGGGAAGCGAACATGTAACCACCCAGCGCGTACAGGGTTATCATGGAGACCAGCAGGGTGACGGTTGAGCTCATGTCGCGGCTGAGTGGCGGCGGACCCTTTTTTCTGGCCTCTTCCAGCTTCTTGCTGGTAGGTTGTTCTGTTTTTGAGTGCTTGTCAGTCTCCGACACGCCTCACCTCTGCGACAGGAGCCTGAACACGGCCTCGATCTGACGGGCGAACCCGCCGAAGGAGATCTCCAGGGTGTGCAGGAAGACCAGCAGGGAGAGACCCAGCGCCAGGAAGCCGACGCCGATGTTCAGCGGCATGCTGACTATGAAGACATTCATCTGGGGGAAGGCCCGTGCCATGATGCCGAGCATGACCGTGGCGGCCAGCAGCGTGACCATCACCGGGGCTGCCAGTTTTATCCCGAGCACGAAGATCCCCGAGGTGGTGGCTACGAGGAAGCCCAGGAGCTCGCCGCTCATGCGCCAGCCGCCGAGCGGTATGACGGCGAAGCTCTCCACCATTGCCTTGATGAAGAAGTGATGCACGCCCATGGTCAGGAAGAGGAGCGAGGCGAGAAGGCCCTGGAACACCGCCATGAGCGGTTGCTGTCCCATGGCCGGGTCGAACATGGAGGACATGGCGAAGCCCATCTGCATCCCCACGATCTGGCCGCAGAATTCGACCGCTGCGAACAGCGCCCTGGCGGTTATGCCCAGGGTTATCCCTATCAGCGTCTCGGTGACGACCATGAGGCACAGGGGGATGAAATCCGTCGGGAGCGGCTGGTTCCTCAGGTTCAGTACCGGGAAGCATACCAGGGTCATGGCCAGGACGGCGGCGACCCGGATGGCCATGGGAACCCGCTGCCCGCCGAACAGGGGGAGGGCCGCGAATATCCCGGCCATGCGTCCCAGAACCAGCGTGAACAGGGTGAACTGGGACAGGGAGATGAAGGGTGGAAATTGGAGCATCAGTTTCTCAGTGCCGGAATCAGGGCGAAGATCTCGCGGGTGAAGTCGGACATGTAGCTCATCATCCAGGGGAAGAAGACGATCATGGCTACCATCACCGCCACTATCTTGGGCACGAACGCCAGGGTGGCCTCATTGATGGAGGTGACCGCCTGGAAGATGCTGATGACCAGGCCGACCACCAGGCTGAAGACCAGGAGCGGCGCAGCCAGCATCAGCGTCACCTCGAAGCTCCTGCGGGCAAGCTGGGTTACCAGTTCGGGGGTCATCGTTTCATCCTTTCATACCGACAGATTATTGTTTTTGCCTTTCTCCTCGTGCCTGCCGTCAGCCGAAACTCTTCACTATCGATCCGATCACCAGCGCCCAGCCGTCCACCAGGATGAACAACAGTATCTTGAAGGGGAGCGAGATCATCACCGGGGGCAGCATCATCATCCCCATGGACATGAGCACCGAGGCGACCACCATGTCAACCACCAGGAACGGAATGTAGATGAGGAAGCCGATCTGGAAGGCGGTCTGGAGCTCGCTGATCATGAAAGCCGGGATGATGGTCAGGGTCGGGATCTCGTCGGCGTTTCGCGGCCTGGGCATCTTGGAGAGGCTGAGGAACAGCGCTAGGTCCTTTTCCCTCACCTGGGAGAGCATGAACTTCCGCATGGGCGCCACGGCCCGGTCCATTGCCTGCTCCTGGGAGATCTCACCGGCCTTGTACGGCCTGAACGCCTGGGTGTTCACCTGCTGCCAGACCGGGCTCATGACGAAGAAGGTGATGAAGAGCGCCAGTCCGATGACGATCTGGTTCGAGGGGGCCTGCTGGGTGCCGATGGCGCCGCGCAGAAAGGAGAGCACCACCACGATCCTGGTGAACGAGGTGGTCATGATCAGCAGGGCGGGCGCCAGGGAAAGGATGGTGATCAGGAAGAATATCTGGATGACCGTGGCCACGTCACCCGGCTTCGACGCCTTGCCGAGCCCCACGCTCACCGTGGGCACGGTGAGCGGTTCCGCCATGACCGGGAGCGCGAGGCAGAGCAGCGCGAGGCAGGACAGCGCCGCAGTGGCCGTTTGAGCTGAAAACTTCACGACGTTACCCCGTTCTCTTCCCGAGTGCGACGCAGACCCGTTCCCGCTTCCCGAACAGGCCCAGCAGAGAGCGGACCGCATCGGCCGGGCTGAAAGCCGGCCTTGGGGAAACGGACAGGTCCTCCACAACCTCGATGCTCTCCAGCATGTCGATCTGTTTTATCAGGCTGATCCCCTCACCGGTAGAGCCGAGCAGGAGGTATTCTCCCCCCACCTCGACCAGCATGAGAGATTTCTTCGGCGCAAGAAAACGGCTTTCCACCACCCTGATGTACCGCGGCACCCCTTTTCCGGTCGCCGTGCCGCCGACAAAACGGTTGGCCAGGTGGCGACAGAGGAGGATTACCCCCAGAACGACGGCCAGTGAGGCGATCATCTGGAGGATCCCGCCCGCCATGCCGAAGCCGGACGCGCCCTCCCCGGTCCCGGCGAAAGCGGCGCCGGGAAGCATCAGCGCCGGAATGACCGCGAAGACTCTCATACGATCTTCTCCACCCGCTCGACCGGGCTGATGATATCCACCAGCCGCACCCCGAATTTCTCGTTCACCACCACCGCCTCTCCCCGGGCCACCAGTTTCGAGTTCACGAACACGTCGAGCAGCTCTCCCGCAAGCTTGCCCAGCTCCACCACGGAACCCTGGTTCAGCTGCAGGAGGTCTTTGACCAGCATCTTGGTGCGTCCCAGCTCGACGGTGAGATGCAGCGGGATATCTAAAATGAGGTCCAGGTTCCTTTTCTCCTGGAGAGCATCCTTCTGTTCCGTTTTTTCCTGTAACTCGCTCACTTGGCTGCCTCCTGTATCCATGCAGAATCCTGCCGGCTGGTGTTCATTCCCGAGGTATCGTGCTTATCTTGTTTACATCCGGAAACCCTGCGGGAATGCTTCGCAGGGCCGGGGCTTCTCCGAACAGAGACTATTTACTGACAATCCCGGTTACCTGTATCGCCTTGTTCCCTCCCTGCACGCCCGGCAGGGCGGTAAACTTCTCTATCCCCTCGATCTTGACCGACAGCTCGTTCCTGCAATCCTTGTCGAGGATGATGGTGTCGCCGGCCGACAGGTTCACCAGGTCCTTCATGGTGATCCGGGTCCCTCCCAGCTCCACGGTCAGCTCGACCGGCGCCTCGGTCAGCTCGGCCTCCAGCCTGGACGACCACTGGGGGTCGATTGCCATGATGTCCAGCTGGGTCCCGACCTTCAGCTTGTCGCGGATGGGGTCGATGGTCATGTAGGGGATGGCGAAGATCATGGTCCCCTTGAACTCCTCCACCTGGATCTCCAGGGTCATGGTGATTACCTGGTACTCGGGCGGCACGATGGTCACGAGCCTGGGGTTCATCTCCATCCTCAGAAGGCTCATCCTGGTCGCCTGGACGTGTGCCCAGGATTTTTCCATGTCCGAGAGCACGTCCTTGACGATCTTTTCCATGAGTCTCAGCTCTATGGAGGTGAACATCCGGTTTTCGCCCGGCAGTCCGGGAGTTCCGGTGCCGCCGAGGATGCTGTCCACCAGCGTGAACACCAGGTTGCTGTCCATGGCGATGAGGGCCGCCCCCTTGAGCGGCTCGATCTTGTAGATGGCCATGCAGACCGGGGAGGGGAGCGTCTGGATGAAGTCGTCGAACTTGGACGGCCGGGCTCCCAGCTTCTTGATCTCCACGATCCTGCGCAGCCGGTTCGAGAGGGTCACCCGGTTGTAGCGTATGAAACTGTCGTAGATGACGTCCAGGTTGGGCACCAGCACCTGGTGCTCGGTATTGAAAAGATCATAGATGAAGACCCCCGTGCTCCCCTTGGAGAGTTCCTTGTCGGGTTCGATACGGCCTTCCATGATGGCCGTAAGCAGGGCTTCTATCTCTTCTTTGGAAAGGATCTTTTCCACGTGCGCCTCGGTATGGTCGGTTACTGGACCACGAAATCGGTGAAGTAGACCTTCTGGAGCTTACCCGCCGGGAAAAGTCTGCCGACGGCGGAGAATATCTCCTGCCTGAGCTGGCTCTTGCCCTGCTGGTCACCGATGTCCAGCAGCGTCTTGGCGCTCAGCAGCACCAGTATGGTGTCCCGGATCTGGGCCTGCCGGCCGGTGAACTCGGTTTTCGCCGCTTCGTCCGCCACCTCCATCTCCACCTTGACCCTCAGGTAGCGCAGTTCCTGCCCGTCATAGATATTCACGATGAAAGGGTCCTGCGAGTAGATCACCGGCGCGCCCTTGCTCTCGGTCTTGGCCTCCGCTTCCTTGCCGTGCCCTCCCGAGAAGAGGAAAAAGGCGGCCACGCCGCCGGCCGCCAACACCACCACGGCGCAGATGATCACGATGAATTTCAGTT
>Ga0228535_1002564_pt1 | contig 16799 bp, 18 predicted proteins | sample SJ1metagenome_FD_168457 | JGI IMG/M metagenome (GOLD analysis project Ga0228535, IMG submission 168457) | Enriched culture of PCE-dechlorinating microbial communities from Ithaca, New York, USA - SJ1 | ecosystem: Engineered > Modeled > Simulated communities (microbial... > Unclassified | place... | reverse complement strand
GCATCGATGCAACTGCGCTCGAGAACGTATATAGAAGCTTTTTCGAAGAACGGGCGTTTCTGACACGAAGCCCTTTGAGCCCGACGATGGCGAGAAGCTGGAAGAAGGAATGGCGGACACCGGGGAAGGAGAAGGCGGAGTATCTTCCCAAGCTGGCGCTCGGTTGAATAGCTTGTGCTGGGCTGTCGGAAAGCTTTTTCCTCAGTGCCCTCTTTTACACAAGGTTGAGAGCACTAATGTCTATTTCCCGCTCGTCAGCTTGGCGAGCAGTTTTTCTGAGAGCACTTTCCAGGTCTGTGAGAGCGTCTGCCCGTCCGGCGCATCGTAGCGCGCGATAACTTCCTTGAAGCCGGCAATCGCTTTTTCCGTATTGCCTTTCTTGTACTCTATAAAAGCCATTTCATATTTGGCATTGAGCATGTATTCGGGGTCGCTGCCATAGCGCTCGAGCAGCACCTGGTAGTAATACTGAGCGCCGTTGAGGTCATATGCGTCGTACCGCTCTTGGGCGAGCTGAATGATTTTCTGTGCGCTGGCATCCGGCGGCGCTGGCGGCGGCGCGGAAGCGCATGACGCGAAAATGCTGACGAGCAGAGCGAGCGTTATAAGCGCGAAAGCGCGAAAAATTCTTCTATTCATCTGATTTCCTCACGGGAACCGATTATGCTATACTCGCCCAACGAGGTCAAGACGAACCATGATCGCAACATTCATCAATGCGGCAGCAGTCATTGTAGGCTCGCTCATCGGGCTTCTCATCAGAAAAGGCATCAAAGAAGAGTACCGCAAAGTGGTATTCACCGCGGCGGGGCTCACATCCCTCACGATCGGCATCCAGATGGCGCTCAAAACGAGCCACATTCTCTCGTTTGCCCTCGCGCTCATGATAGGTGGGCTGTTGGGTACGCTCCTCGATGTTGAGGGCGGAATCGAGCGGTTCGGCGAACGCCTGAAAGCTCGGTTTGCGAGCAAGTCCGAGGGAGCGTTTGCGGCGGGCTTTCTGAATGCGTCGATTCTGTTCTGCGCGGGAGCGATGGCGATTGTCGGTTCGTTCAGAGCCGGAACCGAGGGCGATTATTCCCTCATTTTTACAAAAAGCGTGCTCGATGGCTTTGTGTCGATCATTTTCGCGGGAGCGATGGGAATCGGGGTGGCATTTTCTGCGCTTTCCATTCTGGTGTACCAGGGAGCGCTCACGCTGTTGTCCGTGTATATCAAGCCGTATGTGAGCGATCTTATGCTCGCCGAGATCACAGGCATCGGCGGGGCTCTCGTCATCATGATCGGCTTTGGTCTCCTTGAAATAAAAAGCTTCAAGACAGGGAATTTCTTGCCGGCGCTCATTATTATTGTCGTGCTTGTGCTTGTAATGCCTGTTCTTAAGTTTCTATAATTGAGGCATGCATATTTGGGCTCGGCGGAGCCGGGAACAGCAATTCATTCATACGCGGCGGGAAGATGAACAAGGGGAGTGGTATGCCCTGGATAACGCTGCGATCATCATGCCTGCAGTTGCAAATGAAATAACGACAAGCCTCTTCCGCTTCGAAGCCGAACTCGATGCCCCCATCGATGTGGGTGTGATGGGCAAAGCCCTCGAGCTGACGGTCCGGCGCATGCCCTATTTCAATGTGCGGCTCAGGCGCGGCTTTTTCTGGTACTATTTCGAGCCCTGCCACACGCTGCCGCACCTGTATCCGGATTCTCCGAGCCCAAGCCAGCTCTGGGACATCAACAAACGAGGAACCCGCATGTTCCGGATTCGCTGCGAAGCGAACAGAGTTGCCGGCGAATTTTCACATGCTCTGACCGACGGGACGGGCGGCATGACCTTTCTCAAGACCCTTCTTGCGAATTATTTTCTGCTGAAAGGCATAGCGCCCGGAGCGGAGCTTGGCGAGGGCGAGTTCAGAGATATCCTTACTTCGCAATCATTTATCGAGAGCCCTTCAATACCGAGCGACGAGTTCGAAGATGCCTACCAGCGCTATTTTCCGAAAGGCTTGCCATTTCCGGATACCGGCCCTAACGCGTTTCATATGAAATTCAAACGCTTGCCCAAAGGCCAATACCGGGTTATTTCCGGCGAGTTCAATCTGACGGAAGCACTCGGCGAAGCAAGACGCCACGGAGCCAGCCTCACCGAGCTCATGACTGCAGTCTATCTCGATGCCCTTCAGCAGATATGGCATGAGACAGTACCGCGCCCCAAAGAGTACTACATCGCAGTGGAAGTGCCGCTCAACCTGCGCACTATGTTTCCATCAAAAACATTTCGCAATTTTTCGCTTTTTGTGCTTATCGCGGAAGACATGCGGCTCGGCATGCGCAGTTTTGAAGAGCTCGTCATGCGGACACATTACCAGATGAAGCTCGAGTACGACCGCATGAGCATCGCCAAGCATCTGAGCCGCAACGCAGGCAGCGCGAGAAACCTGGTTGTGCGGGCTGTCCCGCTTTTCATAAAAGACATATTTGCGCGCATCTTTTTTGCAAAATTCGGTGAATCGATGCTTTCGGGCTTTATTTCGAATCTTGGGCAAGTAAATATGCCGCCAGGATTTACGCCACACATTCAGCGCTTCGGGTTCATCCCCGCGCCAAGCCTCACTACGTTGACAAATGCATCGATGCTGAGCTGGGGCGACAAACTGATCGTCGATTTTGGCAGCCTCACTGAATCGCGCGAGCTGGAGCGGCTGTTTTTTAGGCGCTTGAGGAGCCTGGGGCTGCAGGTGCGCGTTTCGTGCCGGCTTGATCAATCTGAAGTCAAGCGATTGGAGGAGGAACCCAATGCCATATTGTCCTGATTGCGGTGTCGAGATTGGAAATGCGCCTCGCTGCCCGCTTTGCGGGTCACCAAACCCAAAAGCGGTTCCAGACGCGCAGAATCCCTGCAAAGATGTTGATATAACAGGAAAGCATCCTGCTGCGAATATCATTTTTGAAGGTGGCGAAGGCATATTTAGTAAAGAAGAAAAACGTACGGTTCTTTGGGAAGTGCTTTCGGTGGCGTTTGCTATCGCGATTGTCGTTCTGGGAGCGGTGAACCTGTTCGAGTCCAGGCGGTTGTCGTGGTCGCTGTATCCTATTGTGTCGATTTTGCTTTTGTGGGTAGAGGCGACGGCATTCCTTGTGCTCAGAGACATGCAGGTATTGCGCATTGTGCTCGGCGCGATTGCTCCACCAGCTTTCCTCTTGGCGCTGGGGTTTGTCAGCGGAAGCCCCAGATGGGCGCTTGGGCTGGCTATCCCGATTGCGGTGCTAGTTGAATCGCTTACAGGAGCTCTGGTGCTCGCAATTGGCAAGAGCAAACGGAAAGGTCTCAATCTGATTGCATATGTGCTTATGGCCGTGGCGGTTTTATGTATTGGCCTGGAGTTGTTCATCGATCTTTTCGCGCGAGGGGTTGTAGCATTCGACTGGGCGCCGATCTGTGTAATTGCGCTTTTGCCGATTGCGGGGTTTTTGCTGTATCTGCATTATCGTGTGATAAAAACGGCGAATTTGCGGCGGCTTTTTCATTTATAGAGAAGAGCGCGAGAGCGCGCCATACCTCATAGCCCGACACAAACTGGAGCATTCCCTGCCTGCCCATTGCACAAATGCGAGCATTTCGTCTATACTCTAGAAAATTCGTCGATCTGCGCTACATGAATCGGCTGATCCAGTCGAGCGCCATCGTTTCGAACATGTTACGGCCATTATGCATGGCCTCCAGCTTGATTGATCAGGATTCATGCTTTTCAACAAACAATAAAGGATTTCTCGTGAATTTTTCCTCATTCTCATTCGATGGCACAATTACCAAAGCCATTGATCGCGCCGGCTACACAGATGCGACGCCAATCCAGGCCCAGGCAATCGGACCCATTCTCGAAGGCAAGGATGTGCTTGGCCTTGCCCAGACCGGCACCGGCAAAACCGCCGCATTCGCGCTGCCGATGCTGCAGCGGCTATTGACAGGTAAGCGCTGCACCGCTCGCGCCCTCATCCTGTCTCCCACCCGCGAACTTGCGGAACAGACACGCAAAGCATTCGAGGCCCTCGGCAAAGAAACGAATCTGTATGCGCTTTCGATCTACGGCGGCGTGTCCACCTCGGCCCAAATCCGCTCACTCAAGCGCGATATGCCGGAAATTCTGGTTGCATGCCCCGGGCGCCTGCTCGACCTCATGGGCCAGCGCGTTGTCAGTCTCAAAGACATCGAAATGCTCGTACTCGACGAAGCAGACCAGATGTTCGACATGGGATTTCTGCCTTCGATTCGTCAGATTATAGAAGCGCTGCCCACGGGGCATCAGACCCTCATGTTCTCGGCAACTCTGCCCTCCGAAATCCGCAGTCTGGCAAGAGAATTTCAGAAGGATCCGGTCCGCATCGAAATCGGCAACTCCCGCCCGGTCGAGACCGTCAACCACATCGTCTACCCCGTCATGCAGGCTGACAAGTACGCCGTGCTCGCCTCCATCCTCAAGGAAAATGCGACCGGCCAGGCCCTCATCTTTACAAAGACAAAACATCGCGCCCAGAAACTCGCCACCCAGCTTCTGGATGCAGGCCACTCCGCAGCCGCGCTCCATGGCAACCTTTCACAAGGCCAGCGCGACAAGGCCATGCTCAAATTCCGCACCGGTAAAGCGCGCATCATGGTGGCAACCGACATTGCAGCGCGAGGTATCGATATCAGCGGCATTTCCCACGTCATCAACTTCGACATGCCCGACACTGCGGAAGCCTACACCCACCGCATCGGACGTACCGGACGCATGATGCACTCAGGCATCGCGCTCACCCTTGCGACGCCGGATGACCGATCGATGCTGAAAATCATCGAACGACTTGTAGGTTCGCCGATGGAGCGTCGCATCGTGTCGCTGGCGGATAGCGAAATGCAAAACGCCTTGGATGCAAGAGATAAGGATAAGAAAGAACGCAATCCCCAGAACAGGGGTGGCGATAGAGCTGTGCACAGCGGTCAAAGAGATCGCAGCCCGCAAGCTCGGCGAAATGATAGAGTTCCGTATAGCAATAGAAATGCACGCGGCAAGCAACCCCGCCATAATGATGCACAACCTCAGGGCAACTCGCGTGATGCGCGCAGATCCGCACCCTACGCTGCGCACCCATACCGTGATTCGTACAACTCCGCGCTCAACTCCGCGCCTCACTCGCGCGGCCGCTACCCCAAGGAATATGCTTCCATCCCTTGACATATTCTGCGATATTTTGTAAATTTATTCTCGCGCCGCAGGGTAGAGCAGTTGGCAGCTCGTCGGGCTCATAACCCGGAGGTCGGAGGTTCGAGTCCTCCCCCTGCTATCGAGAATAAAGGCTTCCGAAAGGGAGCCTTTTTTATCACGGTATTTCTCATTTTTGCTGGCTGTTACCATAGCTTCTTATGTATGCATTTCCGATTTTCTTATTTTCTTTGAAGCATTTCTAAAGTATGATAGATAATTGCCGCAGTAATGAAACAAAGAAGGCTACGAGCGTGACTCGACTTTATCGCCGAGTACAAACTGGCCGATGGTACTGGTGAAGTCGATATCAATGGCAATCCATCATCGCCAGCGTGTGCGCTCGCTGCATAGGCTCTTCAAGGAGCGCAAATTTGCTCCAGTGGAGGTATGAGCATGAAAAAACATATACATATTACGATTCCGAAAGAGCAAATTGCGGAATTTTGTCAGCAGCATCATATTAGTAAGCTGGCGCTCTTTGGTTCTGCATTGCGCAAGGACTTTGGGCCGGAAAGTGACATCGATCTGTTGGTGGAATTCGAGCAGGGCCATACTCCAGGCCTTTTCGGTATTGCTCGTATGGAACGCGAGTTATCAGTGATCTTGGGTGGACGCAAAGTTGATCTGCGCACTCCAGAAGATTTGAGCCGCTATTTCCGCGATGAAGTGTTGCATGACGCTGAGGTGCAGTATGTACAGGGATGATAAAATCCGCTTACAGCACATGCTTGATGCTGCCCGGGAAGCTGTAGAGTTTGCCCGTTTGAGCCGACGTGAAGATCTGGATAACGATCGCAAACTGACACTGGCTTTAGTAAAAGATATCGAAATTATTGGCGAAGCTGCCTGCCAGATTTCCGAAGCGACACGAGAGCGATTGCATGAGATTCCTTGGGAAGACATTGTGGGCATGCGTCATCGCCTGGTTCACGCATACTTTGATATAAACCTTAATGTGCTCTGGAATACAGTTCAGGATGATCTTCCGCCATTAATCGAAAGCCTGCAGAAAGCAATGGAGAAGTAAGCATTGTCAGATGGCCTGTAACAGTATATCAAGCTCGAAAACCGCCTGGTCTTGCTTGCCTGGCTCTCCAGCCTTCTGGATTATGGGAAGCCCTGGTCGACTTTTGATAGTAGAAACTCGTCATGCCAATTGTGTTGCGCCAATTCCTGAACACGAAGAATCCTCCGCTGCTCACTTCATCTCTGCTTGAGGGGACCCTTTTTTGCATTTTATTGACGCTTTGTCCGCACAATCGTTATTCTTAAATTGGCAAGAGTAATCGAAAACAAAAGGGCGGATCCCATGAAAAGACCAGTTCATTCAGTCACAGAGATTCTGGATGCAATCGCGCAGGGCCGGCAAAGGACGAATCTCCTCAGGAAATATGAGCAGAGATTCATTGCGTTTTTGGTCAGGTTCATTCCTTCGTGGGTTTCTTCGAATATGCTCACTGCGGTCGGGTTTTTGGGGAATGTGCTGGTTTTCCTGAGCTTTGTGCTAGCGGCAAAAATCAGCGGCTATTGGCTGTTTCTGGGAATTGCGGGCTTTGCGATCAGCTGGTTCGGAGACTCGCTCGACGGGCGGATTGCCTATTATCGCAACAAGCCGAGAAAGTGGTATGGGTTTGCGCTCGATATTGCCGTCGATTGGCTGGGTATTGTCCTGATAGGGCTGGGATTCATACTGTATGCAAACGGCTATCTCAAAATTGTCGGATATGCGTTCATCACATTCTACGGGCTTGAAATCATTATCGCGCTCATGAGATACAAAATTACCGGCAATTACTCGATCGATGCGGGACTTCTGGGCCCTACCGAGGCAAGAATTGCCATTTCGCTGTTTTTGCTGATAGAAATTGTCTTCAAAGGGACACTGCAGTATATGGCCCTTGTAGCAGTTGCTGTGCTTATTATTTCGAGTTTTTCCGAACTGAAAAAGCTGCTCGATGCTGCGGACGCACAGGATCGGGAAGAAAAGCGCGCCCAAGATCGGGAATCCAAGAATATTGTTGAACTGAAGGGTGCAGAAAAAAGATGAACGCGGCACGTGTCATGGCTGGTTTTGCCAAAGCACAGGTCTCGGCATTTCTGGGGGGGATCGTCGATTACTCCGTGATGATTCTTTTTGTTCAGTTGTTTCATATCCATTATGCAATTGGCATTATTGCGGGCGGCATTGTCGGTGCCGCGGTGAATTTTGCCATAAACAGATACTGGTCGTTCTACTCGCCCGAGGGGCGCTACAGCGATCCGGTCACCGTCCAGGGCATGAAATTCATTCCGGTCTGTCTGGCCAGCATCGCCATGAAAGCGACGGGCACCTATTGGCTTGTGCAGGCTGTCTCACTGGATTACCGGATCAGCCGCCTCGCTGTTGACGCAATTATTTCCTTTGCATTTAATTATCAGATGCAGAAACGGTGGGTCTTCAAAAAAGTTCGCAATTTTGAAAAGAAGTTTTGAAAGAAAGAGAATTTTGCTGCACGTATTAGCGCGGCATCAGTCATGCCCGCCAGGAATGAGAACCGCTGTGTGCCTGCCGGTTTTCCAGCATCCCAGCAATTGCGTCGTGTACAATGACATCGATATTCTTTTTTTCTCCGATTGCAAGAGACTTGGTCTCGATGGGCGCGCCGAACTCGACAATGACGCGCGAGCGGCGGTTGATATGCAGGCTGCCAGGCCGTATGACTTTGTCGGTTCCGGATAGGCAGACTGGCACGATGGGAACGCCGGCAAGGACTGCCGCATAAATGCCGCCACGGCTGAACGTGTCGATTCCCGGGCCCTGGTGCGTGTGTCCTTCCGGAAAGAGAATGAGACTGCGGCCCTGTTTGAGCCGCCGTATCATGGTTTTGAAGGCGGCAAGCTCTGCTTTCTGGTTGCCTTGTTCGATGAATACCGTGCCGCTTGCACGCATCCAGAACGAAAACGCTGGAATCATGCGGAACATGCCATTGGCGACGAATGCAGCATTCTGCGGGATAGCGTCGAAGAGTACGGGAATGTCGGCGGGCGATCTGTGATTGGAAACGAACAGATATGCCCGATCGGGCCTGATCTTCTCCGCTCCAGATACTTGGAGCCTGATTCTGCCGATTCTGCAGATGCGACGCGCCCACCAATGGATTGTCTTGAAAACATAACGCTCGTACTCCGGGCCCCTTCTGATAAAAAAAGTGCGGGGTATTCGGCGCATGGTCCGGATTGTCGCAAGGAGCATGAGAGGCAGAAGAAAGCTCGTATCTTCTTTTACTGCTGCATTGAAAAGCGCAATAATCGGAACTTTGCTCTGCTTTACGATGAGGGCATAACGGTTTGCGTCCAGTTCTTTTTCGGGGTCATAATCTTCTGCGTTGCGAGGCCCTGATACGCCAGCCGATTGTGCTATTCTCTTTTCGGTATGCACAACGTCGAAGGACATGATCGGTATTGCTCCTGCCGGCTATTTTAAAATACTTGCGCTGAGGATTCAATAGAACGCATTGCCTCATCGAAAATCTAAGCGAAACAATACCGATGCCTCATCATAAAATCTAAGCGAAACTATCCCCCAGTACGAATGCTGGAGGATAGCGATGGGGCTTAGCATGAAAGAACGACAAAGGATCATTGCTGAAACTGCAACCCGCTACCGGGAAGCACGCAAGAAGGGAAAAGGCCTTATTCTCGATGAGCTGACTGCATTGACAGGCTATAACCGTTTGTATGCAATGCACTTGCTCACCTGGTGGGGAAAAACAGTCCAAAGGGTCCTCGATGGTACGCGCCTTAAGATTGTCATTGGCTCTTCCCGGGTACGCAAGAAACGCACCGGCAAGAAAAAGTATTCGGAGGCACTCTACGAGTCGCTTAAGCGTATATGGGCAACCTTTGACTGCATGTGCGGCAAGCGCCTTGCTGTCTTTATCCGCGAAAATATCGCCTTCCTTGCACTCCACGAGGAGTATGCGATTACGGATACCGTCCGCGCAGAGCTTACTGCCATTAGCCCCGCAACGATCGATCGCCTGCTTGCCAAAGAAAAACAAAAGCCTTGGTTTTTGAAGCGCCACAATACTGCGAGTGAAGCTGCCAACCACTACAAGACCAAGAACCCCATCAGAACCTACTATGGCTCCGACGAACGGCGCCCGGGATACCTGGAAATCGATACGGTGTTCCACAGCGGTGTGACCGTCCATGATGAGTTCTGCTGCACCCTCGACGCCACCGATACCATGACCGGCTGGGTCGAACTGCGGGCCCTGCCCAATCGTGCCCAGCGCTGGGTCAAAGAGGCGCTCGTCGACGTCCGCAGCACGCTGCCGTTCCGCCTCATCGCCATCGATTCTGACAATGGCTCGGAATTCCTAAGGTAGACTGGTCTATGATTGGTGTACACGCGAACAGATCCAGTTTACCTGTTCACGCAGCTACCACAAGAATGACAACCCCTTCCTGGAGCAGAAGAACAGCCAATATGTCCGCCAATTCGTCGGCTACGCGTGCTACGAAACCACCGAAGAATTCCAAGCCCTCAGGGAAGTCTATCGCGTCCTCTGTCCCTTACTGAACCTCTTCTACCCCTCGACAAAACTCATCGCAAAGCATCGTGAGAACGCAACCATTCACAAAACCTATGACACACCCCAAACCTCTTTCTCCCGCGTGCTTGCCTCTCCCTCTGTATCGCTTACGGCAAAAGAGCAGCTCTCGGCACTCAAAGCCAGCTATGATCCTGTAGTACTGCGTTCTAACCTGGATACCGCTCGACAAACTACACCATGCGCATGGCAATAAAACACTGGTAGAGATACTCTATGAGAAAGAATGAATGCTTAGAAAATATGATGAGGCATCCATAGCTTTTCGCTTAGATTTTATGATGAGGCATTACGGAGGTTGAACTGCCTGCAGTGTGAATATTCACCTCGATGCCGTCTTCTTTCAGGCTTCCCTGCAGAGTCAGGATTCAGTCTCTTCCTTTGAAGCTGAATAAGATGACCCTTGACGATCCGAAAATGCCTGCATAACGCGCGCTTGGCTGCGAGGCGGGCAACTGGCGCGCGGTTTACATATATACAATGTCGACAAGGCCGAGCAAGCCAAAATCCACTGTAGCAGCGCTACTACGCATATAAGCTCGGTGCAGTCACTTCATTATGACTATTGGTCAGCAGGTGTTTTTTCCCCAAACAATTGCGCGGTGTCGGCAAATCCGATGACCTTGCAGGCAGCATACTCAAAAGACCTGTCGCCGCCATACACGATGACTCCGGTCTCGAATGCGGGATCGAGCTTTCGGATAGCGGAGAACTTCTTGCAGAAATCCGCGGAAAATGTCCGCGATGCCTTGATTTCGATCGGCATGAGCCTATTCTCACGCTCAACCAGGAGATCGCACTCGAGTCCCTTGCTGTCTAGCAAGAAATAGAGATCGGGGTCCATTCCTGCATTGAGGCACGCCTTGATTGCTTCCGAAACGACCAGATTCTCGAACATGCCTCCAAGAAGCGGATGCGTTGGAATCTGCTGAACATCCCGAATGCCGAGCAAGTAATTCACGAGCCCTGGTTCCAGAAAATACAGCTTTGGCGCTTTGATAAGCCGTTTCCCGAAATTGCGGAAATACGGCTTCAGCCGGTACACGATGAACGATGCTTCCAGAATGCTCAACCATTCGGACAGCGTCGTCGAGCTGATGCCGGTTGAGTTGGCAAGATCGCTCAGGTTGAGTATCTGGCCAACCCTGCCCGCAAGCAGTTTGAGGAAGGTTTCAAAAGCTAAAAGATTGCGGATCGACGCGATCTGACGCACATCGCGCTCGACATACGTCTGGTAGTAATTTCTATAGAACATGCCCGGATCAAGGCCCCCCTGGTAGATTCGGGGTAGAAAGCCTGTGTAAAGATATTCGTCACGGTCCATGGCAATACCGGCATTGCTCAACTCCTCGATTGAAAGCGGCAGCAGCTCGAGCAGGGCTGTCCTGCCGGCTAGCGATTGGCTCACTTTCGCTCTGATATGCAGCTGGTGGCTTCCTGTAATGATGTAGCGCCCTCTCTCATCCGGATGCTCGTCGACATCGACCTGGATATAGCTCAAGAGCTCGGGCACACGCTGGATTTCATCGATAATGAGAGGCGGAGGATGCATTTTGAAGAATGAGCGCGGATCAGACTGAGCGAGGAGGCGATCCTCGGGCAGTTCAAGGTTGACATAGTCAAAGCCCGAGAATTGATGTCTGACAAGGGTTGTCTTGCCGGACTGCCGGGGACCGGTCAGTGTCACCACGGGATATTCCCGGGCAGATCGGGCCAGTATCGCACTCATTTTCCGCTCGATATAGAGTGAGGCCATGAACAATGTCCTCCATTAAGTTGTTTTCATGTAATAGAATAATGCATTTTGGTACAAAATTCAAGTAGAAATTGGAAATTGTGCAAATATGCCCCCCCTGCGTTTGGCGTAGACAACGGTGATGGCAAGGGCTCCTTTCCCGACCCCGCCTTTCCGCTTTCCATGCGCGCCGGCCTTGTCTTCCTTGCCGGTTTCGGTAGCCGGGGTATCGATTTCGTCTTCCGGGATTTATTCGATTTTGACTTTGCAGGTCATTTCTTGAAAATTCCCGCCAGCATGCTCATCTCGTGGATGCTCATCCCGGCTCCTCCAACGATGAACATGACGACAAAATAGACTACGCATGCCTTCCAACCGAGCATGACCCAGAGCATCGACAGAATCACGGGATTGATGAGGGGAGACGCGAACACAAAGGAGATGGTCACGCCGTCGGTCAACTTCTTTCGTCCCGGCGATTTCCGGGATAGAATCGGACAGATGAGAGGCACGCTGAAATGAACATCACAATCCGCAATGAAACCCCGGAAGACTTCAGGAGGGTGGAAGAGATCACCCGCGAGGCGTTCTGGAACCTCTACGTCCCGGGATGCGTCGAGCATTACCTGGCCCACGTCATGAGAAGCCACGAGGATTTCATAAGGGAGCTGGATTTTGTCGCCCTGGCGGACGGCAGGCTCGTCGGGAACATCATGTACACGAGGTCCTCCGTCGAGAACGAGCAGGGCGGGAGGCTGGAAACGATCACCTTCGGGCCGGTGAGCGTCCTTCCCGAGTACCAGCGGAAAGGCATAGGGTCAGCATTGATCCGGCACACCATCCAGAAGGCGAGGGAATCTGGGCACGCGGCAATCATCATCTACGGGAGCCCATACAACTACTGCAAGCATGGGTTCAAAAGCGGCAAGGACTTCAACATCGGCAACGCGGAGGGCAGGTACCCCTTCAGCCTCCTCGTGCTCGAGCTGAAGGAAGGCGTATTCGCCGGCCATGCGTGGAAATATCACGAGAGCGTCGTATTCGGCATCGACCCGGCGGCCGCGGAAGAGTTTGACAGGACCTTCGAGCCCAAGGAGAAAGGTTGGCGGTACACCCAGGAGGAGTTTTCGATAGCGTGCCGTGCGTTTCTGGAGTGAGGGGGGGGAAGTGATCGACTAAAAAATCGCTCTTTGAAAACTATACATCACTTAAAATTCAGGACGATGTTGATTTTAAAATCTTTTTTGGAATATACTAAAAATCAATCTATAATGGTAAGAAGGATTTATTATGAGCCGAAAAAATATCTATAACCATTCTATAGAATTGAAAAAGCTTACAATAAAGAATGCTCCTTCACATGATTTCGCCTCACAGATTGAAAAAATACCATACAGAGGATATGAAGTCGAGCAAATTTCTGATGGAAGAAAGATTGTTATTGTCAAACCAGGGGGCAAACAGACTTTCGGGAAAATGAGAAAAGAAGACTTCTTCGTCTTCATCTACAATCCAATAGAGGAATCATTATGGCAGATATCTCATAAGCAAATTTTAGAAGATATAAAGATGAAAATCGAAAATAGCCCTGAAGAAGCCATAAAAGTCCTTGAAGCTATGGAGAAGGTATATCATGGTGCAGACCCAGATGACCTAATTAGCCAAATTAAGGTAAATCAGACAACTGGTGAAAATCCAGAAGTCCTACTAAAAGCATATAAATGGATCTGGGGGCAAGAGGATGTGAATTATCCTGATGGTTTAGGGCGCAGAATGTCATGGGAAGGATTAATTAAAGAAAATAACGAGATATTGGAAACAGGTTCTGGTTTGAAAGATTTGCTTGAAGAACTTAGAGCAAAATACGAATAAAAGGAGCATTTATGAGTTATAGTGAGATAGCGGAAAAAGAATTTTTACTGCCATTTGTTCTAGAAAAATCAGAATACTCACCTGGCAGTCTCGCTTTCTATGACCAAGAACATGAGGTATGGCTATATCAAGCCAATTGCCTCGAATTCATGGATCAACTATTAAAGAAATATCCTGATGGTATATTTGATATGATATTTGCTGATCCACCTTATTTTTTATCAAATGGTGGCATAACCTGTCAGGCAGGGAAAATGGTAAAAGTTGATAAAGGAAAGTGGGATAAATCGAAAGGTCCGGAAATGAATCATGAATTCAATCTTTCATGGCTGTCCAGGTGCCAGAAATTGCTCAAACCTAATGGAACAATTTGGGTATCTGGCACTCATCATGTAATCCATTCAGTTGGATTTGCAATGCAACAATTAGGCATGAAAATATTGAATGATATAACCTGGGAAAAGCCCAATCCGCCCCCTAATTTATCCTGCAGATATTTCACTCATTCTACTGAAACCATCATTTGGGCAGCAAAAAACGAACGATCTAAACATTTTTTCAACTACGAAAAAATGAAAGAAATAAACGCTGGCAAGCAAATGAAATCTGTCTGGAATATTCCTGCTCCAACCAGCGCAGAAAAAACCTTTGGCAAGCATCCTACTCAAAAACCGCTAGAACTACTAAACCGCATTCTCTTAGCGAGCACAAGACAAAATGACTTGGTACTTGATCCGTTTGCAGGAAGCTCAACAACAGGGGTTGCTTGTGTATTGCTAAGGCGTCGATTTGTTGGTTGTGAATTGGAGAAAACTTTTATTGATCTTTCCATCGAAAGATTAAAGATGGCAATTCAGGATGCAGAAGCATCGCTAGACTTTGATAGGATGCAAATATGATCTCTGGTGGCAAGCAAGGCGAAAGCACTCAGACGGGTCTAAATTTTGAGAAAAAAGTAGATCTGCAATCTCAGTTGTCAAATATTAATGGATACCATTTGGCTAAAATCCCTGGCCAAGCAGGAGTTGGGGTTTATTTTGAAGGAGAACTAGTTGCCCGATGCTTCAGAAAGAATGATTTCTATAGATTTCTTGAGGAGAATAATATTGACTGGAAATCAATAATATCAAGGAAATTGCTTCCTGATGATGCTATGCTTGTGATAATTCGCGAAACTTTATTTATAATAGAAGTAAAATATCAGCAAGTTGCAGGTTCTGTTGATGAGAAACTACAAACTTGCGATTTCAAAAGAAAGCAATATCAAAAGCTTGTAAGACCGTTAGGGTTAAGGGTTGAATATGTTTATGTGCTCAGTGATTGGTTTAGGAAGCCCGAATATAAAGACGTCTTGGAATATATAGAATCTGTAAACTGTCACTATATATTTAACACATTACCGCTAGCTTGGCTTGGACTTCCATCATAAAATTGAAAAACAAAAGACTTTTGTTTGGTGTAGAGCCTACACTCTACCATAGATTTTTTCATTAGGCGCGAATTATCGAGAATCAGAAAATTCTTGCCGTTCATAAGGAAACGGTATTTCAGCTGATCTCTATTGCTGATCACCAGAGCTTTAGTGTTGTAGGGAGATATTTTGGTTAAATTTCAGAGCAGAGACTGAAACGGCCTGTGTCGGGGTTACAAATGGGTGACAGTATAGGAATTGATTCGGAATCCGGGTTTCCGGGCTTCCTACTTGTTGTTGTATTACAACAACTTGCTGATGGAGAATAGGGGATTCGAACCCCTGACCTATAGATTGCGAACCTATCGCTCTACCAACTGAGCTAATTCCCCATTGCGGCTGCCGCTGCGGCAGCCGAATGCAAATATAGCAAATTCAGGGGCGGCGCATCAAGCGGTGGGGCCTTGGCCGGCTAGCGTGCGGCCGGCAAAGTGGGCGTTCACTCGTTTAGTTCTCGCCATCCGCGCTCGGGCTCGGCTTCTACCGCCCGCGATCTCGCTTTCCTCACTCCACCACCACAGTCCATCCATAGGGGTCGGGCCGGCGCCCGGTCTGGATGCCGTCGATGGCGTCGAAGAGCTGTTGGGTGATGGGCCCGATGGCTCCGCCGCCGAAGGTGTAGGTCTGGCCTTTCCACTTCATGGAGCCGATAGGGGAGATGGCGGCGGCGGTGCCGGTGCAGAAGGCTTCGTCGGCGGGGCCTTTGGAGGCGTACTTGCCGAGGCCGAGCACGCGCTCGAGTTCGAGCGGGGCGAAAACCACTTCGATTCCGAGCATTTCCCTGGCGATTCGCATGACGGAGTCGCGAGTTATGCCCTTGAGGATCGAGGGGGAGTCGGCGACGTAGAGCTTGCCGCCCTTGACCATCGCGAAGTTGGCGCTGCCGACTTCCTCGACGTTGACGCCGTCGTGGTCGAGGTAGAGGACGTCGGAAAAGCCTTCGTGCTTGGCTTCGTAGGCGGGCAGGAAGCAGGGGGCATAGTTGCCGGCTGCTTTGACCCAGCCGGTGCCGCGAGCCGCGGCGCGCTGGAAGGTGTCGTCAGCTTTTATGGAGATAGTCGCCATGCCTTTGAAATAGACTCCGACCGGCTGGACATAGACAACAAACATGGTTGTGTCGGCAGGAGCGGGCTGCAGTGTTTTTCCGATTCCGAACAGCACCGGGCGGATATAGAGCGAGCCTTTTTCGGCCGGCGGGATGTAGTCACGGTTAGCCTTGACGACTTTTGTCACGGTTTCGATGAAGAGGTCCTGGGGCACAGCGGGCATCATGAAGCGCTCGGCGCTCCTGGCGAATCGTGCGGCATTCGCTTCGGGCCTGAAGAGGCGAATTTTGCCATCGACCCCCCGGCGGGCTTTCATGCCTTCAAATATGGACTGTCCGTAGTTGAGCGCGCATGCTTGGGGTGGTACACGCAATACTCCTGTTTTCACTACCGCGCATGGTTCAAAAACACCATCGGGCCCGGCGACACTGCCACCCATATACGGGGTCACAGTGAGCGAAAAACCGAGCTTGCTCCAGTCCAGCGATGCCAAATCAGCAGGCTCGAGGGAACCGGGGACGCACATCGATTCAAAACGCGATCCTTTGTTCTCTTTGTCTGTGGTCATGTACAGCCTCCCAAAGTATTTCCGGCGAGTTTACTCTTCTTGTGCATGCAAGGCAAGGGGTTATGCGAATTTTGTGCATGGTTATGCAGTGGGTGGGGCAGGCGCGGATGGGGTAAGCGTGTGGCAGCAGGCGCGGGCTGGCGAGCGCAGGGCAGGAAGTCCGGGACCTGAATGCAGCCTTGGACTTGTCCTCTAGGACCTGTCCACTATAACCTGTCCGCCAACTCTTCCCAGCGCAGAAGGTCCGACTCGATGAGACGGCAGAGTTC
>Ga0228535_1002563_pt1 | contig 16809 bp, 14 predicted proteins | sample SJ1metagenome_FD_168457 | JGI IMG/M metagenome (GOLD analysis project Ga0228535, IMG submission 168457) | Enriched culture of PCE-dechlorinating microbial communities from Ithaca, New York, USA - SJ1 | ecosystem: Engineered > Modeled > Simulated communities (microbial... > Unclassified | place... | reverse complement strand
ATATCACGCAAGGAGGAACTGGCCACTCGCTCAGCCTGAGTGAAAAGGGGACATTTTAATCGAGCTAAGAATGGGGACATTTTAATTGAGTCTTGACACTTTTCATAGAAACGCCTTGACATGCCTTTGGAGTCCATATATCCTTCGCAGAAATTAGCTTCATTCATTATTTATACGCATGCTCTGTATATGCGGAAGGAGGAATACTAGATGAAGCGTACGTACATGCTGCTTGCGGTGTTTGCCCTGGCAGGATTAATGGTGTTCTCGGGTGCTCAAAATGCATTTGCAGCCCCGACAATCAAAATCGGCGTCGCTGGCGCACATACCGGAGACTTGGCATCCTACGGTCTGCCGAGCGTCAACGCGGCAAAGCTTGTTGTCAAGAATATCAATGACAAGGGCGGTATCAATGGCCAGAAGGTAGAGCTCGTCATCGAAGACGATCAGTGCAAACCCGAGCTGGCTACCAATGCGGCAGCAAAGCTGGTCAGCGCCAAAGTAGTTGCGGTCATCGGGCATATTTGCTCGGGAGCGACAAAAGCAGCCCTGGGAATCTACAAAGATTCCAAAATTGTCACCATTTCGCCTTCTGCAACCAATCCGCCGCTTACCCAGAGCGGCGAGTATCCGAACTTCTTCCGAACCATCGCACCGGATGATGCACAGGCGAAACTTGCGGCTACCTTCCTTGCCAAAACGCTCAAACTGAAAAAGATCGCCGTCCTCCATGACAAGGGCGACTACGGAAAAGGTTTTGCTGAGCTCGTTAAGCAATATGCTGAAGAATATGGCGTTCAGGTACCGCTCTTTGAAGGTATCAACCCTGGTGCCCCAGATTATTCCGCGGTAGTCAACAAAATCAGCAATGCAAAAGTGGATGGCGTCGTGTGGGGCGGCTATCACCCCGAGGCTTCCAAGCTGGTGCAGCAGATGAAAGACAAGGGAATGAATATCCCCTTCATCTCCGATGACGGCGTAAAAGACAACACCTTCATCGAGGTTGCAGGCAAATACGCCGAAGGCGTCTATGCTACCGGCCCAACCGACACCTCCACCAATGCGCTCGCTATCAAGGCAATCGAAGAACACAAGAAAACATTCGGCACCGAGCCCGGTGCATTCTTCCTCAATGCCTATGCTGCCACCCAGGCACTTCTCAATGCGATTGAAAAAGCTGGATCAACCGATTACAACAAGATCGTAGCCGCGCTCAAATCCAACTATGTCGATACGCCACTTGGGCACATCAGTTTCGATCAGAAAGGTGATATCATCGGATTTGGCTTCTCCGTATATCAGGTCAAGAACGGCGTGTTCGTAGAACTGAAGTAAGCCTTTTTTCTGCGAGCCTCTTTGAAGCCGTTCTGGCCTACAAGTCGGAACGGCTTCTTTTTCGAATTTACTTCCCAAGGATCAGCACATGGAGTATTTTTTAAAGCTTTTTTTGAGCGGAACGGCAAAAGGCAGCATTTATGCGCTTATCGCCCTTGGATATACCATGGTCTACGGTATTATTCAGCTGATCAACTTTGCGCATGGCGAAATCTACATGATCGGCGGCTTTACTGCGCTTATTCTGGGCGGCTTTTTCTTTTCCAATGGCATGCCGGTATGGCTCGTTCTGCTTTTTTCGGTGCTGCTTTCCATTATCTACGCGTCGGCATTTGGGTACACAATCGAAAAGATTGCCTACCGGCCACTTCGGGGCAAACCCCGGCTTTCAGCGCTCATCAGTGCAATCGGTGTTTCGATTGTGCTGCAAAATTTTGTACTTCTTGCGCAGACAGAAAAATTCATGCCTTTCCCGTCATATCTTCCGGAATTCTCGTGGCTCCAGCCATATAAAGAATACATTAATTCCACGCAACTGATCATTCTGGGCGTCACCGCCATTATCATGGTTTTTCTTACGCTGCTCATCAAATTCACCAGAATAGGCAAGGCAATGCGGGCAACCGCGCAGGACATGCACATGGCCCAGCTTGTCGGCGTCGATGTCAATCAGGTTATTTCGGTTACTTTTATCATCGGTTCGAGTCTGGCTGCGATTGGCGGCGTTCTGATCTGCTCATACATGGGGCAAATCAACTATTACATAGGATTTGTCGCAGGTATCAAAGCATTTGTGGCCGCGGTGCTGGGGGGCATCGGGAGCATCCCGGGCGCGGTGCTCGGTAGCTTTATCTTGGGATGGACGGAAAGTCTTGGTACTGGCTACATTTCCAGCGATTATGAAGATGCTTTTGCCTTTGTCATTCTTATTGTGATTCTCCTCATCAAGCCCGATGGCATTCTCGGCAGAACCCAGAGACAGAAGGTGTAACCTATGAAATCACGTTCACTTTTGGCAGATATCGGAAAATCTTTCCTCATCGCAATCTGGTTCATGGTTCTTCTTTTCCCGCTCATGGTGATGAAGGTGAATGTCTCGAAAGGTGTAGCACAAGTCCAGTTCCGCTGGAATATGTTGCCGCTCGTCGGAATTGCTGCTTTCGTGCTCTCTTTGTTGTGGCGCTTTGCGCTGGAATGGAACGAGAAGCGCGGCAATGACAATCGTACTGGGGGGCCTCTGGCTAAGCTCAAGGCGCTCACTTCGCAGTATCTCGGCATTGCAGTGGTGCGCAAGGGAGCGCTCTTTATCCTGCTTGCTTTTGCGGTCGCCTATCCCTTCCTCTTCGGCATGTACCACACCAACGTCATGATTACGGCATTCATTTATATAATTCTCGCGCTGGGCCTGAATATTGTTGTCGGGCTTGGCGGCCTTCTGAATCTTGGATATGCCGCATTTTTCGGTGTTGGAGCGTATACCTACGGGCTCCTATGGAAATATGTCGGCCATTCTTTTATCGCTGCAGGCATCGATCCGGGTTGGCTGTTCTGGATTTCACTGCCGCTGGCGGGCATTATCGCAACGCTATTCGGCATTCTTCTTAGCTTGCCGGTCTTGAGGCTTCGCGGCGATTATCTTGCCATCATTACCCTCGCATTCGGCGAAATATTCCGCATGGTCATGCAGAATTCCGGAGATATCACTGGGGGAGCGACGGGGATCAGCCTGATTCCGCGCCCTTGGCTATTCAATATAAAGCTTACGCCGCAAAAAGCGGCGACATACATTTACTTCATCGCCATTGTGCTGGTCTTGATTACTATCTTCGTCGTGCGACGGATCGAGGACTCGAAGGTAGGACGCGCTCTGGAAGCCATGCGCGAAGATGAAATTGCATGCCAGGCGATGGGTATCAATCTTGTAAGGAACAAGTTGATCACCTTCGCGCTTGGTGCATTCTGGGCGGGCATCGCCGGGGTGGTTATGGCCGCGCAGACGACATACATCAACCCCGACAGCTTTACCCTCTGGGAATCGATCATCATCCTTATGGCGGTGGTCATAGGAGGCACGGGTTCTATTCCAGGTGCCATCGGCGGCGCAATCCTTCTCAAGCTTCTGCCTGAGTATTTCCGCGCCCTTGCGCAGTATCGAATGCTCATTTACGGCATTGCAATGATTCTGGTCATCATATTCAAACCTGATGGCCTGATTCCCCGCAAAAGAAAGCAGTATACCTTCAAAGAAAAGGAACTCGCCAAATGAGTACTCAACAGCTGCAATCAAAACAATCGATACTGGAAATCGAAAATCTTTCGATGGCGTTCGGAGGCTTGCGCGCAATCGATGGCGTCTCCATGCACATCGACGAAGGAGAAATCGCCGCGCTCATCGGGCCGAACGGCGCAGGGAAAACCACAATTTTCAACTGCATCACCGGCGTCTACAAGCCGACCGAGGGAACTGTATCCATACGCAACAAAAACGGTCAGATCGAGCACATCCATGGGCTCAAGCCTGATATCATCAACCATAAAGGCCTTGCGCGCACATTCCAGAACATTCGTCTCTTTAACAACATGACCGTGCTGGAAAATGTCATGATAGGCCGGCACAATTCCCTCAAAGCAGGCATCTTCAAAGCGATTGTGCGCGATTCTTCCACAAAAGAAGAAGAACAGCGCGTCATCGAAGAAAGCTACCTCATCCTCAAGAAGCTCAAGCTCGACATGTATATCAACGAAACCGCAAGCAATCTGCCATATGGAGAACAGCGCCGCCTCGAAATTGCCCGGGCCCTCGCAACAGACCCGTTCCTGCTCCTCCTTGACGAGCCGGTCGCAGGAATGAATGCCCAGGAAACCAAAGAACTCGAAGAGACGATCAACATTATCCGCGACCAGGAGCACATCACAATTTTGCTCATCGAGCATGACATGAGCCTCGTGATGAACGTGAGCGAGCGCATCTACGTCCTCGATTACGGACGCCTCATCGCCGAAGGCACGCCGCACGAGATCAAGCGAAACCCCGATGTCATCAAGGCATATTTAGGAGAATAACATGGCACTGCTGGAACTGAAGAATGTGAGCACTTTCTACGGCAACATCCATGCCTTGAAAAGCATATCGATCTCTGTAGAGGAAGGCGAAATTGTCACCCTTATCGGCGCGAACGGCGCAGGCAAGACCACGACACTCATGAGTATCTGCGGCATTACGCCTGTGCGCAGCGGAGAAATTCTGCTCAAGGGCCAGAACATCACCAAAGTGAGCCCGAACAAGATTGTGCAAATGGGCGTTTCCCAGGTGCCCGAAGGCCGCCGCATTTTTCCGCAGCTTACCGTGTCAGAGAACCTGGACATGGGGGCCTTTCTTCGGCGCGACAAAGAAGACATAAAGCGCGACATGGAGGAGGTGTTTTCGATATTCCCGCGCCTGGCCGAACGGCGCAATCAGCTTGGCGGCACCTTATCAGGCGGCGAACAGCAGATGCTCGCGATATCGCGCGCGCTTATGGCCAATCCGCATCTCCTTCTGCTCGACGAACCTTCTCTGGGCCTCGCACCCTTGATTGTGCAGAGCATTTTCGAAATCATCCAGAGAATCAACAAAGAGCGCAAAACGACGATCCTCCTCGTCGAGCAGAATGCCAATATGGCGCTCAAAATTGCGAGCAAGGGTTATGTGCTCCAGAACGGCGTCATTAAAATGGCCGACACCGCCGCGCATCTCCTCGAGAATGAAGAAGTGCGCAAGGCATATTTGGGATTGTAGGAAATCGGGAGTATATTATAGAGAGAAGGTCGCAATACGCGCGGCCGGAAATTGCGAGACTGAAAATCGCGCCCAACGGAGGAAAGCCATGAAAGTCGGACAGCGCATGACCCGAAATCCCATTACCATTACCCCGGATGTCACGGTGCCAGAAGCACAGGCAATTATGCGCCGCGAAAAAATCAAGCGGCTTCCTGTACTCGACAACAAGGGCAAGCTCGTTGGCATTGTCACTACGCTCGACCTTATCCATGCATCCCCCTCGCCGGCGACCTCGCTCGATATCTATGAGCTTCACTACCTGCTGTCGAAGCTCAAAGTCGAAAAAGTGATGACCCGGAATGTGATCACCGTCGACGAAGACCTCCCGATAGAAGAAGCTGCGAGAATTATGGCCGACAATGGTATTTCCGGCCTGCCGGTCATGCGCGGCAATGTCCTCATCGGCATTATCACCGAAACCGACCTTTTCAAGCTCTTTATCGAGCTGTTTGGCGCGCGCCATAAAGGTATCAGGCTCACACTGCTTTTGCCCGAGAAAAAAGGCGAGCTTGCCAAAGTTTCCAATGCCATAACGAAGGCTGGCGGTAATATTGTTTCATTCGCGACATTCGAAGGCGAGGATCCCACCAATGCATACTGCGCGGTCAAAGTGACCGGCGTCGAGAAAGATGCGCTCATTCAAGCCCTCACTCCTGTCGTCGAGAAAGTGGTCGACGCGCGGGAGACTTGAAGCCGCGCACTTCATCGCCTTCGTACTTCAGCGCCGGCGTCGCCCTGATTTGCTTTCATGCCCGCGCCTCGTCTTGGCCGCTTCAATCGATTCCCTCTGCCACTCCTTGAGGATTGCGCGCTCGAATTCAGTAATTGCGCCAAGCGTGCACAAGAAGGCGCGCCCCGCCTCGCTGTCATCAGCGCTGGTATCGAGCGCTTCCTTAAGGCTCACGAGCGCGGCGCCTCGTTTTATAATTTCTTCTATAATATAGAATAACTCAGTAGTCGTGCGCGCAAGCCTGTCCAGCGATGCGACAACGAGCATATCCCCGGCGCCCAGAGAGCCAAGCGCCTCTTTGAAAGCAGGGCGATCCGCGTCGTTTGAAAGCACATTCTCGGTATAGATTTTTTCAGCGCCTGCGTCCTGCAGAGCTTTGACTTGGGGCGCGGCATCAGGCTCGAGAACCGAAGGGCGGGCATAGCCGATACGCATCAAGTTTTCCTTTTCCGGGCGATTTTCTGCATATTCAAATTATACATTGCCCCACGCCATAGGTTACGTCAATCTGGTGAGAAGATTCAATGAATGAGGCAAAAACGGCGAACAACCAGTCTCGTCGCTTGCACGAGCAATTCATCATAGAGGATGCGGCTTGAAATTACCTTGCATCCGCGCCCTGCCTTGACCCCGCCGGGGGGCTGCCATATCCTGTCGATATCATGAGCTGGTCGCTGTCGGGCAAGGTTGTGTGGATTACCGGCGCTTCGTCGGGCATCGGGCGCTCGATTGCGGTTGAGGCGGCACGGCGTGGAGCCTGGCTCATTCTGTCGGGGCGAAATGTGCCAGCGCTCGAGGAAACTGCAGCATTGTGCGAGCGCGCAAGGCCGGCTTCGGAAAATGAACGGAAAGCACAAAAAGATGAGCAAGAAGCCTCGCCGGGGGCTAGCGATCATGCCGCCTGCACCGTGCTCCCCTTCGATCTGGCCGATCCGGAGGCGCGCCTCGAGGCTGCTCAGAAAGCGCTCACCATTCATGGGCGCATCGATGTACTCATGCTCAACGCCGGTGTGAGCCAGCGCGCGAAGTTCGTGGAAACCTCGGCCGATGTCTTCAACCTTATAATGGAAACGAATTTTTTCGCGGCAGTGGATATTGTGCGCGCGGTGCTGCCGCAGATGGTGTCGCAGGGAGCAGGAGTCATTGCGTGCGTCTCGAGCATCGCAGGACTTATGGGCGCGCCATTGCGAACCGCGTACTCGGCATCCAAGCACGCTCAGGCAGGATTTTTCTCGTCATTGCGGGCTGAGCTCTATGGGAGCGAGCTTCAGATTTCGATGATTTATCCGGGCTTTGTGCGGACAGCGATTTCGGAAAATGCCCTTGCGGGGGACGGAACGCGGCATGGTAAGCTCGACCCCCTGCAAAAATTCGGGCAAAACCCGGAGGTGACGGCGCGTACCATTTGGGACAAGCTGGAAACCGGAAAGCTCGATATCAAGGTGGCGTTCGACTTCAAGGCGCACCTTGGAGTATTTCTAGCCAGGAACGCACCCGCGCTCTTTGTGCGCTTAATAAAGGGGGTCTGACCCCAAAATTTAAATATTTAAAAAAAGGGGTCAGACCCCAATTCTTAACGAAAGGAAACACTATGTCAGATGTGCTGTTGATTTTCTTTATCGTGCTCTTTCCCGTGCTGCTGCTCTACCTCAAAGAGCGTATCAAATTTATGGCAAAATGGAGCACGCTGATCGTGTGCTACATTGCGGGCCTCACGCTCGGCAATATTGGCATCTTGCCGGCATCATCGAGCGCGCTGCTCGATACTCTCTCGAGCGTCGCGGTGGCGATTTCGATTCCTCTTTTGCTGTTCTCGGTCGATATCAAAAAATGGAAGGAGCTTTCGGGCAAGGCAATTCTGGCATTTTTTCTCGCCGGGGTCTCTGTGAGCCTTGTCTCAGGTATTGCGTACGCGTTTTTCAGAGCAAAACATGCCGAGGCTGCACATGTTGCAGGAATGCTGGTAGGGCTCTATACCGGGGGCACGCCGAATCTGGCAGCCATAAAGACTGCGCTCAATGTCGATAAAAATGTGTATCTCGCTGTGCATACATCAGATATCGTGCTATCGGCCATATACCTCCTCATAGTGATGAGTATCGCAAAGCCGATCCTCAAACATATATTGCCGCTCAAAAACTGGGACAGCAATGTTGTATCGCCGGAAAACTTGAGCTTCACCACGAGGTTCTCGGATTATTTCAGAAAGGGACTATGGAAAAAGATTGTATCAGGGTTCGGGCTTGCGCTGGCTATCGTGGGCGTGTCGCTCGGCGTTTCGATGCTGGTGCCGCCTGATTTCCAGACGATGGTAACGATTCTGCTCATCACGAGCCTGGCGCTCGCGGCGTCCTTCGTCCCGCGCATCCGCGCACTCCCGATGACCTTCGCAACAGGCGAATATTTTCTGTATGTGTTTGCGGTAGCAGTCGGGGCAATGGGCAATATTGCGCAGATATTCAATAGCGCGGGCACATACTTCATCTATGTGGCGATCGTGCTGTTCGGGTCTTTTGTGCTGCATGCCATGCTGTGCGCGCTCTTCAATATCGATGTCGATACAATGCTGATCGTGTCCACGTCGGCAATCTGTTCGCCGCCGTTTGTCGGCGTGGTGGCCGTTTCGCTCAAGGCGCGCAAGCTGATTCTGCCGGGGATTACGACCGGCATTATAGGGTATGCGGTCGGGAACTATCTGGGCATCGCCCTCGCACAGCTCCTGAAAGCGATCGGAGGATAGCACAGCCCGCTTTGCAGAGGCATTACTCCAACCTTACATCCACCGTGCCGGTGTTCAGAGCTAATCCCGAAGCTCAGCAAACGCGCCCCGGGCCGCCTCCAGCGTCTGTGCGATATCCTCTTCAGTGTGCGCAAGCGAAATGAACCAATTGTGGTGCGGATGCATGAACACGCCCCGGTCAGCCATCGCCGCGCAGAAACGCTGATTGAGGAAGAGGTCCGGGTCCTCATCGAAGGTCAGATAGGGGATCGCGAGCGGCCCCGAGATGCGCGCGGAAAAACCAGCTTCCCGCCCGAGCGATTCAAGCCCTTCCTTGAGCATGCGCCCCAGCTGCGCAAGCCGCTCCGTGCCGCCCAAGCGCTCCATCTCGTCGAGCGTGGCCATTGCGGCGATCATCGGTACGGCGGACATCCAGTAGGTTCCGGTGATGAAAAAGCTTGAAGCTGTTTTCTTGAGCCCTTCTGTGCCGAGCAGCACCGAGAGCGGATAGCCGTTCGCGAGCGCCTTGCCCATGGTGATCATTTCTGGATGTGCACCGAAGAAGCTGTGGCTGCCCTTCATGCTCAGCCTGAAATTGGCCCTGATGTCGTCCATGATGAAATAGGCGCCCTCGCTGTGGCAGAGGCGTTCAACAGTCGCGATAAATTCTGGCGTCGGGAGCTGCTGTGGCTTGTAGGTGGGATGGTGGTAGGGGGTGAGTATCACACAGGCGATTTTCTCTCTGTGCTGGCGGAATAGCGCCTCGAGCGCTGCAACGTCATTATATGGGAAATATCGCACATCGCGCTGCTCGGCCTGTGTGAACACGGGAAACACATTGGTCGAGCACCAATTTGCCGCCCCATGATAGGCTCCTTCCGCGGCGATGATAATCTGCTTGCCGGTATCCGCGCGAGCGATCGACGTGGCGAGGGTAGTTGCGTCGGTGCCGTTCTTGACGAAGACCGCCCAATCCATACCATCGACGAGACCGACAAGGCGCTCGGCGAGTTCGACCATCACCGGATGCGGCTGGTTGAGCAAATCCCCTTTTCTGGCCTGCGCCAGCGCGGGTTCATCCACTGCCGGATTTCCATACCCGACGATCTGGCTGCCGTAACCGCAGAGATAATCGATGAATTCATTGCCGTCGACATCGACAATGCGGCTGCCTTTCGCGTGCGATAGATAATACGGAAAATGCCCCGGCACGAGGAAGCCAGGACTCTTGGAGCCGTAAATGCCACCGGGAATGACCTTTGCCGCGCGCTCGAAATACGCGATGGATGTTTCGAACCGCTTTTCAGCCCTGCTTTGACCCTGCTTCGCCTTGCTCGGGCCTTCGCTTTGCTCGCCTGGACCGTTACCCATCTCGCCGCTCATAGCGCAACCCCCAGATACCACGACAGCCTATCCAGCACCGCAAAAAGGCCCTGCACGAGCGGCAAAAGCCCTTCGATCCGCACCTCGCCTGACCCAAGCGCGACAACTGCCTGCCTCTTACCCGAAAGCACATCGATCGCGCTTCGATAATCGGCAAACGAAAGCACGGCATCGGGGTGCCGCTGTGCCTCAATGACATGGATTGCATTTCCGCGCTTTTCCACAAAATATTCGATTTCTCCGGCCCGCACCGCGACCACCCCATCGGGAATGATCTGCATCCTGCGCGCAAGATACGAATCGCCGGCAACAACTTCGAGCCCATAGAGCGTCGCGGCAAGCAGAAGCCGGGCCCGGACATCTTCTGGCGTTTCGGCGCCGCGCAAAAGCTCGGTCGCGCGGCTTGAGGCTTTTCTGAAAAAACCAAGAGCCTTGAAGGCACCTGGCCTGAGCGGTAAAGGGACCGCTGTTCCCTTACTGCCGGACAAAACCCGGATCGCTGATGCCGACCCCGGGAAGAACAATACAAGCTGTGGCCAGCCCACAGAATATACGCGCGCAATTCCATTTTTTACAACTAATTGCATCCCAGCGCCGACACCACGAATCGCTAGCTTCAGCGCAATCCCCCCAGCCGGACACACCTCCCGAAGAGCCGCGTCCCTCCTGAAAGCCTCAGCGGCGAGCTGCAGCGCCAGCCATGCCTTGAGCCTCGCCAGAATGGCTCTTTCCTCTTTTGACAATTGCAATATAGCAGTTTTCATGTATTCGACCTTGCGACAGCATATCGCCTTGCGCACCGCCCGGCAAGGCAGACATGGCCGCCACAAAATACAAAGCGAGCTAACCCTAGAAACCAACCCCTTGCGCTTTTAATCGAACGCCTTATTCATCTTCTCCGGGCGCAGCGGCCGGAATGCGTTCTGCGTGTGGCTCTTCCATATCATCTTCGCTGGCGACCAGTGTTGGCGCACTCCCTTCTTCCCCGAACACCTTATAGTACAGGTCTTCGCCATGGCTGCGCTGCGATGGAGCCCCTTCGACGATTCTGAATGTACGCGTGCCGTCTTGGCGGCGCTCTGCCCTCAGCATTACGGTCGTTTTGTTCGCTTTTTCCCTGAGCTGTGCCGCAAATGTATACAAGTGCGTCACAAAAAACACCTTTGCCCCGCTCTCGAGCAGTGCGCTCACAATCTGCCTGGCGATTTCCGAACCTTCACGCTCATTCGTCGATGCGAACGACTCGTTGAAGAGAATCAGGCTGTGTGGCTTTATCTGATCCACGATAGTATTCATGCGCTTGAGTTCTTCGTCGAACTTGCCCGAGCCCATGTCCCGGTCTTCCTTGCGACGGTAGTGCGTAAACACGCCGCTGTGTATATCAGCTCTAAACATAGAGGCCGGCACGAACATTCCCGCTTGCATCATAAGCTGCGCAATGCCCACGCTGCGCAAGAACGTCGATTTCCCCCCTTCGTTGACGCCAGTGATAATCGCGAGGTTTTTGCCATTCGCACACACATCATTCCCCACCGATTTCTTGCCGGAAATGAGCGAAAGGCACACATTGTAGAGCTCCGAAAACTCGAGCGTGAGTGAGCCCGGAGCGCTCGGCACAGGGAAGCACACCGCTTCGCCAATCGATGCAAGCTTTTCCCGCAGATTGAGACAGGCGATATAGAACCCTACCTCATTCTTGAGAATCCTGAAAAAACTCTCGACATGATCCGCCGACTGCGCCAAGGCATTCGCTGCAAAATTGATCCCCCTGTCGCGCAGTTCGCCCAGCGCGCGTGTGCCTGCTTCATCCCTCGCATCGATCGAAAAAGCATATGATGGCGTTTTCGGGCCCAGTATCCTACGTATCCAATTTTTGTCCTTGATATTCGGCTTTCTGAGGGCATGACCAGTGAGCTCGTTCCCCTCTCCGAGCTTCGCGCTGATCATGACGCCGCTGTCGAACCGAAGGTCCTTGAGGTACTGGCTTACCGTGCGCACATACTCATCATTGAGTTCATCCTGGATCATTGCAAAAAACCGGGTGAACCCTTCCGATCGGAACACACTTTGTTTTTCGCGGGCAATTACACGGAGCCGTTCCAGCATAGGCAGATAGGCTTCGAGCATCCGCACCGCGCCATGAAGAATCGAACCAGGATACGCCCCGAACACACCGAACCAATTCTTGCGCTTGGCTTCGACGGCCTCATCCGCGAGCGCGTAGATATCGCGCACAATTTTTTCGTTCCTTATGCTGTCATCGAGGACCTGTTGACGATAGAGAATCGTTCCCTCATCCATGAGGCTCTGAAAAAGCGCGCTCTTCGATATGTCATAGAGAAAACGGTCGCCTGCGGACATCGCCTTGATCAGAATATCCACATCGAAATCCTGCATGAGCGCGTCTGTCTGCGGCGCAAGAGGCGCCTGCGGGTCGAAATCTCTATCTTTATACATTAGAAAGACTTTCATGATAGTGCCTCGCCGAAACGTGCCATGGAATCATTGCCGCGCATTTCTCGAGGGTTGCGTCCGCCTTGCGCGCGTGCAAACCTGTTTTTCAGGCTCTCGTAGGTGAGATGATACTTTTCAGCGATAGATCGGGCATATGCCAGCCCATCGGCAGGCCGACGCTCAACTTTGAACGTGCGAATCGAGGGATCTTGAGGATCGACACAGCTCACCATGCTCACAATTCGATCATCCATCGAAGCGAGCTCGTCGAGAAAGGTGACGCAGACAGCGATGGCATCGAGGGCGAGAATCTTTTCGAGCACTTTGCGGCTCAGGAAGAGCGAATCCTTTACTGTTGTCGAGGTGAAAATCTCGTTCAGGATGAAAATGCTGGAAGGCGTCGCGCGCTCCAGGCTGTTGTGAATGCGGATGATCTCGTCGTGAAGCTTGCCGCGCTGGCTCTTTATGGTCTCTTCGCGTTCGAAATGAGTGAATATCGCATCATATAAAAAGAGGCGCGCACCTGTCCCCGGAACGGGAAGCCCGATCGCCGCAAGATGATGCAGCTGCCCGAAAGCACGGACAAAGGTTGTCTTGCCGCCCTGATTCGGACCGGTGATCACGATCATGCGTTCTTTGCCCCGCAGACTGAAATCATTCGGCACTACGCGGGTCGACGTCATAGAGACTTTTTTCGCCAGCGCGAGGTCAAAAAAACCCTGCGCGTATGTATTCTTGTCAGATTCCTCGATTTCGGGATAGCAGAAACTCAGTCCCGCCCTCCTGAGCGGACCGATATAGTCCAGATACGAGATATAGAACTGGATTTCACGCTCGAACGTATCGATTGTCTCGTCGATGAACGAGGCATGCGCCTTGCAGAACTCATCGAGGCTGGCAAAAATCTCGGGATAGAGCTTGGCCACGCAATCCAGAATCTGCGCCTCGACATGATTGAGGCCTATCGAGCTCGGCATTTTGAGCAGGTAACTTTTCGTCGCGCCCTGGCGGAAACGGCTGAATGTGTCGTCGATATCGGCTGAGTAATCGATTTCGTTTTCGAACTTTTTGACCCTGACAGTAAGGTTCTTGATAATGATGCTGTAATGGATTTCGCCGAGCGACTGCATGAGCCCTTCCATTTCTGACTTGAGTGTGAGGAAGGATTCTGAGCTTGCATAGGCTATGAGATAATCCCGAAGCGAACGGAGGCCGACTGAACCAAGCTCAGCATCGCGCAATGTCCCCGCAAGCGATTCGACAGATTCGCAGTATGCTGCCACCGCTTCGAGGAACCAGCCTTGGCGATGATGCAAATTGTAGAGCTTTTCGAGAGATGCGAGCGAGCGCCGCATAGAGCGGAACCTGCTGGAAAATGCCTTGATTTTTGCGAGAAAATCGGGCTTTTCCATGTCGCGCATAATCGCCTGGCGAAACTGAACTTCGCGGGCGTTCGAAAGATGGTGGTAGAAAATGTGTTGAAGACCGTATTCAGACAAGCCGCCATTGATGCCTTCAAGTATCTGATCGAGATTGAGATCGACAAAATATTCTGGCATATCGAAGGCAGAAGCCCTGCACGTATCTTCTGGATTTTCAAAGAGCACGCTTACCGCAATCATACTGACCTCCTTCCGGCTCACACCATTACGGCGCCCTCGTAAGGACACCGTCGGAAGGAGTCATCAGCAGCGGCAAGCCGCGCAGTTCAGGCACATGCCCCGGTGGACTCCATCACCCTCAAAGAAAAGAAAACTAAAGATTTGTTAACTAAATGGTAATGAAAACGGGCGATTTTAAAAAGGGGTCTGACCCCAAAATTTAAAAATATTTAACCTCGGCGCAACCCAAGGCGCAAAGCTAGCTTTCACGGCAGGATTTCGTACACAACCAGAGCCTCGGCTCGCGTCGTGTCGCTCGAAACGACCGACAAACCTCGCGAAATCGCGGCCACAGCCGATCCCTGCAAATCCGAAAAATCCGCTTCCATCGTCGCGAACGGTTTCGTCGACGCGACCGCCTTTATGTATTCAGTCCCGTAAGGGCGCCCAAGCACATATTGAAACTTGTCATTCGGCCCGGGAAGTTTCAGTGCCTCGCCTGCTTTAATTTTCCCGGAGCCTCCAAAACGGTTCGGCCAAATCAGCTGGGCAACCCCGTTCACATCGACATGGTAAATTTTGAGGTATGCATCTTTGCTCGATGTCACGAGCAAGGTGAGCCGCTCGCCATCGCGATATACCGCCCCCTGGCCGCGATCGGTCGAAAGCGTCACCACGAAGTCTTGAGCTGGCCCTTGCTGCCCGCTGCCTACCTGCCCCCCAGCCCCCGCAGCTGGGAAGAGCTGGCTAAGCGCCGCGGCTGTCTGCACCATTTTTACCGAAGGCTGCACGTTCACATTCGATGGAATCGCAGAGGCAGGCACAGCATATCGCGTCTCGCTGATAAGCCCGCCCGTCGAAAGGTCGGTCAGCGTCATCGTGACCAGAACCCCTTGATCATCCTGCGCATACTTTCCGTACAATATTGAATCCGCCCTGTCCGTCCCAAAAAAGTCCCCGTAGAGCGCGCGGATCGCCGGATCCATCGCCGCCGCCACCTGTTTGTCGAAGAGTTTCATCTTGGCAGTCTTTGCAAAAGCGAGCCTGAGCTCATCCTCGAACCAACGGGCAAAAGGCGTTGGCAGCTGCGTGTCCGCATACGTAAAACTGCCAAGCCCCACTTGCGCCGACGGCATATAGTGATTGTCGAGCATATGGTCGAGAATTGAAGGCAAGTCGGCCAGCGCCGGCCCTTGCAGCTGTGCAAAAGCGATGCTCGCGCACATCACCAAGAAAAAAGCTGCCAACAATCGCCCCAAAGCCTTCTTCTTTCTCATCGCGGCTCCTCTACTAATGGAATGCTCTAATATTTGTGCTACATACAGCATTGTACTACATACAGCGTGAGCGCGGTAGAGAATAACGCCAAAGGGGCTGACCCAGCCTGAGTTCCGCTCGAGTTGACCAACGTGGCGCGCCCTGTCGATGAAAAGTTAAAAGGGGGTCTGACCCCTTTTTTTAACTATTGCAAGCCAAGCACAAACTCTATATGCTCATAACTACAGCCCGAGCCCGGGATTCGCAGTTGCATTTGCGGGCTGTAATCGTCGATATTGTCACTACATAGAAAATGAGCATAAAAGACCGCCTCCCAGCACTTGCTTCGCGCGATTACCGACTTTGGTTTGTAGGGCAAGGAATATCGGTAATCGGCACCTGGCTGCAAAATACCGGCCAGGCATGGCTCGTCCTGAAACTGACCAACTCGCCGCTCAAGCTCGGCATTCTGACCAGCGTGCAGTATCTGCCCTCGCTCCTTCTATCTCTTTTTATCGGTCCGATCCTGGACCGCTACCCAAAACGAAGCATACTTTTATGGACGCAGAGTCTTTTCGCATTTTCCGCGGCGCTACTGGCAGCGATTGTATTCAGCGGACGCGAGCAATATTGGCATGTTCTTGCTATAGCGGCATTTACAGGTCTTGTGACAGCCGTCGACTGGCCCGCGCGGCAGTCCTTTGTGTCCGAGCAGGTCGAGGACAAGGACGCTGTGGTGAACGCCATCGCGCTCAACAGCACAATTTTCAATATCGCACGTGTCATTGGTCCGGCGATTGGCGGGGCGCTCATTGCCGTTGTGGGTATACCGTGGACGTTTGCGCTCAATGCGCTGAGCTATCTAGCCGTCATAGCGAGCCTGTGGGCAATGCGTTCAGGCAGAGTCGCATACGCTCCAAAATCGGGCCGCTACCGGAGCGACATCAGAGAAGGATTGACATACATAAGAAAACGCAAAAGCATTTCCATCCTTCTCATAATAGTCGGTGTAATCACTACTTTCTTGCTGAATTTCAACATTCTCATACCAAGCTACGCCAAGTTGACACTGGGGCTTGGAGCGGACCGCTATGGCATTCTCATGTCCGCGATGGGAGTCGGCGCTATGCTCGCGGGTATTCTCATGTCCCTGGGCGGACGTGCACTCCAACCAAAACCTGCGTATATATTCGGAGCTGGCTTTATTTTGTCGATTGCCATGATCCTGATCGGATTGCAGCGAAATTTCATCATTTCCGCGATATTGCTGGCAGCATGCGGCTTTGGCATGTCATCATTCGCCACAATGTGTAACACATCGGTGCAGATACAATCATCATCTGCCATGCGCGGCAGGGTCATGGCTGCCTATAACCTTGTATTTGTTGGCTCAACGCCCCTCGGTTCGCTCTACACCGGCCAAATATCGGACATGCTCGGATCGGATGCGGGCTTTCTTGTCAGCGGCATTATCGGCCTGCTGTTCTTGCTAAGCATGCGGCTTTTCGTG